>ERZ791908.1067-NODE-1067-length-20346-cov-5.141639_pt1 | contig 20346 bp, 16 predicted proteins | sample MGYA00510144_ERZ791908 | MGnify/ENA primary metagenome ERZ791908 (study PRJEB30046, sample SAMN00792105) | human gut metagenome | study: EMG produced TPA metagenomics assembly of the A metagenome-wide association study of gut microbiota in type 2...
CTTTTGAAAATGATTCTCTGTTTTCCCCCGGGAATTGAAAATCGCGAATGATACAGAATCCAGAAGACATCCTTCTCATATTTTCTGATCCGCCGGATGAAACGGAGTGTCCGGTGAGCACTCAGCGGACCTTCTGCAGGCGCAATGCAGAAAAGGGGTACTATACCGCAGCATCCGCAGAGAAAAATATAGGTTATTATTTTCACAATGCCGGCTTTTTCTTGAAAGTCTACCTCTATATGTTAAGATAAAAGATAAGAAAAGTTGTTTAATATTACGAAAAAAATTGGAATTTTATGGAGGACAGACATTGAAATTTGAAGTAGAGGGGGAAGTTTTCAAGCTTCTACCGGAATATATCGTTGGAATTGTTACGGTAGACGGAATTGATAATCACGGGGAAAACGGTGAAATCGAAGAGCTGCTCAGCTGCGCGGTCAGCGAGTGCAGCGCCGCCTTTGAAGGGATCAAGGCCAAGAAGGCGGATGAAGTTCAGCCTTACCGTGAAGCATTCCGCAAGATCGGCATCAATCCGAACCGCTACATGTGCTCGATTGAGGCACTGATTGACCGCATTTCTAAAGGAAAGGGAATGCCGCACATCAATCCGGCCGTAGACCTGGGCAATGCGGTTTCTCTGAAGTACCGCCTCCCGATCGGCGCCCATGATAATGGAACGATTGAGGATGCACTGATGGTCCGTTACACCAGAGAAGGGGACGTGTTCATCCCCTTCGGTTCGACCGAGCCGGACAATCCGAAGGACGGAGAAGTCGTCTACGCCTCCGGAAAGCAGGTCCGCACCCGCCGCTGGACATGGCGCCAGAGCCAGATCGGAGAAATTACGGAAGACACGACGGCCATCCAGTTCCCGATCGATGGATTCTCCGACTTTAACAAGGAGCAGGTGGAGGCTGCCAGAGACGAGCTGGCAGAACTTCTGCAGAAGTATTTTGGAGCTAAGGTGCACACCGGCATGGTGGACGCAGAACATCCAGTTTACGAAGATTAGTTTTCTTCCTTGCGCATTGGTTTTTGTCAAAATAATATTGCTGCAAGAGGATATTAAGATATCGTATACTATATAATAGAAGAAATATAACGGATAAATAATGAAGAATGTAAAAATGGAGGTAAAAGAATGATTGCAAATTCAATGATTCCGCTGGTGCAGGGCAATTCCGCGGTCAGAGCGATGTTCGAGAAGGGAAAACAGATGGCTGCGGTTTACGGCGAGGATAATGTCTACGATTTCAGCCTGGGCAACCCGAACCTGTATCCGCCGGAAGCGGTAAAGAACGCGATTATCGACATCCTGAACACGGAAGATCCGCATAAGGTGCATGGATACATGTCCAACGCGGGATTTGAATCCACCAGAAAGGCAATTGCGGATAATCTGAATCAGCGCTTCGACACGGATTTCGGCGCAAAGAACATCATTATGACCGTCGGCGCCGGTTCCGCGATCAATGTTGCGTTGAGAACCATCCTGGATCCTGGCGATGAGGTCATCGTATTCGCTCCGTATTTCGTAGAGTACAGAAATTACATTGCGAACTATCATGGCGTAACGATCGAGGTTTCCCCAAACCCGGAGCATGGTTTCATGCCGGACATGAAAGAATTTGCCTATAAGATCAACAGAAGAACCAGAGCGGTCATCATGAATACGCCGAACAACCCGACCGGCGCGATTTATCCGGATACCGTCATCAAGCAGATCGGCGACATCCTGGCCGCAAAGGAGAAGGAACTGGGAACGACGATTTACCTGATTTCCGATGAGCCTTACAGAGAGCTGATTTACACGGACAAGCCGATCGTCTGCACATCCAAGTTCTATGACGATACACTGATCGCATACTCCTTCAGCAAGTCCCTGTCCCTTCCGGGCGAGAGAATCGGTTATCTGGCTATTCCGGACATGTCCGACCAGTCTAAGGAATTCATCGAAGCCGCAACGATCGCAAACAGAATCTGCGGTGATGTAAACGCGCCGTCCCTGATGCAGCTGACCATTGAGCGCTGCCTGGATGAGAAGGTCGACATTGATTACTACAGAAAGAACGCGGAAGATCTGTACGACATCGTCACAACAGCCGGATTCGAGTGCGTAAAACCGGAGGGCGCCTTCTATCTGTGGATGAAGTCACCGGTTCCGAATGAAAAGGAATTCGTAGAGGCCGCTGAGGAAGAGCACATTATCCTGGTTCCGGGAAGCTCCTTCGCAGGACCGGGAAATGTCAGACTGTCCTTCTGCGTATCTCATGAGATGATCGAGCGTTCCAGAGATGCCTTCATGAGACTCGGAAAGAGATATTTTAAGTAAGGATATGAACAGAAGACTGCAGGACAAAAACTGACGGCGCAAGGCTGCTGCCCGGAGGGGTCAGGCTGACGATAAAGCCATCTCCCCGGCAGAGAGCCGGCCGCCAGCAGAGACTGCGTCTTTAAGCTGAAAAGGAACTGCCTCCTGTGAACATTGAATTCACGGGATGGCAGTTCCTGTTTTCTTGCCCGGCATTGTTTTGCCGGAAAATAATCTTCTAAATGTTGTAATCCCCCAGGATCTTATGCACGACGGATCTGCGGTAAGGCTTGAAAATCAGTCCCAGACTCTGATTATAGGCTTTAAATCCCCATGTTGCGGCGAACATGTTCCGCTTCTCATGACTGAGCTTATAAGTACGCTCTCTTCCGCCGAACGCCGCGATGCCGCCGTTCCTGATGGCGTGGATCATGTCGTTGTTGCACGTGATGTCTTCATCGAAATCCGTGTAAGCAAGTCCGACGTATTTGGCAGCGTGTGCGTCCGTGCCGCCTGTGCACGGAAGCTGGAAACGGTCGGCCAGCTCTCTGGCCTTTACGTTGGAAGACGGTTTCTCACAGGCATTCAGCCCCTCGACAAAGTCCAGGTCGGCAAGGATCTCCGGATGTTTCCGGGTGTGCCAGGTGAACATTGCGCTGGAGCTCTTCATTCCATACGGATGCGCGACGCCGAGAACTCCGCCGTATTCATGGACGACTCTGGTCAGAACTTCCAGCCGCATTCCGCGGTATTGGAGAAGTTTCAGATTGACGCCGTCCGGCAGAATCACGATAAAGTGACCTGCGTTGCGGGTGTCATACTCGATGCCTTTCAGTACGACGAAGTCTTCCGGCATCTGTTTCCGGTAAGTCTGCCAGTGATTAAAGCCTCTATATGAATCATGGTCAGTGACCAACATACCGCCGAAGCCCTTACTCTTCAAGATTTCGGCATATTCCTTGATGGGGATTCTCGCGTCAATGGATCCTTCGGCGGTATGGCAATGCATGTCAAATTTCATCGCATCATTCCTTTCTGTAAGTCCGGTCTCTGAACCCGACCGGCTACCTTTATTATACACTGTTCTCAACAGCCGGAACGCAAAAATAAAGAAGAATTTGTGAAATCCTGGCAATATATGTAAAATCCATTGCAGGCAGCTTAACCTTCTGTCTCGAAAAGCGGCACATGACAGCATGATTATGGGGTATAATAATGAAAGACAAAAAGGACTCCGCAAGATGGAGAAGGCATGATTACCGGCCTGTCTGCGTGATGTCGGAGAACGGATGCTGCGGCTGGTCTGCTTTCGTGCTGCGGCGGATATTGATCAGGATACCGGATACGAGAATGTCCGGCAGAAAGGTGGAAAAATCAATGGAATTGAAAGAATTATACAGAACTTGCAGAAGTTACCGCGCCTTTAAACAGGACCCGGTTCCGGATGAAGTTGTAAAGGAAATGATGGAGGATGTGCGTATCGCCAGCAGCGCGGCCAATCTCATGCCGCTCCGCTATGTCGTCGTACGCGAGCAGGAAAATGTTGAAAAAATGCAGGATCTGGTCGGCTGGGCAGGCTACCTGAAGGGCGCCGGCACCCCGCAGAAAGGACATCAGCCAGTGATGTTCATTGCGCTGATCGAAGCAAAGGGCGCCGGAGCTTTCGCAGACGTGGACCTTGGAATCGCTGCAAACACCCTGGCCACAGCCGCCTGGGAAAAAGGATTCGGCAGCTGCATCCTCGGAAATATTAAGAAAGACGCGATCAAAGAGCTTCTCGACATCCCTGAAGAGGATAACCTGCGCCTCGTCATGGCCTTCGGAAAGCCAGAACACAAAGCCGAAATCGTCGAGATGAAAGACGGCGACGTAAAATACTGGCGCGACGAGAACGGCGACTACTTCGTCCCGAAACGCGCCATGGAAGAGATTGTGAAGTATAAGTAGGGAGGGAGACCTATCCCCGCGAATCCAAGTGCATATCGCGTTTCGTCTGCACGCAGGATGAGCGGCGGAAGGTCCCCCGTCAGGAAATCCCAAGAGCACGAGCCGAAGGCGAAGTGCGATTGGATGATTTCTACGGCGTATCCAAGAGCCTTGCGACTGGCAGGCTGCTCTCTAGGCCGTTGGCGCAGCCAGAGACAGGCGGTAGAAATCGTGAGCGGACTGATGCACTGTATACATTACATGTTTGCATCAGTCCCCACGATTTCCCGGATGTCTCTGTATCTGCGCCCGGCCTGGAGAGCAGCTCCGGAAGCCGGCATTTATTTTTTTTGTTTTTGCTCTCGGTTTGCCGGCGCTTAATTCATACGGTCAAGTGTTCGAGTTCACAGAGATGTACGGAAGCAAAGGATTTCTGACTGATGTTGGATAATGTGATTCAGCATGATAGCTTGTGTACTTTATTGCTTAATAACGAGTATAAAATAACATTCAATATTATATTTGGCTCAGATTGGTTTTCTGTTAGAGAAAAACCGTTGGTAAAAATCGTAAAATACTTTACCATCCTTTTAAGTTACAGCTGACGGATAGTTTGTAAAAAAGGCCACTGCACTGGTTTTGATACCAGAGTGCAGCGGCCTTACATCTTTAAAATTCTATTTATCCTTTTGAGAAATCTTCACTCCGCAGATAAGAAGCAATGTATCGGCAAGAATGTTAACTCCCAATAAAATTGCATCGATGAGCATCTTGCAGTCATAGTGATATGCAGATAAATCGCTGGAATCAAAAGGCATAATTTGACCGATTAATTGAGCTCCTATGATTGTAATGGCTGCGATAAGCACTGCAAACACAAGCAATAATGCATAAACCCGGTGCTTCTTCATAGAAAAAATCCCTCCATTACAGTTCCTGATTATTATCAATAAAGTAATCGCTCCAGGAATCGTACAGGTCTGCGCGTTCGTCGTAGAGTTTTTTCAGTTCTTCTGGTTCTGGTGAGTAGTCGTCGATCTCAAGTTTATCGAGGTCGCGCTTGATCCAGATGATGCGTCCGTTCTGCTTCATCAGGCTGTAGTTGGCCTTGCGGGTAACGATTCCGCTGCCGGCGGCGATGATGATGCCGTTTTTCTTGCAGAGCCTGCGAAGGCATTCGGTTTCTTTGTTCCGGAAATAGTCTTCACCTTTTTCTTCGACGATTTTCCGGCGGCTCATTCCTTCGTTTTTCTCGATGCAGGTGTCCAGATCGTAAAAATCCCGGTTCCTTGCTTTTGCCATTTGTCCTCCGAGGTAGGTCTTTCCGGCGCCCGGCATACCGATGAGAATGTAGTTCAACTTCTGGCTGCGGATTTCATAGATGGCGGTATCCATATCGTCATCGGAGATTTCCTTCTGCTGGAAGAGTTCGCTTGCCTGCTTGATTTCCGCGACCAGCATGGATATTCCGCCCGCGCACGGGATGTCATGGGACATGGCGTCCAGGATGAACCAGGTCTTGTCCGGATTGTAGATGACATCGACAGCTCCGCAGCAGTGCGGGAATTTCCGGATGCCGATCAGGGAACGGCCATTGTCCGGATACATGCCGACTGGCGTTGTATTAATGATGATTTCCGCGTCCCCAGCTTTTTCGTAAATATTCTCGTAGTTGATTTTTCCGCTTCTGGATGCAATCGCGATGTCTGCAGCTTTCCGGTCTTTCAGCACCTGACGGACGGTGTGAGAGACGCCTCCACTGCCGAGAATCAGGCATTTCTTTCCCGCGACGTCGATTTCATTTCTGTCCAGAAGATAGCAGAATCCGAAGTAATCGGTATTATAGCCCTTCAGTTTTCCGAATTCCCGGATGATGGTGTTGACGCTGCCGGTTGCCAGAGCCTCCGGAGAAATCTCATCGCAGTAGTCGATGACTTTTTGTTTATATGGAAGCGTGACGTTAAATCCGTCATAGTCGTGATCCCGGAGTCTTGATTCCAGTTCTTCTTCGCTGGTTTCCAGCAGTTCATAGCTGTAATTACCGAACATCTGATGTATCGGTACAGAATAGCTGTATTCCAGCCCTTTACCGATCAATCCAAACTTTCCCATTTTACCTCTCCTCCTGCATTGCGTGACAGGTTCATTATACAACAACGGAATTGTATTCTCCACCTTTTCAGACATACTGTTCTGAATTAAGCCCGCGGTTATATATCTTATTCACGGACAGACACAATCTAATATACCGCATTTTTGTACAGAGTGTGTGTGGAAAAAATCATTTTCCCACATCGTTTTTACACATGGCGCGCCTTTATTTTCCTCCTTGCAGATACTATAATATATCTGTATAAGTATCTGAAAATTTTTGGCATTTTCAGGCCATATTCGTATCATCAGAAAGAGGCATCTATGAGTAAGACATTCAATACCAGAGCAGGGCAGCTGAAACCTGTTCAGGAAACCGTAGAATACCGCGAATTCCGTTCCTTTATCGACGGCGTCACGGCTAAATATAAAGACCAGACATGTTTTATCGTGAAGGACAAAGCAAAAAAACGCAAGGAGAAACCGACCTACAGAAACATCAGTTACCGTGAACTCAGAAATCACATCAACTGGCTGGGAACCGGCCTGATGGCAAGAGGACTGGGCGACAAGCGCATCGCCATCGTCGGAGAAAACAGCTATCCGTGGGCACTCACTTATCTGACCGTACTCTGCGGAAGCGGAATCGTCGTTCCGCTGGATAAGGGACTTCCGGAGGAAGAGGCGCTGTCTTCTATTCAGAGGAGCTCCACTGACGCAGTTGTTTTTGACAAAAAGCACCTCCCGCTGATCAAGTATCTGCAAGAGAATAACGCCTGCGCAAAAGAGTACATCTGCATGACGCCTCTGGAAGGCTATGATTCCCTGCAGGATATCATGGATGAGGGTGTCCGTGAATTCCAGGCCGGCCACACGTCCTTCCAGAATATCATGCGTGACCCGGATGAAATGGCCGAGCTGCTGTTCACTTCCGGTACAACCAGCAAATCCAAGGCCGTTATGCTGACTCCGCACAATCTGCTGTTCGATGTTTATGCCATGATCCGCTGCGAGGACCTGCGTGAAGGCGATGTCAACATGAACTTCCTTCCGTATCACCACACATTCGGATCCATCAGCGTAGTCACCGCCCTGCAGTGCGGCATTGTGAACGTCTACTGCGATGGTCTGCGTTACATCAAGCAGAATCTGAAGGAATACAATGTAACGATGTTTGTCGGTGTTCCGCTTCTGGTTGAGCAGATGTATAAAAATATCCTGAAAGGCGTCCGCAAGCAGGGAAAAGAAGCGGCTTTCCAGAGAGGCCTGAAAATTTCCAGACGCTTGAGACGCATGCACATCGATGTCAGAAGACGCATGTTTAAAGATGTGATCGGCGAACTGGGAAATCTGCGCCTGATCATCAGTGGAGCGTCACCGCTGGATCCGGCAGTCGCAAGAGGATTCGATGATATCGGCGTTCAGGTTATTCAGGGATACGGTCTTACGGAAACTTCTCCGGTAATCTGCGCAGAAAATTATCTGAACCAGCGTCCGGGATCTGTCGGAAAGACCATGGCCGGGGTCGAAGCGAGAATCGTCAATGAAGGGCCGGACGGAGTCGGCGAACTCGTCGTCAAGGGCGCCAACGTCATGCTCGGATATTACAATGATCCAGAAGAAAATAAAAAAGTTTTGGTTCACGGATGGCTGCGCACCGGAGACCTTGCCTATATCGATGATGACGGATTCATCTGGCTGACCGGCCGTGCGAAAAACGTCATCGTCCTGAAAAACGGAAAGAACGTCTATCCGGAAGAGATTGAAACGCTGATCGACAATCTTCCTTATGTTAAGGAAAACATCGTCATCGGCCAGCCGCGTCACCACGACGGAAACAACCGTGACCTGGCCCTCTGCGCCAAGATCGTCTACGATCCGGACTACATGAAGAACGTCTTCCACGCGGAAACCCAGGAAGACATCGAAGCCGTCATCAAGAAAGACCTGGATAAGATCAATGAAGAGCTTCCAGTCTACAAGCAGATCTACCGTCTGATCGCCACCGATAAAGAGATGGAAAAGACCACAACCGGTAAGGTAAAACGTTTCCGCGAAGGTGCCGTCCGCTACGATAAACCGCCTAAGGAGCAGTAAGCAGCCTACACGAAAATTTTCAGCGTAATCGCTGTCCGCCCTTTTCTGGTTTCGCGGCCGACTTCATCGAGCACGGCTTTTCCGTGGTGGCGGAGAACCAGCTCGTCGCCTTCCTCCAGGAGCCGGTCGATTTTCAGGACCTCTTCGTGGTTGACCAGCACCATGCCGCCGCGAACCGCGTCCGCCGCCTTGCTTCTGGCCAGCCCGAATGCCGATGAAACCAGGCTGTCCAGGCGCAGGGAGGCGACGGTGTCGTGTTTCATCTTTATTTTCTGCTCTGGAATCAGAAGCCCGGAAAGTGGGTGGATGCTGACGGAAAGATAGCTTCTGCCGGCTTTTCCGAAATTATCGGAGATGTATTCCGCCATGTCCTGCAGCACGATGATATCCGCACCGTCTTCTCTTACCAGAATATCACCGATGACGTCACGCTTGAGTCCGAGGCCGATCAGCGCGCCGAGGTAGTCCCCGTGGCGGAGAGCGCGCCCGGAGCGGGATGCGGAAGAGTTTTTACTGTGCTCTGCGCGGATGACGGAAAACATCTGCTGCATGGCATCCTGCTCACCGGCATCGCCTTCCATATAATCCGGAAGGCAGGCCATGGCCCGTCTCTGGGCGTCCGGATAGCCTCCCGTAAAGAGTATTTTGCAGGCCGGATTATCTTTCGTCATTTTCTGCCGCAGCAGGGCCTGCTGGTGGGGATCCAGAAATCCCGTAAATGTCAGCATGTAGCGGTCCAGGCACTGCGAAATGCGGTCTTCCGCCTGCCCCAGTAATATAATTTCTCCATTCATTATGATTCATCCTTCCATATAAGACCTTGCCGGATTTCTTTTTGACAAAAAGCGTCCGCGCAAGAAAAAAAGCTTGCACTTCTTCTCCTGACAGGATATCATATTTATGAATTAAAGGGGAGTAGCTGGCGGCATGATTGATGCCGCGGTAATCAGCGTCAGGACACGATCTGCCCGGAAGAGACATATCTTCAGCAGATCCGCAATTACTTGAAACAGCAAGACTTTTAAGGTGTGTTTGCCTTGAAAGTCTTTTTTGTTATCTTGGAAAAAGAAAGCAGAAAGAGCCTTCAAGCTGCTGAATGGGGCCTGAAAAGATGCAGATGAAAGGATCTGCACCCCCTGTCATCGAAAAGGAGAATCCGATGGAAAAGAAAAAAGAAACATTTTACAATCAGTCTGCAGAGCAGGTGATGCAGTATTTCCGTTCCGGAAAAGACGGCATTTCCGATGCGCAGGCAGAAAAGAACCGGGAGGAGTTCGGTGCCAACCGGCTCCGGGAAACGAAGAAGAAGAGTTTTCTTCAGGTTTTTGCGGATCAGTTTAAGGACCTTCTGGTCATTATCCTGATCATTGCGGCGGTCGTTTCCATGCTGACCGGAAGTGTGTCCAGTACAGTGGTTATCTTCCTGGTGCTGATTATGAATGCCATTCTGGGAACGGTGCAGTACTTTAAAGCGCAGAAGTCGCTGGAAGGGTTGAAGAAGCTGTCTTCGCCGGAGGCAAAAGTCATCCGTGAGGGGACACCGCACATCATTGATGCGGCAGACCTGGTCTGCGGCGACATCATCACACTGGAAGCCGGCGACATCGTCCCGGGTGACGGACGAATCATCGAGTCTTTCTCTCTGAAAACGGATGAAAGCACGCTGACCGGTGAATCCATGAGTGTGGAAAAACACGCTAGAGTCATCGATGAGGAAACCGTTGCGCTGGGTGATCAGAAGAATATGGTTTTCTCCGGATCACTGGTTACCTATGGCCGTGCAACAGCAGTCATCACAGCGGTCGGTAAGGAGACCGAACTTGGACAGATTGCGGAACTGATGAACGACACATCAGAGAAGAAAACGCCGCTTCAGGTGACCATGGACCAGTTCAGTAAAAAGCTGTCCATTGCGATCATGGCGATCTGTGCGGTTGTCTTTCTGCTGAGCATGTACAGAGGCATGCATATCCTTGACGCGTTACTTTTTGCCGTCGCTCTCGCGGTAGCGGCTATTCCGGAGGCGCTGTCTTCCATCATCACGATTTCTCTGGCCATCGGAACGTCCCGCATGGCGGAGCAGAATGCGATCGTGAAGGACTTGAATGCGGTAGAAGGTCTGGGCTGTGTGTCGGTTATCTGTTCGGATAAGACCGGAACTCTGACCCAGAACCGCATGACCGTGGAATATGCAGATGCCAGAGAAGATGTAGAAAATGAAATGATGATGGCATCTGTGCTGTGCAATGACACCAAAAGGGTGGATGGAAAGCTGACCGGAGACCCGACGGAAACGGCGTATTTTGACTATTATATTAAAAAACGCGGAGAAGAAGCGCTGGAGAAGGTGCTGAATGACCATCCGCGCCTTGCCGAGGTGCCTTTTGACTCGGACAGAAAGCTGATGAGTACGCTGCATAAGGTGAACGGCGAATATGTCATGTTTATCAAGGGTGCGATCGATGTTATCATGGACCGTACGGTCAATCTGACAGACGAAGAAATCGATGCGGTCAGAAAAGAGAATATGCGGCTTTCTTCTGAGGGCCTGCGTGTTCTGGGCTTCGCGATGAAGACGATTTCGGAGAACAGAAAGCTGACGGTCGCTGATGAGTTCGACCTGGACTATATCGGCCTTCTCGCCGAGGTGGATCCGCCGCGTGAAGAGTCGAAAAAGGCGGTTGCGGACTGTATTGCGGCTGGAATCAAGCCGATTATGATCACCGGAGACCATAAGGTTACGGCATCTGCCATAGCAAAGCGGATCGGCATCATGCACGAGGGTGACCTTGCCTTTACCGGGCCGGAAATCGATGCCATGAGTGATGAGGAGCTGGATGAAAAACTGGAACACATCAGCGTGTACGCCCGTGTTTCTCCGAGCAATAAGATCCGCATCGTCAATGCCTGGCAGAAGAAGGGGAAGATCGTTGCCATGACCGGTGACGGCGTCAACGACGGACCGGCCCTGAAAGCGGCGGATGTCGGCGTTGCCATGGGAATTACCGGAACGGAAGTCGCCAAGGATTCCGCGGCGATGATTCTGACGGATGATAACTTTGCGACCATCATTAAGTCCGTTTTGAACGGAAGAAACATTTATAACAACATCAAGAACGCGATTACTTATCTGCTTTCCGGAAATGCTGCGGCGATTCTGGACGTGCTGTTTGCCTCGCTTGCAGGTTTGTCTGCTCCGTTTACCGCGGTGCAGCTGCTCTTTATCAACCTGATTACGGACAGCCTTCCGGCTCTGGCCATCAGCATGGAGCCTTCCAATCCGGAGCTGATTTACGACAAGCCGCGTTCCAGAGATGATTCCGTTCTGAATAAAGAGACTCAGCATGTGGTTGCCGGAACCGGAATTCTGATCGCCATTGCGGTTGCCGCAGCCTTCCTGATCGGCCTTGGAAAAATCCCGGCGATTTCTTCCATGATGCCGGAAGTCAGCTTCAACGCGACCACCGGATGTACCATGGCCTTTGCGACATTATGTCTTGCCCGCCTTTGGCACGGCTTTAACTGCAGGGGAAGAGAGAGCATCTTCAAGCTGGGCATCCTCAGCAACGTGTATACCATCGGTGCCTTCGTTCTGGGTGCCGGACTGCTTCACTGCATCCTGCTGATCCCGGCGCTGCACAGTGCCTTTGGCACATCCGGACTGAATCCGCATCTTCTCGGATGGGTCTGGCTGCTGGCCTTCCTGCCGACCGTGATCATTCAGATCTATAAGGCCATCCGCTACAGAGGCGAAGAGAAGATTTCACGGAAGTAGCGTCTGATTATTAATTGCACGCCGCACGGCTGCTCTCCATTGCCGTGCAGCGTGCTTTCGACTATCGTCATATCTGCTCTGGTCATTTTTTCCTTAGGCTGCGCTTCAGAATACAGGACTGAGTCATTTTCTGGATTAAACAGACCGCAGCCTTGGAAAAATCGTTGGTAAAAACCGCGATAATTACAATTTTATACCAATGGAGAAAACGTTTTGGGAAGAAACGATATTCATCATGGTTCTCTCCCAAACATTGTTCTTACACAAGTACAATTATGAAACTGGATCAGTTGGAAAAAGCCACGATTAATAATTATGCGCGTAAATGAATGAGATTTCTGTATTACCGTTGTGCGGGCAAATCGAAAATGATATCAGTCACAAAAATACAGAATATTGCGTGATTGCATAAGTAGGAACTAGTAATTATTTTACCTTATCATAAGCCAATCAACCGTCGGTGATTGTAGGTAGTTGGTAAAAAACAGCGATTTCGATTAGTTTTACATAAATAATATTGTATACTTGGTAAAGTCTGTGGTTTCGGAGATTTTTTACCAAAATAAATGGAAATCAGTAGCGGAAAATGGAAATTATAACTGCATAAAAGGTGAATATGAGACGATGAGATGAAATGCGAGCATATAGTATACTCGATCCGCCGGGATCGGCAGTTTCATTTTACAAGGACCCAGCCCGGTGCTTTAACATCCCTGGAGTTTAACATCTCTGAACGAAAATATCCCTGAAATCTTAACATGTCTGAGATTATAACCATTAAGTCCGTATAATGGTGTAACTTGAAAATTTCATAAGGAAAGCCATGCTGGCTCCTGATATCATGTAAAGTGCTAAAACAAACACCAAGGAGGAACCAACATGGCACAAATCAATCTTACTATGGAAAGAGCAGAATGACTAGACGAATTGCAGGTGACCGCGAGGAAGCGCTCAAGCATCTTGTCGAGAAGATGCTCGATCAGCTTCTGCTGGCTGAGTCTTCCCGGATGCCTGGATCATGGCGGCACCGATGATCGTCGCAATCGGCACCACAAGGCAGCAGCCGATTCCGCTGATGGACACGCTGATGAACTCGCTGGCCAGGGACTGGCTGTTGATGATGTAGCTGAAATGATAATCGGAGATATACTGCATCAACAGGGTCATATACTCTGCGATATAGACGTAGAAAATCGTGTGAATCGATGTGCTCATGACTGCTTTGCTGACCTGGAAGGATGAACGGAACAGCTCCTGCAGGGAAAGCGAGCTGTTGTTCTGGTAAATCTCATAGGCGGAGGCGGTTACGGCGACGGCAGTATCGATGACGGTTCCCAGAAGTGCGATGATCATTGTGGCAATCTGCAGCTGCAGCATGCTGATGTGGACATTTCTGGTGTAGCCGTTAGAGTCTGTGATTTCATACTGCTCGGCGTTGAAGCCCTGCGCGTTGGCTTTGTGGGCCATGAAGAAGATCAGGCCAAGGAGAGCCAGGACTGTTACAAGGACGGAAATGAAGGATGCTATGGATTTCACATTGAGCTCGTTCTGATAAAACAAGGTGACAGCGGTAATCAGCATGCTGGTCAGGAAGATGACAAGCAGCGGGTTGAAGTTCCGGTAGATCAGAAAGAGCGTACCGACCATGGCCAGCGTGTTAATGGCAGTGGAAACAATCGATTTGCTCCCTTTATCTCCACAGATTGAAAAGATCAGAAGAAAGAGAATGACCGTTAAAATAATCAGCATCATAGTTATTCATCTCCTTTCTGTACGTTGTCTGTGTTTCTGGTTTTCAGTAAAGCTGTCTTCTTGCCCGGTTTATTTTTTGTCGATGGATCCCGTTCGATCAGATGCCTGCGTTCATACCAGCCGATGGCGATGAATGCAGCGACTGGTATGGCGAGTACTGTTCCGATGCTGCCGGTCAGGAATCGCGCCAGCTCAAAGAACACGTTGTAGTGCAGGATGCTGGAAAAGTGGATTCCGTTGCGCATGTACAGGATAAATGCCGGGATGCAGGAGGCGATGTTGGTCAAGAACATCAGGTTGATCATGGTGCCCACCAGATCGTCGCCCACGCTTCTGCAGGAACGGATCAGGCTCTTTCTGGTGACATGTTCGCCGGTCTGGACGATTTCGCTGACCGTCATGACCATGGTGACGACCACATCCATGACTGCGCCCAGGCCGCCGACCAGCACTTCGGAGAGGAAGATCAGGTTGGCATTTCCCTGTGAGTAAGGCTGGCTGAGGTAATCCATGAAATCGAAGTCGATTCGCCCGGAGAAATGCATGACCACAGCCGAAAGCAGGGTGACCGCGCCCACCGTAACCAGCGTCGCAATTGAGGCAATCAGCGTCTTCTCATTCTTCCCCAGCATGAAGAATAAGAGCATGATCGTGAAGAACACGGTCATTGGTATGGTCATGTACAGAATATTGTGCCCCTTCGTATACAGGACCAGAACCCAGTAAAAGGCGGCCATGTTCAGGACCAGACTGAAAATCGTCAGGATGCCGAGCCTTCCGCCCACCAGAAGGAAGAGGCCGAACAGCGCGGCGAGAATGGTCACAATCAGGTAGTCACGTTTCACGCTGACCACATTGGCCCTCAGACCGGACGAGCTGTGCCGCACAGTGTCAACGAAAATGCTGTCCCCCTTATTATATTTTGTATCGTAAACCTGGGACTGACTGTATTCACTGCTGAGCTGGACCGTCTGCCCCTTATATTTTCCGTTCTTGATGACCGCAGTAATGTGCTGGCGGTAGAGTTTCTCATCGTATTCATAAGTTCCGTCGCTGCCCGTCTGGGTCTTGATATAGGTCTGCCGTGTCGAGCGGACGTTGGCAATCGTCTTGTGATAAAGGAAGTAATCATTATGCATTCCCGTCCAGACGACCAGAATGACGGCGAGAAAGACCAGAATTTTCAGGAGCGTCCGCTTCTGCAGAAACTTCTCCTGGCGGATATTCTGAAGGCTCGTTCTAAGCATGGAATTGGTATTATTTGACATTACAGCGTTCATCCTTTCTGCTGTTGTTTCATTGCATGCGTGTATTTCGTATACATCCTGAGTATTATAGGACGGAATTGTGAAGAATATGTAGAGGATCCGGCATGATTTGGACTGGACGTATTCCTGTGTTATACTTTACATTAGGAAAGAAGCGATTTACATGCATCTGCCGGGACAAAAATTACCCGGTAAGGGGCTGATGAACTGAGAAGAGAAAAAATATGATAATCATTATTATGATACTGGCATTGGCGGCGGCAGCTGTGTCCATTCTGGTGCTTCTGAAAACGGAGCAGATGCGGCGCGACCTGGATCATTATCCGGAGGAAACGGAGCAGGCCGTCCGGGATGCTTTTCATTCTTATAGTGAAGGGATATGGCGGAACATGCGCGACGCCTCGGATCTTCAGAATGAGCGGCTGGAAGAGCTGGATAAGAAGTTCCGTGTTCTGCAAATGACGAATGAACAGAAGCTGGATAATATCAGAAATATGATGGCGCAGCAGCTCACCACGATCAATAGCAGCCTGAACGAGCAGATGACCCAGATGAACCGGGAAAATACCAGACATCTGGATCAGATGCGGCAGACCGTTGATGAAAAACTTCAGAAAACACTGGAAGAACGGATCGGTCAGTCTTTTCAGCTGGTAAATAAGCAGCTGGAACAGGTAAGCAGGGGCCTGGGAGAAATGCAGAATCTGGCCCGGGGCGTGGGCGATCTGAAAAAGGTTTTGTCCAATGTCAAGACAAGAGGAAATTTAGGTGAAATTCAGCTGGGGGCGATTCTGGACGACATCCTGGCGCCGGAACAGTATGAGACCAACGTCAATACGAAGGGAAGCGGAAGGGAGTTCGTCGAGTTTGCGGTGAAACTTCCAGGAAATGGAGACCATCCGGTCTGGCTTCCGATTGACAGCAAGTTCCCGGCGGACAGCTATGTGCAGCTGACGGATGCCTATGAATCAGGCGATGCGGATGCCGTGAAAAGCGCGAAAAATCAGCTGGTCCGCACGATGAAAAATGAAGCAAAAGATATCCGTGAAAAATACATTGCGCCGCCGAATACAACAGACTTCGGAATTCTGTTCCTCCCGTCGGAAGGGCTTTATGCCGAAGCTCTGCGGCTTGGCATGGCCGAAACTCTGCAGAGGGAATATAAGGTGAGCATCGCCGGGCCGACCACCATGGCGGCGCTCTTAAACAGCCTGGAGATGGGCTTTAAGACCTTGGCGATTCAGGAACGGTCCAGTCAGGTCTGGGAAACTCTGGCCGCCGTCAAGACAGAATTCGCCAAGTTTGAAGATGAACTTCTGCGGGCACAGAAAAACATCGATCAGGTCAATGAACGCCTGAACCGTCTGGTGGGCGTGAGAAGCCGCGCCGTCCGGAAAACGCTGGACCAGGTCGGAAGGCTGGATGAAAAAGCAGCAGAAAAAATTCTTTATACGGACGAAGAAGAGGAATTTTACGGAAACGGAAGGAAGGATGACATGCAGGAAACGATGTCCTCCATATTCCGAAATTCAGAAAGCATTGATGCTGAGGCGGACAGACCGGGGAGTTCTTCCGGCCGGAATGATCAAGAGGAAAGGTAATGAGTATATACGCGATTGGAGATTTACACTTATCTATGGATGAGCGGATCGAAAAACCGATGGATATTTTTGGCGACTCCTGGTCCGATCATCCCAGAAGAGTACGGGAAAACTGGCTAAAAACCGTCCTCCCGGAAGATACAGTCATTATTCCGGGAGATATCTCCTGGGGGCTGAAGCTCGATGAAGCCATGGCGGATCTCGAATGGATTCATCAGCTTCCTGGCTTCAAAGTGCTGACAAAGGGAAATCATGATCTCTGGTGGACTTCCATCGGGAAACTGAACAAGCTTTACGATGATATGCTGTTCCTGCAGAATCATGCCTATCATGTGCCGGGAACAGAAAGCTGGATCTGCGGAACCCGAGGCTGGATTTGCCCGGGAAGTGAAGATTTCACCCAGCATGACCGCAAGATTTACGACCGTGAAGCCATGCGTCTCAGCTTTTCCCTGGATGAAGCGGTAAAGGCCGGCGCTTCCGATATTATCGCAGCGCTCCATTATCCGCCGACAAATGATAAGTTCCAGGAGTCAGAATTTACCAGAAGAATGTCGGAAGCCGGAGTCACGACCTGCGTTTACGGCCATCTCCACGGCAGCGAGAACTTCCGCCGTGGAATCAGCGGCTATTTCAACGGCGTGCACTATAAACTGGTTTCCCTGGACAGTCTGAAATGCAGTCTGGTAAAACTTCGCTGACTTCCTGCTGGCCATATGCCTGAAATGCAGCCGGGAAGCTGAAAATATTGAACCTTCAGGCTTGTTCCGCGGAAATCATGTGCGGAACGTAGGAAAATAACAGGAAATTGAACAGAAAGGAAGGACGAGATGAGCAGACGAGTAATACTGATTGTCATGGACAGTCTTGGAATCGGAGAAGAACCAGATGCAGAGCAGTATGGTGATCTTGGCTCCCATACTCTTCTGCACGCGCAGCAGGGAACCCCGGGTTTTTCCATCCCGAATCTTCAGAAACTCGGCATGGGAAACATCAGCGGCTGTGAACCTTGCGGCTTAACTTTGTCAAAAGATAAAATCACCGGCGCTTACGGCCGCATGAGAGAGCGCTCAAGGGGCAAGGATACGATCACCGGCCACTGGGAAATCGCGGGTCTGGAGACGGACATCCCGTTCAAGACCTACCCGCAGGGCTTCCCGAAGGAGTTCATCGAGAAATTCCAGAGGGCGATCGGCATGGAAGTCATCGGAAATAAGCCGGCTTCTGGAACCGTGATTATTGAAGAGCTCGGGCCGGAACATGAGGCTGCGGGAAAACCGATTGTATACACGAGTGCCGACAGTGTCTTTCAGATCGCCGCGAATACAGACGTCATTCCACTGGAAAAGCTGTATAAGATCTGTGAAACGGCCAGAAAAATGCTGGTCGGAGACTGGGCCTGCGGCAGGGTCATCGCGAGACCATATATTATAAAGGACGGAAAGCGTGTCCGCACCAGCGACCGCCGGGACTATTCCGTGTCTCCGAGCGGCAGGACCCTCCTGGATCATGTGAAAGAAACCGGCCAGACCGTCTATGCCGTCGGGAAAATTCACGATATTTTCAACGGGCAGGGAATTACGACCTCCGTCCACACCACCGGAAATGAAAATGGTGTCGACTGCACCATCGAGGCAGAGAAAACCGTAGAAGACGGGCTGATTTTCACCAATCTGGTCGACTTTGACTCCCTTTACGGCCACCGCAGAAACCCGAAGGGATACGGCGAGGCCATCATGGCCTTTGACCGCAGAATTCCGGAGATCCAGGCAGCAATGCAGCCAGACGACATCTTGATTCTGACCGCCGACCACGGCAACGACCCGATCCACGCGGGCACCGACCACACCAGAGAGTACGTGCCAGTTCTGCTTTACGGACAAAATATAAAGCAAGGGGTCGACGTGGGGACACGCATGACTTTTGCCGATCTGGGGCAGACTGCGGCCGAATACCTGAGGACGGCTCCGCTGGCACACGGGAAGAGTTTCCTGCGTGAAGTGCTGAAGGGATAGTGGAATCGCAATTAAACGATGTGATTGAAAATCAGAGGATAACTCAAAGAGGGGCATCATCATGGACATAATTGATATTATTGAGAAAAAACGGGATGGGGATGAACTGAACCGGGAGGAAATCCGGTATTTCGTGAAGGGATTCACGAACGGCTCGATTCCGGATTATCAGGCGTCGGCGCTGCTGATGGCGATGTACCTGAATGAACTGACAGATGAAGAGACGTTCGAGCTGACGGACGCGATGAAGGATTCCGGGGATACGATCGATCTGAGCAGTGTGAGAGGACACACGGTGGACAAGCATTCTACTGGTGGTGTCGGAGATAAGACAACAATGATCGTTCTGCCGATGGTGTCAGCCTGCCTGGTGCCGGTCGCGAAAATGAGCGGAAGAGGCCTTGGATTTACAGGCGGAACCATCGATAAGCTGGAGTCGATTCCGGGATTCCGCACGTCACTGACGGAAGAGGAGTTCCTGGAACAGGTGCAGCAGATTGGAATAGCGTTGACGGGCCAGACAGGTAATATTACGCCGGCGGATAAAAAAATCTACGCCCTCCGGGATGTAACGGGCACAGTGGAAAATATGAGTCTGATCGCTTCCAGTATTATGAGTAAAAAGCTGGCGGCCGGAAACGAGTCCATCGTTCTGGATGTCAAGACCGGAAAAGGCGCATTCATGAAGAAGCAGAAGGACGCCCGGGAGCTGGCGGAACTCATGTGCCGGATCGGAGAAAATGCTGGCCGGAGAACCTGCTGTTTGATCACCAATATGGACCAGCCGCTGGGTTACGCGGTCGGAAACGCTCTGGAAGTGGAGGAAGCCATTGAAACGCTGAAAGGAAACGGGCCGGATGATCTGGTGGAGCTCTGTGAGCAGCTTGCCGGCATCATGATTTATCTGGGCGGGCGTGTACGGTCGCTTGAGGAAGGGCCGATGATGGCTCACGGCGCACTGGCCAGCGGAGCCGCCCTGGATAAGTTCCGGGCGCTTGTAACCGCACAGGGAGGCGACCCATCGGTAATAGACGATCCAGAGCACCAGTTTCCACAGGCAAAATTCCATCAGTCTGTCACGGCGAAAAGCAGCGGTTATGTGCAGGATCTGGATGCGCACCTGGTCGGACAGGCTTCCCGCAGCACCGGCGCCGGCCGTGAAACGCTGGATCAGGAAATCGATCCGAGTGCCGGAATCCTGCTTCGTAAGAAAGTCGGCGATAAAGTCAGCGTGAAGGATGAACTGGCCGTGGTTTATGCCGGATCCAAGCGTAAGCTGATCGAAGGCGTGGAAAAACTGGAGGCGGCGTATACGATTGGAAATAAAGAGCCTGAAAAGAAGCCGCTGATCCTGGACCGCGTGATGGGAGAGAGGATGTAACCATATAGTCGTCGACATTTTTGTTCGCGGATTTTAATAGAATGATTAAGAAGCAACGTGTGTATTGTGGCTTTTGAGGTGACCCCCAAAAGTTAGACTTTTCAGCGTAGCAGATTTACAGCTGCTACG
>ERZ791908.1072-NODE-1072-length-20281-cov-2.595867_pt1 | contig 20281 bp, 16 predicted proteins | sample MGYA00510144_ERZ791908 | MGnify/ENA primary metagenome ERZ791908 (study PRJEB30046, sample SAMN00792105) | human gut metagenome | study: EMG produced TPA metagenomics assembly of the A metagenome-wide association study of gut microbiota in type 2...
CGTTTAAGGTCGTCACCACGTTGTTATTGCTGTCCTTGATTTCAAACTGGGTATTAGCTGGTGCTTTAAAGCTGACGGTCGCGTCTCCAGCCTTATTTAATGAAACATCGGTCGGAAAATCAACCTGCAGCTGACTGCTGGAACTCGATGAACTGGATGATGGAGATGATGAACCAGACTGTGAACTGCTGGCAGCCGAAGAAGCTGCCTTGGCAGTCGTAGAACTGGACTGAGCCTTGCTGACCTTGGTTGAGGCATGTTCGGTTGCTGATTGATGCTGCACCGTACCGGTTGCTTTGCCGTCTGGTGCTGTAAACGTGCCAACCAGGCCAATTACAAATAGGATGATCAGTCCCCAGTTTATTACTACCTGTCCTTTGCTGATTGATGCTTGGGCATTTCGTTTCAAGCGCCGGGTCTGGTAAATCCATACGGTAACAAAACAAATTGCGGCTAAAATCATCAACAAAATGAACAGTTTCTTCATTATTATATTCTTCCTTTTTTGAAGTTTTACTAATTAATATCCTACCATATTATCAGACAGTTTTTGACTGATTCAGATAACTGAAACAATCGGTATGCAAGTTAGGCCGCGTATTGCCAAAATTCTAAAGCAACCGGTCACAGCAAGCAATTATATCGTCCTAGCCTGCCACATCATCACTAAAGCATAGTATTTAAGACAGTAAAAAAGCGCCGGTCATCACTGACTCAGCGCTTTTATTAATCAGAACTGCTTATTTGTAGTTAGGAGCAGCCTTGGTAATTTGAACGTCGTGTGGGTGTGATTCACGCAGACCGGCGTTCGTGATTTGTACGAATTGAGCGTTGTCGATCAAGGTTTGGATGTCCTTGGCACCAACGTAGCCCATCCCAGAGCGCAGACCGCCGACCATTTGGAAGATTACGTCAGCAACGTCGCCCTTGTATTCAACCCGGGCTTCGATACCTTCTGGAACCAGCTTGTTGGCTTCGTTGACCCCACCTTGGAAGTAACGGTCAGAAGAGCCATGTGATTGAGCCATGGCCGCCACGGAACCCATGCCACGGTAGCCCTTGTACTTCTTGCCGTTTTCTTCAAAGACTTCGCCAGGGGCTTCCGTCGTGCCGGCAAACATGCTGCCCAGCATTACGGCGTTTCCACCGGCAGCCAGAGCCTTAACGATGTCACCAGAGTACTTGATCCCACCATCGGCAATGATGGCCTTGCCGTATTCATGAGCCACGGAAGCCGCATCGTAAATTGCCGTGATCTGTGGAACACCAACACCGGCAACCACCCGCGTCGTGCAGATTGAGCCAGGGCCGATGCCGACTTTAACCACGTCAACGCCAGCGTCGAACAGCGCCTTGGTACCTTCACCAGTTGCTACGTTACCAGCAATCAGCGTTGCTTCTGGGAAATGTTCGCGAATTTCCGCAATCTTGCGCAGCACCCCAGCCGAGTGACCATGGGCCGTGTCGATAACGATCGCGTCAGTACCGGCCTTCAGCAGTGCTTCAGCACGTTGGAACGTGTCGGACGTAACCCCAACGGCAGCCGCAACCAGCAGATGGCCGTTTTCGTCAACGGCAGCGCGGTTGAAGTTTGAGTTGGCAGGCAGTTCAACGCCTTTAACCGTGGCTACTTCGCCGGCTTGAGCATCGATGGACATGTTCTTGTGAATAACACCCATCCCACCTTGCAAGGCCATCGCAATCGCCATTGAGCTTTCAGTAACGGTATCCATCCCGGCACTGATAAATGGCACGTTCAGTTTAATATTCTTTGCCAGCTGCGTACTCAAATCGACTTCATTTGGCAAGACATGACTTTCCGCTGGAATCAGCAGCACATCATCAAACGTTAAGCCCTTCTTGGCAAACTTAGTATCCCAATTCGACATCAATCTGCACTTCCTTCTTTAAATATTAGCTATTACCTTACTAGGTTTTTAACGATTGGTCAACGAATAATCGTGATTCTAACATAATTCTAATAATATTTTTCAGATTGTTCGGATTTAACACCTTTTAATTGCTGTTTTAGGACCAAATCACAAATCTGTCGACGATAAATTCTGACGATTTAAAAAAGCACCGCGTTTCACGTGGAACCGCGATGCTAATTTTTATTGCCGTTGCTGACGGCGTGGTGAAAATGCACTGGTAATGTGGTAGCGACCCCGCAGCCAAATGTCGATTGCAAAAGCAGCCACACCCAAGATCAGGTAGAACCATTGATTCAGGCGTGGGTTGACGCTGTTTGGCATCATAGCCGTCAGAATGTAGATCAGAATCCACATTACCAGACCACTGACCACCGTAACGATTCGTGCCCATAATGGCCGCTTAACGTACTTGCCCTCAGCGCTTTTGACCGGCAGCATGTACTTAGCAATCCAGCCAAACAGAATCCCACCGGTAATAGCCACCAGAATAATTGAGGTGATCCCCATGTTACCATTGTGGGCTACCTTCATTGATTGTGGCGAGATCCAGTCCATCAGCCCGAACATAAAGGTAAAGATCGCAAAGAACATGATCCCGTTATCCAGGGCCATCAGCTTTAATGAGGTTTGCGTCTGTGCCTTTTCCGTTGGTTCTGGATGCAGCAGAGCGTGGGCCCGCTGCGTTGGCGTACCAAACAAGCCACGGGCGGTTTGACCAGACTTTTGGCCTTCTTGCAAAGCTTTGATCGTTTCTTCAAGCATGGCTGGCTTCTTGGCCGGGTCGGCTCCTTGAGCGTCCAGCTGCTTGTTTAGTTGAAACATAAATTCTTCGTTTTTGCGCGTCAGATTATATTGCGTAAAGGCCCGTGCCGTTTCTTGACGTTGGTCTTTGGCATATTCTTTTTGTCGCTGACCGGCAGCGGCATTACGTGGTTGTTGTTCTTTTGATTCAGCCAAGATGTTCTTCCTCTCTAGTTTAATGATTCAATGATTAGACGTTGAAGCGGAACTCTACGATGTCGCCATCTTGCATGACGTATTCCTTACCTTCCAAGCGCAATTTGCCGGCTTCCTTAACGGCCTGCGCACTGCCCAGCTCGTCTAAGTCGGCAAAGCTCATGACTTCGGCCCGAATAAAGCCGCGCTCAAAGTCAGAGTGAATGATACCGGCAGCCTGTGGAGCTTTGGTACCCTTCTTAAAGGTCCAAGCCCGCGTTTCGGGACCACCAGCCGTAAAGAAGGTTTCCAGTCCCAACAGCTTGTAGGCCGCGCGAATCAGCCGGTTTAAGCCGGGTTCTTCAACGCCTTCCATTTCCAGGAAGTCAGCCTTTTCTTCTTCATCCATTTCGGCGATCTGTTCTTCAGCTGCTGCCGCAACCCCGATAACCTCACCATCGCCTTTAACGTGTTCTTTGATGGCATCCATGTACTTGTTGGCATCCGGATCTGCCATGTCTTCTTCGGCAATGTTGGCTACGTAAAGCACTGGCTTGCTGGTTAACAAGAACAGCCCCTTAACGATTTTTTGTTCTTGATCGTTAAATTCGATCGAACGGACGCTTTGACCGTTTTCCAATACTGGCTTGATCTTGTTTAAGACTTCCAATTCAGCCAAGGCATCCTTGTCACGACCCTTGGCAGCCCGTTGAACCTTAGCCAAACGCTTGTTGACGGCATCCAAGTCAGCCATGACCAATTCCAGATTGATCGTATCGATATCTTCAATTGGATCAACCTTACCCGAGACACTGGTGATGTCCGTGTCGTCAAATGCCCGCACGACATGGACGATCGCATCGGTTTGGCGAATGTTTTCCAAAAATTGGTTACCCAGACCTTCACCCTTAGAGGCACCCTTGACGATCCCGGCAATGTCGGTGAACTCAAACGTGGTTGGCACGATCTTTTTGGCGGGAATTAGTTCTTGAATCCGTTCCAGGCGCTTGTCTGGCACTTCCACCATCCCCACGTTGGGTTCAATCGTGGCAAATGGGTAGTTGGCCATTTCGGCACCGGCCTTGGTAATAGCGTTAAACAGCGTGGACTTGCCGACGTTTGGCAATCCAACGATACCTGCAGTTAAAGACATGAAATTAATTGCTCCTTTTTACTTAGTCTTCGTTTTCGGCGTGTTCCAGCACCTTTTTTAGATGCTTTTCAAAGTTTTGCCGTGACATCATGACGATATGGCCACAGCCCGTACACTGCAGCTTAACGTCAATTCCCGTCCGGATAATCTGCCAGCGATTCGTGCCGCATGGGTGCTGTTTTTTCATCTGCACGATGTCGTTTAGCTCATAGGTCTTCATTCAAATCGCTCCTCTCTAGTCAAACTTGACTCCCAAAAGCTCCAAAATCCGCGTCAGGTCGTCATCCGAGGCATATGGAATCTCGACTTTGCCGCCTCGTTTGTTAGCCGTCATTACAACCTTGGTGCCAAAGCGGCTCTGCAGCTGTTCTTCAGCTTCACGAACGTAGGTTGGCTTTTTGGCAGTCGCCTTTTTCTTCGCCGGCTTAGCAGGCTTGACGGTTTGATTTTGTTCGGCCACCAGCTGTTCAAGCTGCCGCACGGTCAGATTTTCCTTAACCGCGCGCTGCGCCAGCTTAACTAACGCCTGTTCATTTTTTAGCCCCAACAGCGTCCGGGCCTGCCCCATTGACAGACGGTGATCTTCCAGCATGTCCTTTACCGGCTGAGGCAGCCCCAACAGCCGTAGATAGTTGGCGATATAAGGTCGGCTCTTGCCCAGTTTTTCGGCTACCTGAGCCTGGGTCAGCTGCAGGCGATCCATTAATGACTGGTAGGCCTGAGCTTCTTCTAGCGGTGTTAGATCCTCGCGCTGTAAGTTCTCCAAAACGGCAACTTCCATCATCTGTGAGTCGCTCATCGTCCGGACTATGGCTGGAATCGTCGTCTTACCGGCCAGCTTGGAAGCCCGAAAGCGTCGCTCACCGGCAATAATCTCGTAGCGCGTTAGGTTTTCATCTGGCTGACGCAAAATAATCGGCTGAAAGACGCCTGATTCTTTAATCGAAGCGGCCAGTTCCTGCAGGGCGGCCTCATCAAAGGTACGCCGCGGCTGATATGGGTTAGGCCGAATCGCCGTTAGTTCAATTTCTTCTACGCTTTGTTCTTGGCCTTGCTTGGCATCGTTATCGCCAAACAGCGCCGCGAGACTAAAGCTGTGTTTTTTTGCCATGTATCGCTAGTCCTCCCTTAGTGCTTCGGAATGCGAATGGTAATCTCGTATGAATCCTCAGTATCTTTTTCACTGACCTTGGCTGCCACGCCGCTGTCTTTAACCAGCTTGATGGAATGCTTGATGGTGTTGACGGCAATGCGTGGGTCATTGACCTTGATCGATTTAGGCTGCGTTTTCTTGGCCCGCGTTTTTTTAGCTGGTGTCTTAGCAGTCTGCTTTGCCGGTTCAGATGAAGCTTGAGCCGGTTCAGCAGCATCACTAGCTTCAGCTGCCTGCTCAAGAGCCTGTTGAGCAGCTTTTTCGGCACTGGTTGGCTTACCCAAGAGTCTAGCCACGGCATCTTCGGTTTCACGAACGTTCCAGTGCTGGTTGACGATCTCCATCAAAAGCGTGCGCTGCTGATCTTCGTCTAATCCCAGCAAGGCGCGACCATGCCGTTCAGTGATGCGACCATCTAAAATTGCATTTTGGACGGGTTTGATCAGTTTTAAGAGCCGCAGCTTATTGGCCACGAACGATTGACTCTTACCCATTCCCTTGGCCAGGGCTGCTTGAGTCAGGTTGTTGAATTCCATCAATTGCTTATAGGCCTGGGCTTCTTCTACCGGACTCAATTGAGCGCGCTGCAGATTTTCGATCAGCGCCAAGGAAGCCGATTCAGCATCACTCATTTTTTCAACGATTGCCGGAATCTTTTCCCATTCCAGCAGCTTAACGGCTCTGAACCGCCGCTCGCCGGCAATAATCTCGTATTCGCCTGGGCGAAACTCGCGCACTACGATTGGCTGCAGCAGACCGTGCTCACTGATCGTCTGGGCCAGCTCCTGAATCTCGGTCTGATCAAAAACCTTGCGGGGCTGATACTGGTTGGGCACGATGGCGGCAACCGGAATCTCAACGACTTGATTTTTGGTTTCGCTGGCGGCTTGGTGCTTGCCAAGGCCAAACAGTGAAAATGCCATGTTTCAGTCCTCTTTTCTACTCATCTACTCAATTGGCTGCTTGTTGGGTAACCCTGGGCGCCGAGGGTATTTTTTCGGCGTGGCGGCAACTTTTTTAATTACGATCAAGTTGCGTTCCTCATCCGTACCAGGCAGCGTCAGCTTAGTCATATGATCAACCTGACCGCCCAATGCTTTGACTGCCTTACCGCCCTTTTGCAGCTCGTCTTTAGCAGCACTGGCCTTATAAGCGATAAACTCGCCGCCGACCTTGACCGCTGGCATGCACAGCTCGCTTAAAACCGACAGTCTGGCTACGGCCCGTGCCGTCACCACATCAAAACTTTCACGATATGGGCTCTTTTTGGCACTGAAGGTCTCAGCCCGATCATGAATCAAGTTGACGTCGTTTAGCCCCAGCTTATTGACCAAGTCGTCCAAGAATTTGATCCGCTTGTTCAATGAGTCCACGATCGTAATCTTTAACTGCGGAAAAGCAATTTTAAGCGGCAACGATGGAAAGCCTGCTCCTGCGCCAATATCGCACAGTGTCAAAGCCTCAGTCTGCAGCCGGGGTTCAGCTAAGGCTCCGGTCAGTGAGTCATAAAAGTGCTTGAGATAAACTTCTTTTTGATCCGTGATGGCCGTTAGATTGACATGTTCGTTGGTGGCCACCAGATCCTCGTAATAAGTCGCAAATTGAGCCATCTGAGAATCAGTCAGTTCAATGCCGTGATCCTGCAGTGCCCGTTGAAATTCTTCCGGTGTCATAAATCCTCCTTTGTGAAACAGGAAGATGTTTCACATACTCCATTACTTTACCCCAAAAAAGCCATTGTTTCAAGCACTCCAACGATTTCCAGCGGATTTTTAAATGCCGTCGCGCTAGCTCGATAAACCCGCTGTCAGCCCCGTATCCAGTAACGGTAACGGACCATTTTCAACGTTGGTTCAAGATACACAAAAAGCCGGTTGAATCGCGTTTGGCGAATCAATCGACTTTTGATCTGAAAACTGGTCAGCCTTCAGATGATTATTTGGTTTTAGCGCATCTTGCTGACTTCTTCAACAAACCACTTGTTAAAGGCAACCGCGTCGATGTCAACACATACCTTGGCGTTGGTCTTGCCATCGTGGTAGGCACCGCGAATGTCGCCGACCATGGCACCAATTGCTGGACCATCAGTTTGAATGTCAATCCAGACATCCTTGGTCGTAAATGCTTCAGGGTGCAGCAGGTAGAAGATCGTGTTGACGTCGTGCATTGGATGACCGCCAGTTTCAGCGCTGACGTCGTTGTAGTGGCTGATCAGACCATAAAGCATCTTACCAGTTTCATTCATATCCTTGATGGCGTTCAGACTGTCCTGCGTCAGCAAGGCCTTGAGCGTAACGTCCAGACCAACCGTTACGATTGGCACGCCAGACTTGTACATGATTTCAGCCGCGTGAGGATCAGTGAAGACGTTGAATTCAGCAACACTGGTCATGTTACCGCCAGTCAGGGAACCACCCATGGCAACGATTTGCTTGATGTGGCTCTTAACTTCTGGGAATTCCTTGAACAGCAGGGCAATGTTGGTGTAGGAACCAGTTGGCACCAGCGTGATTTCGTCTTCAGCCATGATAGCATCGCGCAGAGCTTGAACGGCACTCTTTTCAATTGGCGTACCGTAGTCATTGCCAAAGTCGTAGCCTTCCATCCCAGAAGCACCGTGAATCCGAGCTGCGTCTTCAAATGGCTTGATCAAAGGTTCCTTGGCGCCTTCTGCAACTGGAATCTCGTCACGCTTGCCAAAGAAGTTAACGATCTTCAGTGCGTTGGCCGTCGTCTTGTCAACCGAAACGTTACCAGCAACCGCCGTGATCAGCTTCAAGTCGATTTCAGGGTTGTTGATTGCCATCGTCAAAGCAGCTGCGTCATCAATACCAGGATCAGTGTCCATAATAATCTTAGTCGTCATCATGAATTCCTCCTTAAAATTACAATTAAGCGTTAGTAAGCGCTTTTACTTTTCTGGGAAACAAAAGGGCCAACCGGAATGGACGGCCAGCCCTCTTTTGACTGGCAAAACGCGTTAAGCGCATGCAGTCGTAGATCTTACCAAACGAACAGACCAACAAAGGCTGCAGACAGCAGTGATACCAAGATACCAGACAGCAACAGGTAGCCAATGTTTTGAGCAATGTAGTCGTTGGTTTCCTTGTCGGCGATACCCTTGAAACAACCAATGATCATACCAAGCGTACCGAAGTTGGCAAAGGAAGTAACGAACGTGGTCAGAACGGCTTGCAGGTGGTGTGGGTAAGAAGCAATCTTGCCCGTAACTTCACCCATAACAACGAATTCGTTCGTAACCAGCTTCATACCCATGTCTTGTGACAGCATCCATGCTTGGTGAACTGGCAGACCCAGCAGCCAAGCAAATGGGAACATGATGACACCCAGGATGCTTTCCAAAGACAATTGCTTCCAGAACAGAGCCAGGATGGCATCGATCAAAGCAGCCAGAGCAACGAAGGCAACAACGTTAGCAACGATGATCAGGATCAGCTTACCGGCACCCAGGATGGAGTCGCCCAGGAAGCTGAAGAATGGTTCCTTCTTACCGTCTTCAGAACTACCAACTTTTTCAATCGTGTCTTCTGCTTCAGTAACCGTAACTGGGTTCAGCAGGCTGGTAGCAATCAGTGAGTTAACGATGTTGATTGGAACGGCAGTCAGGATAAATTGACCAGGCATCATTTGGATGTAGGCACCCAGGATCGAAGCCGTAACACAACTCATGGACATCATGGCGATGGTCAGGTTACGAGCCTTGGTCAGCTTACGGATTTGCATCCCGGAAACGGCCAGAACTTCCGTGTTACCCAGGAACATCATTTCAACGGCAAAGAATGATTCGAACTTTGGCTGACCCGTGATGAATGACAGACCTTTACCGATCCACTTGATGATCCATGGCAAGAAGCCGATGTAAGTCAAGATGTCGAACAGTGGAACGATCATCAGGATTGGCATCAACGCAGAACAGATGAAGTTCAGGTTCTTAACATTGTACCAGGCACCCAGGGCAAAAACAGTACCCTTAGCAGAAATGTTGACGATCCAAGCAAAACCGTCGGCAGCGGCCTTAACGCCGGCACGACCAGCAGCTGAACCAGTCAGGAACCAGGCCAGGACCAGGTTCAATACAATCATGATAGCAATTGCTTTCCAGTTGATCGCTTTTTTGTCCTTAGAGAACAGAAAACCGATACCCAAGAAAACAAGCAACCCAAGAATGTTAATTGCAAGATACATGGATATAACACCTTTCTTAAAAACTGAATCTAACTTTTTCTCAATCGCAATTTCTTGGCATCTCAGAATAGCGGAATAATTGCAGTCGAACCAAGAAATCTTGCGTGCCATAATAATATACCCATCTTTTGTAAAACTGTAAACCGCATACATTAGCCAACTTTGTGAAACCATGAAACCGTTACCAGCATTATTCGGAAGTAAAAGGTTTTAAATCAAGGCAAAACTTTAAAAAATGTTAAAGAAGTGTGATTTAAATTTCACAAACTTTTTTTCTAATTTCCTCGGTAAAACGTTTAAAGTTTCATATGTTGTTTGCTAGACCATTTAACCAGCCAAAAGAAAAACGAGGCTGTAACCACTTACAATTAAGTAGTAATCAGCCTCGCTGCCCCTGCCAAGGATCTTTAGTATACCACGTCAAAATATCCTGATTGGCAAAAAATCAAACACTTAGTGAAAAATGCAAACGTTTGAAATTGAACAAAGTCCGCTATCAGTCGTATTGATGCAAAGCAAGCGAAAGTCGTCTCAGCCCTTCTGTTAGCGTTGCCTGCGGCGCACAGTAGCCCAATCTGACGTGTCTCGGCGTATCAAACGCGTCCCCCGGCACCAGCAATACGCCCTGGTCAGCCAGCAGCTGCTCACAGAACTGGTGAATATCAACTGGTACGTCCAGCTTGGGAAATGATGTCGAAACTGCTTGTGGTATCACCACGCTGGCCCGTTCTTCATGTTCAATCCAGTCTTGATAGATCTTCAAATTACCTAAAACCAGCTTGCGATTGCGTGCCAACACCTGTTTTTTATGCCGCAATACATAGGTGGCCATTAAATCGTTAAAGACCCCACCGCAGATCATCGTGTAGTCGCGATATTTACGAAAACGCTCGGCCAATGCGGCATTGGTAGCCGTCCAGCCGATTCTGATTCCCGGTACCGAATACGTCTTAGAAAGTGAGTTGGTAGCGATTCCTTTATCATACAGATCCACGATGGAAACGAACTTTTCGGGCTGATCCAATGGTAAATAGACCTCATCAACCAAAATGTAGGCGCCTACCTGGCTAGCCAAATCAACGACCTCTTGCAAAAAATCACGATCCAAAACGGTCCCGGTTGGATTGTTGGCATTATTTAGACAGATCAGCTTGGTATCTGGCCGTAGCAGTTTTTTTAGCTCATTGATGTCTGGATACCAATCAGCTTCTTCATGAATGTGCCAGTATTCAACCTCGGCCCCTAGCGACTTTGGAATGTCGTAAAGCTGCTGATAGGAAGGGTATTCGGCAATTACATGGTCACCAGGCTCTACCAGAGCATACAGTGCCAATAAATTGGCTCCCGTTGCGCCATTGGTCTGAAGAATATTGTGCGGATCTACGTGGCGATAGAGCTTGGCAACTTCGGTCTTAAAGCTGGGGGAGCCTTCAATCCAGCCGTAGTTCATCTTTTGGGCATTAAGCATCTCATAAAATTCTGCGCCGTGATGACCGTCCAGATTCATCAGCTCATCCATCGTCATTGATGCAATCGTGCTCTGCGAGATGTCATAGTGGGCGCTTTTTTCCCACTTGTTTAACCAGGCTTCTACGCCAAATGGTGCAATCTCAACCATAATCCTTCCTCCTATTCAATCGGAATCGTCTTGTTTAATATCAAAATCAATGAAACAACGGCCAGAATGCTGATTAAAGCCATTGTCAGCCACTCGCCTTTGGTTAATCGCTGCTTATGCAAACGGCGCGCCTGCCAATAGATCAAAAATCCCGGCAACAGACTCAACGACAATACCATCACTTGTCGCCAACCCGCCAAAGCTAGTGAAAGCAGCTCAAAAATCGTCAGCAAAATGCCAATCATCAATTGTCCGTAGTCATGCTCTTGCAGACTGTCTTTAATCTGATCCAGCCCCACGAAAAAGTAAACGATCAAGCCGGCTGCCGTACCCAGTGTATAGGCAAAACGATAGGCATAAGTCGTAAACAGCAGTGAGAACAAGAACAGACACTGTATGATGGCCGTAACCCAAAGCCCAAACGTTGGGGCACGATGCGAATTAAGCCTGCCAAACGCGCGCGGCAAGACCTGATCTTTTTCCATCATCAAAAATGCCTCCGCCGGCAGCATGGTCCAAGAAAGCCAGGCCACCAGCACTGAAATAATCAAACCAGTGCTGATTAAAGCCGCACCCCATGGCCCCACCAGCTGACCTAAAATCGTGCCCATAGCAGGTTGAGCAGCACCAGCCAATTGTGATCTTGTCATGACCCCATAAGGCAATAATGAAACCAACAGATAGACAATCAATAAAATCAGCCAGCCGCCAAATGAAGCTGCTACGGCATCATGATGACGCTTGGCGCGGTGGGCCATGACCGAGGCACTCTCAACGCCCATAAACAGCCACATCATTACCATCAGTGAATTTTTAACTTGATGATAGATGCTCAGCGTCGGGTTGTCGTTTGATTGGACAAGGCCCCAAAAGTTATGAATAAACGTCGGCCAGTGAAATGCCAAAATAGCGAAAACTACAAAAATCAAAAGCGGGATCAACTTGGCAATCGTCCCCAATAAATTAAGCAGTGCCGTAGTCTCAACGCCGTAGCTGACAATTACGGTGAAAATGATCGTTAATAAAATCGCCAGCAAAATTGACGGCAGATTCTGACCACCCTTAAAAACCGGCCAAAACGTCCCCAACGCACTCATTGCAATCGTAGCAAAGGCCAGGTTGCCCAGCCAAGAAGCCAGCCAATATGCCCAACCCGAGATGAATTCGCCTAACGGACCAAAGACCAGCCCCGCATAGGCAAAAATGCCAGCATCTTGTTTAGGATGACGGACCAAAAGATGATTCAACGAGGCAATCAGACACCAGACACCCAATCCCACGATCAGCCAGCCTAAGATTGCCGGTCCTGGTGCGGCAGCATTAGCCAGATCGCTGCTGATGCCAAAGATTCCCGAGCCAATCGTAGCCCCAACAATCAACGCCGTCAGCTCAAAGCGGCCAATCGTCTTTGGATTTTCCATTGCGTCCCTCCTTAGTACAGTTTTGCCTAGATTCTGCACAAATTATCAAATTTAGGCAAACAGCTGCTGATGATTGATGTCAGTTTACCGATTTCTGGGCTGAATCTCAAGCGCTTACACTTAAACAAAATAAAAGACCCGGTGATGATCACCAGGTCTTTTGGGAAGAAGCGCTTGCCGTTGCCATACTAAATATCAAAACTCGATTATTTACCTTGCTTACTTAATTCGGTCTCTTTATGCCAAGAGATCTTATGCAACTTCAATTGTCGACGTTCTCAAATAAGGTTGTACATTAGATACGGCCACTAGATTTAGTTAGTTAACAAGCTTTCTTCAGGAAATTCAATTTATATTGTGTGATGTGGGGTGTGTTATGCTGCTATCGCCCCAGTTACAGGCGATTGCTGGATACATTTACAATTTGCAACGGATGAGGTTTCTTCCATACTCTTATTATAAATTGTCCCTATCCTAAAGTCAACTCAAACCGCGTCGTTATAGCAATGGAAGCGCTTTTCTAATTATACGATTATCAAAGATTTTTCGTCTAAATCAAACGATCTAAACAAGCTTTTGAATTTGGTATAAAAACTTTTTAGTCTTTAGCCTGCTTGTGCTTAGCAATTACCGTATAGCCAGCAAACAGAGCAATGAACCAGACAAAACTGATCAAAAGCGGAAGCCGCGTTGACTTAACAAAGAATAAGATAACCAATACGCCGACAAAGAAAATGATCGTCAGCCAGCTGGTAAATGGGAATCCTGGCATGTTAAAAGCAGCAACACCTTTAGGATGCTTTTTGCGGTAAGCAATGTGACACCACAAAATGATCAGCCAGACAAAGACAAAGTTGATCGTTGAGACCCCAGAAACAATGTTAAAGATTCCGGCTGGCATGATGTAGTTCAAGATAACAACGATAAATAAAATCAATGACGAGAACTGCAAAGCATTGTTTGGCACCGCCTGATTGCTTAATTTGGCAAATTTAGCCGGTGCGTTGTGACCAGTTGCCAAAGCATACAGCGAACGGCTGGTACTAAAGATTGAACTGTTGGTTGCTGACATTGCCGCCGTCAATACCACGAAGTTCAAGATGGCAGCAGCCCCTGGAATCCCAACCGCTTGAAACAGCTGAACAAATGGGCTGGAGGTCGTCTTAATCATGTTCCATGGGTAAACGGACATCATGGCAATCATTGAACCGATATAAAACAGTCCGATCCGAACTGGCAGCGTGTTGATGGCTTTCGGAATGTCACTATTAGGATCCTTGGTTTCACCAGCCGTCAGCCCAACCATTTCAATTCCGACAAAGGCAAAGACAACCATTTGAAAACTCATCAGAAAACCAAGGATGCCTTTCGGGAAGAACCCGCCGTGCGACCACAGATTGGTAAATGATGCCGGATCAGCACCTTTGACTGGGAAGTGAACGAAAACCATAATCAGCCCGATAACGATCAAAGCCAGAATAGCAATCACCTTGATCATTGCAAACCAGCTTTCCATTTCACCAAACAAACCAACGTTGATCATGTTGACCAGCATCAATAAGACGATGATCACCAATGGCCCGATCCACTGTGGCAGGTTTGGAAACCAGTAGCGCAGATAGATCCCAGTAGCCGTCAAATCGGCCATGGCCAGACTCAGCCAGCATGACCAATAAGTCCAGCCGGCGACAAATTCCATCCGGTCCCCAAGGTATTCTTTAACCGAATCGATAAAAGAGTGCTTGGTGGTATCGGCCAGGATCAATTCACCCAAAGCACGCATCATAAAGAAGCAGAAAATCCCAACGATCAGATATGACAAGATGATCGAAGGACCCGCGGCGTGAATTGCCGAACCCGAGCCTAAGAACAACCCGGTCCCGATTGCCCCACCAATGGCAATCATCGTAATATGGCGGCTTTTCAGCGCTCGTGATAGTTTTTGTTCTTGTTGTTCATCCATAACTTTCTCTCCTGTAAAACTCTCAATGACAAACATTCCTGTACAGGGGTGAGCAGATCTCGCTGAAAATAAAAACGTCCCTGACACTAACTTGTGTCAGGGACGTTTTGCAACGCGGTTCCACCCATCTTGCAGACATCTTATATGCCTGCCGCTCTAGCAGTCGATAGAGGAACCACCCTTTATTTCAACGTTGATGCCATAAGATCGGTCCCGTGCTTGCAGCTGGGCAGCGGGTCTCTGTAAATCGACCAATAATTAAAAGTTACTAATCATTATAACGATTTTATAACGTTTGTCAAACCCAAAATCAAGAAATCTCGAACAAATCACTATACGTTCAGCACTTTGTTAAGGAAATTCTGGGTATCTGGGTGCTGTGGGTGCTCAAAAATCTGTTCTGGCGTGCCGTCTTCGCGAATCTTACCGTCATGGAAGAATACCACGCGATCAGCCACCCGCTTGGCAAAGCCCATTTCGTGGGTAACGACGATCATCGTCATCCCTTCTTTAGCCAGGTTCTGCATAACACCCAGCACGTCGCCAACCATTTCCGGGTCAAGGGCACTGGTTGGTTCGTCAAACAGCATCACGTCCGGTTTCATCGCCAGCGCCCGGGCAATCGCCACCCGCTGCTTTTGTCCACCAGAAAGCGTCCGTGGATTGACATTGGCCTTTTCTTTTAAGCCAACGATATCCAGATAATGCAGGGCCGCTTCTTGAGCTTCTTCCTTGCTCATCTTCTTCAGTTCCACTGGTGCCAGCGTGATGTTGTCGATTACTGACATGTTAGGGAACAGATTGAAGTGCTGGAACACCATCCCGATGTTTTGGCGCACCAGGTTAATATCGGTCTTAGGGTCGGCAATGTCGTAGCCATCAATGTAGATATGACCGCTGTTTGGCACTTCCAAGCGGTTCAGACAGCGCAGAAACGTACTCTTACCCGAACCAGAAGGCCCAATCATGCAGACAACCTCACTTGGCTTAACGTCCAATGAGATTCCTTTTAAGACCTCGTTGTCGCCATAGCTCTTGTGAAGGTCCTTGACCTGTACCTTGTATTGCTTGTCCATGCTATGCCTCCATTCTCTTTTGTACGTAATTCGACAGCCACGTCAGCAGCGTGATGATGATCATGTACATAACGGCAATGATCAGCCACATCTTGAACCCTTCCATGTTCCGGGCAATGATGACCGTCCCCGTTTGCGTCAGCTCCATGACCCCAATTGCCGAAAGAATTGAAGTATCCTTGAGCGTGATGATCAATTGGTTAACCAAGGATGGCACCATAATTTTCAGTCCTTGCGGCGCGATAACCTTAACCAGCGCCTTGGAGTATGGCAGACCCAGACTGCGGGCAGCTTCCCACTGACCAACGTCAACGGCTTCAAAGCCACCTCGGACAATGGCACCAACATAGGCCCCTTCATCAAGCATCAAAGTCAAGACCCCAGCCGTAAACAGCGGAATCTTTTGACCAATTACGTTTGGCAGCCCAATGTAGATAAAGAAGGCCAGCACCATCATTGGAATGCCACGGAAGATGTAGATAATCGTGCTGGAAAGGCCCTTCCAGAACTTGCCTTCCGCGATTCCCATAACACCTAATACCAGACCAAACGCCAAAGCGCACAGTGAACCAATGATCGTCAGCTTAATCGTTTCCCAAAGACCGGTCAGCAAGGCTTTGCGGTTGTTTCTGATCAGCCCGAAGATCGTCCGGTTCTTGCTACTTTCAGTCTTCGTACCGCTGCCTTTCGTGTACTTGTCAATCAGCTTTTGCATCCGGCCCGTCTTTTGCATCCATTTGATCCCATCGTTGATCTTGGCCTGCAGTTCTTTGTTCTGACCTTTCTTAAAGCCAATTGCGATTGGCGTGGCATTGATCTGCTTAGTGACGATCTTCAAAGGCATACCATTGCGGATCCCGTATTGCAGAACCGGACCGTCATCAAACGTAGCCGCCCCGTTACCGCTCTTAACGTCATTCCACATTGCATTAGAAGTCGTAAAGTACTTGATCTTAAAGCCGTACTTGTCCTTGATGGATTCAGCATACAAGGCACCAGCAGCCCCAGACTTAACGTCAACCGTCTTGCCCTTGAGCTGGCTCATCTTGGTGATCTTGCTGTTTTTGCCGACCGCCATCACGATCCCGTCTTTATAGTAGGAAGTTGAAAAGTCGATCGTTGCCTTCCGTTCGTCGGTAACACTCATCCCACCCATACCGGCATCGATCTGTCCAGACTGCATGGCTTGCAGAATGGCGTTAAAGCTCATGATTTTGTATTGATACTTGAAATGCTCGTGCTTGGCAATCATACGAATCATTTCAGGCTCAATTCCGGGATTTTTACCGGTATAGGTCCCTTGCTTATTTTGAATTTCAAATGGAGCAAAGGTGTCGACAACCCCGATCGTGTAGGTCTGTTCGGCATGCGCCACCTGCTTGTTGACAAATAATCCAGCGAACGTTGCCATCAGCATTACCGCGCAGCTGATAATTGTGCGTTGCCACCATGACTTTTTCAAATTCCTCACTCCTTTTTACTTATTTTTTAACCATTTACTAATATTCGCGTACTGAATACTTTATCACCTTTTTAATATAAAAATAAATATAATCATGCCAAAACCATGAACAATTAACATTGTAAGGCCACTATAATTAATTAAAGAATGTAACTATTTCAAAAAACTTAATTAAGTAAATCTAAAATTCAATTAACCAGTTTTTTGGCACCTGTTAACTTTTAATTTTGAAACCGCTGTCGATTTAACATTCTTAAGCGACTTGACTTTTTGCACAAATTCATGTTTAAATACCCCTAACTAAGACGCGCAAGAATTCAGTAGGCAGCGATCCCCTGCTCACAGAGAACCGGCAAGGCTGAGAACCGGTGCACGATCGTTTGACGAATTACAGTCTTGCAGCAACGTCGCCGAACTGAAACAAATGAGGTGCGTCATGCACGAAGATGGGTGGTACCACGAGCAATTCGTCCCTGAGCCAAAGCGGTTCGGGGGCGTTTTTTCGTGCCTCATTGTATTTTTTGGAGGTATATAAATGAATATTATTGATGAACTGACCTGGCGGGGAGCCGTCAATCAAGTAACTGACGAAGAAGGCCTGCGCGAACTGACGGAAAACGAAAAGATCGGCCTTTACTGCGGCACCGACCCCACTGGCGACAGCCTGCACATTGGCCACTTGATTCCGTTTATGATGCTGAAGCGATTCCAGCTGGCCGGTCACCATCCCGTTATCATCATTGGGGGCGGGACCGGTGCAATTGGGGATCCATCCGGGCGCAAAACCGAACGGACCCTGCAGACGGAATCCCAGCTGGAGCACAACGTTAAGGCCCTGACCAACCAGATGATCAAGCTGTTCGGGACGGAAAACTTCACCATCGTCAACAACTACGACTGGCTGTCCAAACTGAGCATGATCGACTTTCTGCGCGACTACGGCAAGCTGTTCAGCGTAAACACGATGCTGAATAAGGAAGTCGTTTCCAGCCGATTGGAGACTGGGATCTCCTACACCGAGTTCACCTACCAGATTCTGCAGTCAATCGACTTTTTGCACCTGTACCGGCATAACGATGTACACCTGCAGATCGGCGGTGCTGATCAATGGGGCAACATTACTTCCGGAATTGATCTGATCCATAAAATTGAAGGCCCTGATGCCAAAGCGTTTGGTCTGACGATTCCGCTGATGCTTAAATCAGATGGTACCAAGTTCGGCAAGACGGCGGGCGGTGCCGTCTGGCTGGATCCAGAAAAGACGACGCCATACGAGTTCTACCAATTCTGGATCAACCAGGATGACCGCGATGTCGTTAAATACCTGAAGTACTTCACTTTCCTGAGCAAGGAAGAAATCGATGCCCTGGCCGAAAAAGTCAAAACCGAGCCATGGAAGCGCGAGGCCCAAAAGACGCTGGCACGCGAAGTTACCAAGTTCGTCCATGGCGAAAAGGCCGTTGAAGAAGCCGAACGCATCACTAAGGCCCTGTTCTCCGGCGACGTTGCCGATTTAACGGCCAACGAAATCGAACAAGGCTTCAAGAACATGCCTTCAGTTGAGGTTGCCGACCAAAAACAGAACATTATCCTGTGGCTGGTTGACGACACCAAGATCGAGCCATCTCGTCGGCAAGCCAGAGAAGACGTTAAAAACGGCGCCATCCGCATCAACGGTGAGCAGATTACTGATGAAAACGCCGAAATTGACCCAAGTACGCATTTTGACGGCAAGTTCGTGATCGTACGCAAGGGTAAGAAGCGCTACTGGCTGGCGCGGGTCAAGAAGTAGTTGACCCAAGCAACGGTTTTCGCGTTATAATGTAGCTAATATGTACCGTGCGTTAGTAGCAAAACCACTGACAGAGAGATTCCAACTGCTGAGAGGGATCACGGCCAAGCGAAATGGAGCGGTGCCAACAACTGAATCAAAGCATTTAAGTGAGGGGATTTCCCCTAAATTAGGTGGCACCGCGGTAAAGATCGTCCTATTCTCATTTGGAGAGGGCGGTCTTTTTTGGTGCTGAAAGGAGTTTTTCTTATGAAGTTTGATCCCAGCAAAAAAGTCGTTTTAAGCGGCGACCGGCCAACCGGTAAGCTGCACATTGGCCATTACATTGGCTCACTAAAGGAACGCGTGCGAATGCAAAACAGCGGCAACTACAACATGTTCATCATGATTGCCGATCAGCAGGCTTTGACCGACAATGCCCGTGATCCCGAAAAAATCCACAACAGTCTAATTCAAGTCGCCTTAGACTATCTGGCAGTCGGTCTGGACCCAGCCAAGTCAACGATATACATTCAATCACAGATTCCTGCTTTATCCGAGCTCAACATGTACTACTTGAACCTGGTTACGTTATCACGGCTGGAACGCAACCCAACCGTTAAGGCCGAGATTCAGCAGAAGAACTTTAACCGTTCAATTCCGGCCGGCTTTTTAACCTATCCTGTCAGCCAAACCGCTGATATCACGGCATTTAAGTGTGAGCTGGTACCAGTTGGCGATGACCAGGAGCCAATGATGGAACAGGCACGGGAAATCGTCCGTTCATTCAATAATATCTATGGCGACATTCTGGTTGAGCCAAAGGGAATTTTCCCGCCAAAAGGGCAAGGACGGATTCCTGGTCTGGACGGCAATGCCAAGATGAGCAAGTCTTTGGGTAATGCCATCTACTTAAGCGATGACGAAAAGACGCTGCAAAAGAAGGTCATGTCCATGTATACTGATCCAACCCACATTCACGTTGAGGATCCTGGCCATATTGAAGGCAACGTCGTCTTCACCTACCTGGACATCTTTGATCCCGATAAGGAAAAGGTGCAGGAATTAAAGGAACAATATCAAGCTGGTGGCCTAGGCGACGTTAAGATCAAGCGCTACTTGTTTGAGGTCTTAAACAACGAGCTCAAGCCAATTCGCGAGCGCCGCGCTGAATTTGCCAAGGACATTCCTGCCGTCTACGACATGCTCAAGCAAGGCTGTGCCGATGCCAATGAAGTAGCCAACCAAACGCTGGCTGAAGTCCGTCACGCTATGGGTCTGGACTACTTTGCCTAATTGAAAAAGCTTTGCGCAGATTTTGCGCAAAGCTTTTTTGATACTCATTTAGTGGCCCAGTGAAAGCAGCGTCATAAACGGCTGTTTGATCAAGCCCATCAAGACATCGATGCCAAAAACGGCAATCACGATAATCACGGCAGCCAAAATCTTTTCCGCATGCGTAAAGATTTGTTGACCATGCTGACGACGAGCATACAGATACATCGGCATCCCAATTAAATAAACGATGAATTCGGCGACCGTGTATTTCAGCCCCGCCGAGATCCCCATCAAAAGCGTGTAGACAAAG
>ERZ791908.1075-NODE-1075-length-20243-cov-10.798494_pt1 | contig 20243 bp, 21 predicted proteins | sample MGYA00510144_ERZ791908 | MGnify/ENA primary metagenome ERZ791908 (study PRJEB30046, sample SAMN00792105) | human gut metagenome | study: EMG produced TPA metagenomics assembly of the A metagenome-wide association study of gut microbiota in type 2...
CAGCCTGCGCCCGCTCGATACGGGCGCGAAGGTCCTGCAGGCGGCTGCGCGCGGCCTCGGCCCCAGCGCAGGCGGCGCTCAGATCCATGGCCTCTGCCTGTGCGGCGCGCAGGGCGGAAAGCTGTGCCTGCAGCTCGTCCCGCCGGGCCTGCAGCCGGGGCAGCAGACCGGTGCGGTAAGTATATTTGTTCTTCAGGTCGCGCAGCTTCTTCTCCAGTGCGGAGGCCGACGGGCCTTCCTCGCCGGTGGTGACAAGGGCGCTCAGCCGCTGCTCGAGCTGGGCGTCGCTCGAAACGGCCATGCCGAGCTGCCGCACGAAGGCCGTTCGCTCAAACACGCTCCGCTCCGCGCCGCACAGCGTGCGGCCGCAGTTCTCGGCCGTCAGCTCCGGCACGGGTGTGCCGCTCTCCGTCTCATAGGCGCGGAACGCGCCCATGGGCGTCCGGCCCTGCGAGCGCCGCTCGATCGTGACGGCGCGGCCGTTCCAGATCAGGTCGATCGCGCCCTCCATGGAGCTGCCGTCCCACGGACGGTAGCGCTCCTTGGCGGGCAGATTCTGGTTTTCCCGCGTGGCGCGCTCGCGCGTGTCGATGCCATAGAGCATCGCCAGCAGGAAGGCGCTCCACGTCGATTTCCCGGCTTCGTTCGGCAGGCACAGCTCGTTGAGCCCCTCATGCAGGGTCAGCGTGCCGTGCAGCTTGCCGAAGTTTGCCCGTAATTGCAGCAGGATCACAGCGGCACCTCCCGTCCGTCCATCAGGGCAAGGCCGAGCCGCGCAGCGCGCGCGACGACCTGCCTCCTTTCGTCTGTTTCTGCGGCCTCAAACTGCGCGTGCAGTCCGTCGAGGAAGTGACCGCGCAGTGTGTCCTCGCCGCAGGCCTCCCAAAGGTCCTGCTTCGGCCACGTGCGGTCGCGCAGGTCCAGACTGAAAAACTGCGCCTCCAGCGCCGCCTGCAGGGCGGCAAGATCGACGGGGGCTGCCTCACCCGTCAGCTCGATGCGGCAGCAGCTGCCCTCGAGCTCCGGCGTCAGGGCCGCGCGGACGGCGGCAAGCGCATCCTCTCCGGCCGGGACGGAAAGGCGCTCATAGCGCCGCGCCCCGCAGGGCACAAATTCCGTGCGGCAGGCGCCCTTTTCGGCCGAAACGAGCAGCGCTCCCTTCTCGCCGCATTCGTCGAACCCCCGGCCCATCAGGCAGCCGGGCCACGCGCACAGCGTGCCGCCGTCGCGCCGCTCGCCGCGGTGGTGGATGTGGCCAAGGGCGGCATAATCCAGCCCGGAGGCCGCCAGCGCGGCGGGGGAAACGGGGTCATAGGGCGAGGCCGGGTTCTCGGCGTCGCCGTGCAGCACAAGGACGTTCAGGCGCGAAGGGTCGGCGGCGCGGAAGCCGTCCAGCATGGCGGGCATCTCCGCGCGCAGGAAGCCCGCGCCGTAGATGTCGAGCTCCGGCAGGCTGATGCGCTCCGGCTCCGCCGTGCGGAAGATATGGACATTCTCCGGCCAGCCGTTTTCCAGGTACGGCGAGCCGGGCAGCAGAGCATCGTGGTTGCCGGGCGCGATAAAAACGGGGCAGCGGCAGGCCGCCAGCGCGGTCCGAAGCGCCTCGAGCGTGTCGCGGTAGACACGGGCGCTGTCAAACAGGTCGCCCGCCAGCAGCACGGCCGCGCAGCCCTCGGACAGCGCGGTCAGCCGCTCGAGCACGAGCCTCTGCTCGGCGCGGCGCTGGGCGGCCTTCTCCGGCGGCAGGGCCGAAAAGGCGGAATCAAGATGCAGATCCGCCGCATGCAGCAGCTTAACCATGGATATCCACCCTCCTGACGGCCGTGCAGCGGCCGGTAGCGTCGTCGATCGTAAACAGGCAGGCCTCGAGCTTGCACGGGCCGGGCGCGGGCTCATATCGGCTGGGAAGATCGCCCCGGAAGCGCCGGATGGACAGCTCCGGCCGGATGCCGAGCACGGAATCGCGCGGGCCGGTCATGCCGAGGTCCGTCACATAGCCCGTGCCCTGCGGCAGGATCATCGTGTCCGCCGTCGGCACATGGGTGTGCGTGCCCCAGACGGCGCTGACCTGCCCGTCGAGCATCCGGCCCATGGCCAGCTTTTCCGACGTGGCCTCGGCGTGCAGCTCCACAAGGATGAGCTTTGTCTGAATTTTGCGCAGGATGCGCTCGACGAGCTGGAAGGGGTTGTCCGGCGTGTAGTCCATGCCGCACCGGCCGATGAGGTCGATGACGGCCACGTCGCCGAACGGCGTTTCAAACACGCCCCAGCCGCGGCCGGGCTGTTGCTGCGGCAGGTTCGCCGGGCGCAGCACCTCGCGCGACCGCTCAAGATAGGGCACGAGCTCACGCCTGCCCCAGGTGTGGTTCCCCATGGTGATGACGTCGGCCCCGGCGCTCAGCAGCTCCTCCGCCTGCGCGGGCAGCATGCCCAGCACGGCGGCGTTTTCGCCGTTCACAACGCAGAAATCGACCGACAGCTCCCGGCGCAGCCGCGGGAGCGCCGCCTTGCAATATTTGACACCGGCGGGCGCGACCACATCGCCGACCGCCAGAATGTTTCGTTCCATCGCAGGATCTCCTTTCCGGACATTGTCCTCAGCTTGTCAAAAAAGTCCTTTCGGACTTTTCGCCAAGCTGAGGCCTTTCAGAATTGCAAAATCAAATTTTGCAGCGTGATTTTGCAATTCTGCCGCTGCGGCGGGTGATCAAACGCGAAAGGACACCCTGACGGTTTCCTTTCACACGTTCCTTCCCTCCGTAACTTTCAGCTGAGCGTTATTTTGACAATCTGTGTTCCTCCTTTTCTATTATATCGAAAAACGCCGCAAAGCACAACCGGAAAACAGAAAGTCGTGCCGGACGCACGCGTCTTGTAGGGGAGGGGACAGCCGGGCCCGGCGCAATGCTGCCGACCCGTACCGGCCGCCGCTACAGACGCAATCGGTGCATTCCTTTATTGGCAGCTCGTCCGTTTCGATGGCCTCTACTGAGATTGCCGCAAACTCAAATGCCCAAACAGGGCGTCCGGGGCGGGAGAATTTTGAAATTTGTCACAAATTTTTCATTTTTTCCTCTTGACTTTCTTCCGGAAATGGGTATTATATAGGGTGTTAGCACTCAAATGAATTGAGTGCTAAATTCAAGCCCGTAATCAAAGATGGGAGACCATCAGACATTATATTGGAGGTTAGCATCATGAAACTGGTACCCCTTGCAGATCGTATTCTGCTCAAGCCTGTGGAAGCCATGGAGACCACCGCTTCCGGCATTATCCTCTCCACCGCTACGAAGGAAAAGCCCGTTGTTTCCGAAGTCGTGGCAGTCGGCCCCGGCGGCGTCGTGGACGGAAACGAGGTCAAGATGGTCGTGAAGCCCGGCGACAAGGTCGTCGTCGCGAAGTATGCTGGCACCGAGGTCAAGGTCGAGGATGTGGAGTATTCCATCGTCCGCCAGTCCGAGATCCTCGCGATCGTAGAATAATTCAGGAGGCTTAAAATATCATGGCAAAAATGATCGAATTCGGCGAAGACGCCCGTAAGAAGCTGCAGTCCGGCATTGACCAGCTCGCAAATACCGTCAAGGTCACCCTCGGTCCGAAGGGCCGCAACGTTGTCCTGGCGAAGAAATATGGTTCCCCGCTCATCACGAACGACGGCGTGACGATCGCCAAGGAAGTCGAGCTCGAGGATCCGTTTGAGAATATGGGTGCTCAGCTCGTCCGTGAAGTCGCTACGAAGACGAACGACGTCGCAGGCGACGGCACCACCACCGCTACCCTGCTGGCACAGGCCATCATCCGCGAGGGCCTGAAGAACGTCAGCGCCGGTGCGAACCCCATGGTCATGCGCAAGGGCATGCAGAAGGCCGTTGACGCCGCCATCGAGGCCATCAAGGCCAACTCGCAGGCCGTGAACGGCAGCGCAGACATCGCCCGTGTCGGCACCGTCTCCTCCGGCGACGAGGAGATCGGCAAGCTGATCGCCGAGGCCATGGAGAAGGTCACGGCCGCCGGCGTCATTACCATTGAAGAGTCCAAGACCGCCGAGACCGGCCTCGACGTTGTCGAAGGCATGCAGTTCGACCGCGGCTATATCTCCCCGTATATGGTCACCGACACCGACAAGATGGAAGCTGTTGTCGATGATCCGTACCTGCTCATCACCGATAAGAAGATCTCCTCCATTCAGGACATCCTGCCCGTTCTGGAGCAGATCGTCAAGGCCGGCCAGAAGCTCGTCATCATCGCCGAGGACGTCGAGGGCGATGCGCTGTCCACCCTGCTCGTCAACCGTCTGCGCGGCAGCTTCAACTGCGTCTGCGTCAAGGCGCCCGGCTTCGGCGATCGCCGCAAGGAAATGCTCCGCGATATCGCCATCCTGACCGGCGGCACCTACTTCGCAAACGAGCTGAACATGAACCTGCAGGAGGCTCAGCTCTCCGATCTCGGCCGTGCCCGCCAGATCAAGGTCAACAAGGACACCACCGTTATCGTCGACGGCTGCGGCAATTCCGAGGAGATCCAGAACCGCATCCACGAGATCAAGGCCGCCATCGGCGTGACCACGTCCGAGTACGACCGTGAGAAGCTGCAGGAGCGTCTTGCTAAGCTGTCCGGCGGCGTCGCCGTCATCCGTGTCGGCGCACAGACCGAGACTGCCATGAAGGAGCAGAAGCTCCGCGTCGAGGACGCCCTGAACGCCACGCGCGCTGCCGTGGAGGAAGGCATCGTCGCCGGCGGCGGCACCGCGTTCGTCAACGCCATCCCCGCTGTCGAGAAGCTCGTTGCCAAGCTGTCCGGCGATGAAAAGACCGGCGCGTCCATCATCGTCAAGGCGCTGCAGGCTCCTGTCCGCCAGATCGCCGAGAACGCCGGTGTCGACGGCTCCGTCGTCTTCGAGAAGATCAAGAACAGCCGCAAGGTCGGCTTCGGCTACAACGCCTATAACGCCACCTACTGCGACATGATCCCCGCCGGTATCGTCGATCCGACGAAGGTCACCCGTACCGCGCTCGAGAACGCAGCGTCCATCGGCGCCTGCGTCCTGACGACCGAGTCCATCGTGGCCGACAAGCCCGATCCCGCAGCCGACGCCGCAGCAGCTGCCGCAGCCAATGCAGGCGGCATGGGCGGCATGTACTAAGAGACGCCGCAAAGCCTTGAAATTGCTTGATTTTTTGAGCGTGCAAAAGCGGATTTACGCCAAACTTACGCCACTTACGCCAAAAATTCAAGCGCATTATAGGGTAACAGAAATCGGCACCTGCCAAAAAGCAGGTGCCGATTTTACTTATTTTCGTTTCCGTTTTCCCTTGCCGTGGGTCATGGTTGTTTTCCCACGCTGACTGATGGGAGTTTTCAGGTGCTTGGACAGCTTCAGCACCTCGATCAAGTTGACAAACTGTTCCATCGTAATGGCATCATAATCAATCCCCAATGTGGCAAGCAGTGCTTTTGCTTTCTTTTCCTCGACGCTCCCCTCAAAGTTCATCGCATCCTGCAACTGCCCCTGTACGGTTGCGACAAGGGATGTTTCATCTGCCGTCATGGTATCAGGGCGGTGTTCACTCCGTATATCACGGAGAATATCTTTCAAATCGCCCGCAATCAGACTTCCGAAATACTCGTCCTCTCTGATCTGCGCGACTTCCAGTGTCCGCAGGTGCAGATCATTTTCCTCGCCGCCGTTTTTCATCAATGTCATCTGCCGGACTGCTTCCAGCACGGCGTTCATGTCGTTGACCCGCATATCCGCGATCCGGTCAACGTAAATTTCTGTGTCCAGCATAAACCGCTGGAAATCTTTATGGCAGATCAATTCCGACAGCAGCCGATGATTGAACTTGCCCGTTCTCAATACTTCGATTGCATCATCACCCAAATGCAGAGCTTCCAACTCTGTGTTTGGGTGATTTTTTTGTTCTGTCAGCCCCAGCAGATAATCGGTGGACACTCCGTAGAACTTTGCCAGCGCCACCATGCTGAACGGACTGATGTCCTTGAAATCGTCGGCTTCGTATTTTCCCAGCGCGGATTTTGAGATGCCTGTTTCCGCAGAAAGCTGTTCCAGCGTCAGACCGCGCTCTACGCGCAGGTCTTTGAGCCGTTCCTGAATGGTGAGTTTTGGTTGCATAGCGGCGTCCTCCCTTCAAATTTCTGCCCTTTTCCGGTCTTGTCCATAAGCGTGGAAATCTGCGTTTTTCAGCGCGTTTTCCGACCTCTTGGATATACGGGAGAGGGCTATATTTTTCACTAAAATGGTCTTGCAATCGCACCTGAACCTTGAAAATTGCATGACCGTCCGAACGGGATATGTTCTCTGGCGAAGTGCCGCATCCAGCGCACCAAGGAGAACGAAACGCCGGGAGCGATCCTCCGGGCAGGAACGACGTTCGGAAAGAGCGGCAAAATCAAACGTAAAAATCGAAGCAAGTGAAAACGGCGAAATAGTTTTCTGCTCTGTGCGGTTATCTGCATGGAACAGAGCGCTATCCAGCAGCGAACGATGTTTGCTGTCTGGTTTGACATTTCGCCGCTTCACGCAAAGACACACCAAACGGCAAAAGCGGAAGGTGTTGCCTGTGACCAACGCATCATCGGCGGCATTTCCGGCGAAAAGCCGTGTATTAAAAACCAGCGCCCTATGGCGAACAGGTGTCACGATTTGACAAACCCATTTTACCATAGAGCGCAACGAAAAAACAGGAGGAAAGTTTGAATATGAGAAAATCTGAAACTTATCGCAACGAGATCAAGTCCTATATCGTCCGTACTGGCATGACCATGACCGAGGTGGTGGACTACCTCTCCGACGAATACGGTTGGAGCCGCAGCGTTCCCAATCTCTCCGGCAAACTCAAGCGCGGTTCGCTCCGCTATGGCGAGGCGGTAGAGTTGGCGGACGCACTGGGGTATGACATTGTGTGGCAGAAGAGAAAATAAAACTTTTGGGCTTGTGCCTTATATGGTAAAATCATATAATGTAGACATAAAAATAAGCAGGAGGTAAATTGCATGAAAAAGAGACAAATTTCCGAGAAAATGTTAAACGCTTTCTTGTCCGGAGAGCTGTCTTCCTTGCTGGAGGCCGTCAAAAAAGATGATACTTTAGACTTGGAACTTCGTGGAGACTCCGTGAACATCTATTACCGTGGAGGGAGCATTTTCAAAATTGAGGAAATCAACAACTCGTTCTCGATATCTTTTGATACAAACTACTGTACAGAAGACTCCGCAAGCCTTAGCAGAAATCCATCTCCTGCAGAAGCAGTCTCAAATCTTCCCTTTTATAAGCAGGCCATGGACTGGTGGTTTCACAAACATCCAAAATATGAACGAGAGTTCCAACAGGTAATCGCGCGGGAAAACAATAACCACGGCAAAATTTCCAACGGCACAGACTATTACATTGCCGACATTGAATTTGCTGACGGCAGCGCCAGATTTGACATGGTAGCACTAAAATGGCTGTCCAATGGCGCCGTACGAAAAGACACTAGCCGAATCTCTCTCGCACTGATTGAAGTCAAATATGGGGACGGTGCATTAAAAGGGACTGCCGGAATTGAGAAGCATCTGGAGGATTTTCAGGCGTTTCTCAGTGACAGGGAAAAAGTAAGTGATTTCTGCCGGGACATGTCTCTGGTATTTTCCCAGAAGTGCCGGCTGGGACTGGTAGATGGTCTTAATGAAAGACAGTATGATGTTAAAATCAGTTCCTTGGACCCGGAAGTGATTTTTCTCTTCGCAAACCACGATCCAGAGAGCAAAATTCTTCCTGCTGTTCTAAAAGAAGTTGAGCCGGATAAGTATCCCTTCCCCATTCTGGTTGCAAATGCCTCCTATATGGGCTATGGTCTTTATGCCGAACAGATGAAGCAGATAAAAGGCAAATAATTTTTTGCACTACCACCCTGTTGTCGCGGCGGTTTGCTATACTGTCCTCAAAAACAGGAGGACGATTTTATGGCAGAAGAAACACGACAGGAAACCGCAGTGCGCTCCGGCGATGATGTGACCTGCCCAAACTGCGGCAGCCATAATGTGCGCTGTATTCCCTATCCAAAGGTGGAGTTTGGTATCTGGATTGTACTGTGGCTGATCGTTGCATTTGGCGGCTATATGATCTCGGTATTCATCACAATCGTCGGCATCATTTTTTGGAGCATTGCTTTGGTGATTCGCCTGAAACAGAATAAACTGGCAAGGCAATATGTCCGGATGCAGTGCATCACCTGCGGAACAGAATTTGATGTGGCAAGAAGTGAACTGATGAAAGGGGGCAGCGGTAAATGAGCAAGGATTATCGTGTGAACACTTTTGGTCTGACAGATGAAGAAAACACGCTTGTGGAAGAAAGTCTCCCAACCAGAGCGTATGAGCTTTACATAGCCGACACCCCGACGGACGTGATCGCCATCGGCTGTGATGCGATGATCGTGAACGCTGCCGCATTAGACCAGGATTCTGCGGATATGATTTTTGACCTGTATTCACAAGTTGACGGCTGCACCAACGAAACGGTCATCTGGCTTGACGAGCCGAAGCCGCCGAAGGAACTGCGGAAGTTCTTCAAATGCTACGATTCCTTTGACGCCATCAAGGACAAGCTCAAGTATCTGCTGCTCACTGCACACAGCAAGAGCAAAAAAGCGCACGAGTACAGCGAAAAGCTAGTCAACGGGTTGAAAATCCTTGCGCTCATCCGCAAGCATCCCGGCATTTCCACGCAGAAGCTATCGGAGCTGACCGAGCTGCCGCTGCGCAGCGTACAGCGTTATATCGCTGCTCTGCAAGCAACGGGGGAATGGATCGAGTATGACCGGACGCTCCGGGGCTGGAAGCTGTTTCACGGTATCTCTATCTTATACGGAGATGTGTAGGAGGATGAAGGGGAATGAAACTCTGTATTCATCGAGGCACGCACCAGATCGGCGGTATTGCTGCCGAAATCTCCACGGCAAGCACGCGCATCCTCATTGATATGGGTGACGAGCTATCTCTTGATCCAAATTTCGTCTCCGCACCGCTGAATATTCCAGGTGTGACGAATGGGAACGGACATTGCGATGCCGTACTGTTTACCCACTATCACGGCGACCATACCGGGCAAATGCTGCGCATCCGCCCGGAGATTCCCATTTATGCCGGTGCGTTGGCAAAGGATATCATGCGCCTGTCCGCAGAGCGTGGCGGGCAAAAGAACGAAGCGCTTTGCAGGCGCATCGAAACCATTCAAACCTTTTCTCCCGGCAAGCCGTTTTTGATTGGTGATATTCAGATTACACCGTTCTGCATTGACCATTCCGCGTGTGACAGCTATATGTTCCTGATCGAAGCGGACGGCAAGCGGCTGTTGTATACCGGCGATTTCCGGCTGCACGGCGTGCGCGGCAATGTCATGGGCAAGATTCTGGACAGACGCATTGGAACCGTCGATGTGGTTGTCACGGAGGGAACGACCATTTCTCGCTCTGAACACGAGGTCGTGACGGAGTGGGACCTGCAAAAACGTGTGAAAGCGTATTTGCGGCAGTACAAGTATGTCTTTGTGTTGTGCGCAACGACGAACCTTGACCGGATTTTTGCGCTGGCGCGGGCAGTGCCGCGTGGAAAATACTGCATTTGTGACGAGTATCAAAAAACGCTGGTCAAGGTGGTTTCCGAGCGTTGGAGCAGTCTATCGACATTTTATGAGATGCCAAAGCTGAATACTCCCGGTTCCGGTATTCTTCAGGGCTTTCAAGATCGGGGCGGACTGATGTTCGTCCGCGTCAATCGAAAGTTTGAACACATTATCCGACAATTTGACCCGCAGCAAAGCATTCTGCTCTATTCCATGTGGGACGGCTACCGAACAAAACCGGACAGCACCATCCCGGAGTTTCTGTCACTGACCGGAACATGGGCAGAGCTTCACACCAGCGGTCACACCTCGCCGGATGATCTTCGCCACGTGATTGAAAAGGCAGACCCGGAAATCGTCATCCCCATGCACACCGACGCACCGCAGAAAATGCAGACACTCTGCCAGAATCGTAAGGTGATTCTACTGAAAGACAGGGAGGAGCTATTGCTATGACGAATGATATTTTTTGCGTCGGCTTGACACGGACGGAGCTGCAAACACTGGGCGTTCTTCTACCAATTACATTCCGGATCATCCCTGTTTCATTGGAAGCACTGGATCATGCCGCCGTCGTGCGTGTGATCGATCAGGCACGCTGTATCATCCTGAATCCGAAGCGGCTCTCCGTAGATTTGCTGGATGATTTTCTGCGCGGGCAGGACTATCAGCGGTGGAACGATGCGCCTGTGCCGATTATTTTGTTCTCAGACACCATGACCAGGGAACAACGCCGCGAGGTCTTCATGCCGGAGTATCCGATCCTTTCGGTTGATCTGCACGAGCGTTTCGACCGGAATCGAAATCTGGCGGTAAAGCTGCTGCGGGAATCGACACTTCCCTGCTGGCAGAACCGGGAAGTCATGCGCAGCAATATGTTTAACGATGCGTGGTACTTGATCGACATTGAAACGACAGGACTGGACAGATGGAAAGACCGCATCATCGCCATTCGCATTGCCCGCATGGCAAATTACGAAACTAACTGGGAACGACCGACGATTTATATTCGTCAAGATGAGCCGCTGCCAGCGCAAATCACCGAAATCACCGGCATTACGGACAAGATGTTAGCTGGCGGCGTTTCGATGGAAGAAGTATTGGAAGAATTGGATGCGTTGCCTTGTGCGGATACGCCGTTCCTGTTTACCAACGAGGATTTTGCAACTGGTTTTCTGAATGCCGAGTACCTTCGCTGCGGGAAAACCTTTGACCGCCCGTATGTCGCAATCGACAAGTTGGCAGGCATCCCGTTCGGCTATCTGATGCAGCGAAAGGCGTGGAACATTCCAGCATTGGTTGGCTTTAAAACTTTGAGAAAACAGCCATTGGATGAGGAACTTCAGAAGCTGTTCGCTCTGACTGCCTGCACCTTTGAGGCGCTGCAAACGCGCTGCGATGTCCGCTGCCCAGAAGAATTTGCGAAACTATATGCGGCAGAACTGTGTGAGTGATGAAAAATCCCTTTGGAACAAGGGCGCACTTCTATACACTCCTGACGGGAGTATGTGCGCTCTGCGAGGCAGGCAGTCCGGACAGTTGACTGTCCGTTCTGTTTTGCGTCACCTTGTTCCGTACAAGGGGCTGCACCCCTCGCGCTGCCATAGCAGCTATCCCAGCGCACTTTGCAGCGGAAACAATCTGCTGGCGCAGACCATTTCCGCCGCAAAGCCTGAAAATCCATATCGTTATCAAGACCGTCTACCGAAAACGTAGGCGGTCTTTTTGTATCTATCCATCCCATCATTTATCAGTCAGGAGGTTGAAAGATCATGCACGAAAAAGAAATTGAGAAACTGCAAGCCGAGAAAGAGAAAGTTGAACGCCAGCTTGCGCAGGAACAGCACAAAATTCAGCGCCTTAAAAACCGCGCTGCCTACTACGAAAAAGGAGATTGCCGCAAGCGGGCGCACCGGCTTATCACCCGTGGTGCAGCCATTGAGAGCGTCGCACCGCAGACAAAGGATTTGAGCGAAAGCGCGTTTTACGCTTTTGCCGAGCAGGTCTTTGCTCTGCCAGACACACAAAGACTGCTCACGGAAGCCGTCAGCAATCACGTAGGAGGTGACTGAGTATCGCGTTATTTCATTTTCATGTAACGCAGATCAAGCGCAGCGCGGGGCAGTCCGCCGTGGCTGCTGCCGCCTACCGTGCTGGGGAAAAGCTGCACAGTGAGTATTACGGCGAGGACAGCGACTACACCCACAAGAGCGGCGTGATCTGCTCTGAAATCTTGCTGCCGTCCCATGCTCCGCCAGAGTACGCAGCCCGCGAAACGCTCTGGAACGCCGTAGAGAAAGCTGAGCGCGGGAAGAAAGCGCAGCTTGCCTACAGTTTTGACATTGCCTTGCAGAATGAGTTTTCCATGCAGGAGAACATCGACCTTGCAAGGCAATTTTTGTTGGACAATTTTGTGAACCGGGGCATGTTGGCGGACTTCGCTGTGCATCAGCCGGACAAGGAGGATGGAGGCATTTCCAATCCGCATTTTCACGTCATGTGTCCGATTCGCCCTATTGAGCCGGACGGCAAGTGGGGCAAGAAACAGCGGCGGGAATATGTGCTGGACAAGCACGGTGAGCGCGTTCTGGATGAGGCGGGCAATTATGTGTTCAACGCTGTTCCCACGACAGATTGGGGAAAGCCCGAAACGCTGGAAGCATGGCGGCAGGCATGGGCCGACCTGTGCAACGCCAAGTTTGCCGAAAAAGGCTTAGACTGCCGCATCGACCATCGCAGCTTTGCCCGTCAGGGTGTGGAGCAGATCCCGACCCAGCACGAAGGTCCCACCGTCCGGGCATTGGAGGCAAAGGGCATCCGTACCGACAAGGGCAATCTCAACCGCTTTATTCGGAAAACCAACGCGCTGTTACGGGAAGCCAAAGAGAAAATCGCCGCGCTGATCGGTTGGCTGAAGGACGTAAAAGCTGAGCTTGCCAGGCCCCAGCCGCCCACGCTGAACGATCTGCTGGCGTTGCATTGCGCCAATCGCAACAAGGGCGCGTACAGCAATAAGGCGAAGAACGCCAATTTGCAGCGTTACGCCGAGGCGTTCAGCTTTCTGCAATCCAAAAACCTTTACACTGTGGACGATCTGGATAACGCACTTCACGCCATGCAGGACAAAATCGACACGTTGAAAAAGTCGGCATCGTCAAAGCAAGCCCGTATCAAAGAAGTGGACGAACTGCTGCGGATGGTGGACTACTACAAGTCCGGCAAGCCCGCTGCGGACAAGCTGAAATCCATCCGATTTGAGAAATCCAGGCAGAAATACAAATCCGAACACGATAACGAGTTGCGGACGTTCTACATGGCAGAGCGCAAGCTGAAACCGCACTTCAAGGACGGCAAGGTGCCCATCGCCGCATGGCGCAAAGAACGGGCGCAGTTGGAGCAGGAATACAAAGACATTCAGACGGAGCTTTCACCGCTCCATGCCGACGCGAAAAAGCTCTGGGCGATTCACTACAACATCTACGAGGTGCAGCATGAACAGGAACGCCAGAACACCGAGCTGCGGCAGAAAAAGCAGGAAATCGAACACTAAGGAGGGCATTGCCTATTGAGCATCTTTGAAACCGTCAAGCAGTCCGTGACCACCCGGCAGGCTGCGGAGCGATACGGCATCCGGGTGGAGCGAAACGGAATGTGCCGCTGCCCGTTTCACAATGACAGCACACCCAGCATGAAGCTGGATCGCCGGTATTACTGCTTTGGCTGCGGTGCTACCGGGGACGTAATCGACTTCGTTTCCCGGCTTCGCGGAATCGGCAGCAAGGAAGCCGCAATTCTGCTGGTACAGGATTTTGCTATTCCGTATGAGGATGGCACGGGCAAAATGAGCAAGCCGCGACAACAAAATACTGACGAACAGAATTATCAGCACATGGAACGCTACTGCTTCCGTGTGCTGTTGGACTATTACCGGCTGCTATGCCGCTGGAAGGAGGATTATGCCCCACGAACGCCGGAGGACGACTATCATCCGCGCTTTGTAGCAGCATTACAGAAGCTCTCGCTGGTTGAATATCTGCTGGACGAGCTGCTGTGCGGGGATATACAGGCGCGGGCATCCGTTGTGATCGAATATGGAGAGGAAGTGAGGAAACTTGAGCAGCGAATGGCAGAGCTTGCCGCCGCAGATGAAGCAGCAGCTCAAAATGCAGGCAGGCAGCATGGCACAGCCGATGAGCATTGAAGAAGTAAAAGCCATGCTGGACACCACGGAAAAAGGCGGTGTCCGCAACAGTATCAAGAATTGCCTGACGGTGTTTCAGCACGATCCGCTGCTCTCCAGCGCGATCGCCTACAATCTGCTGACCGACCGCACCGACATTGTGAAGCCCATCGGCTACGACCGAAGCCCCGGCACCTCCATGACCGACACGGATATGAAGTATATCCGGCTGTATCTGGAAGAGAATTACGACCTGACAAGTGAGAAGAAAATCATAGATGCCGCCGATCTCGCTGCCCATCAGAACAGCTATCACCCGGTCCGGGACTATCTGAACAGTCTTGCATGGGACGGAACAGAACGTATCCGCTACTGTCTGCACCACTTTCTCGGCGCGGAAGCGGATGAGTATACCTTTCAGGCATTACGGCTGTTCCTGCTGGGTGCGATTCATCGGGCATTTCATCCCGGCTGCAAATTTGAGGTTATGCTCTGTCTGGTGGGTGGTCAGGGTGCGGGAAAGTCCACCTTCTTCCGGCTGCTGGCAGGCAAGGACGAGTGGTTTTCTGATGATCTGCGAAAGCTGGACGATGAAAACGTGTACCGCAAGCTGCAAGGTCACTGGATCATCGAAATGTCCGAGATGATTGCCACCGCCAATGCCAAGAGTATTGAGGAAATCAAGTCGTTTCTGAGCCGCCAGAAGGAGGTCTATAAAATCCCGTATGAAACCCATCCAGCAGACCGGCTGCGGCAATGCGTGTTCGGCGGCACATCCAACGCAATGGACTTTCTGCCCCTCGACCGCTCCGGCAACCGGCGCTTTTTGCCGGTGCAGGTTTGTCCGGAACAGGCAGAGGTTCACATTTTGGAGGACGAAGCCGCATCCAGAGCCTACTTGCAGCAGGTGTGGGCAGAGGCAATGACCATTTACCGGACAGGCGACTGGAAGCTGACGTTCAGCCCGGAAATGGTACGTTATCTCAAGGCGCATCAGAAGGACTTCATGCCGGAGGACACGAAGGCAGGCATGATTCAGGCGTTTCTGGACAGCTATGCGGGCGATACCGTCTGTTCCAAGCAACTTTACAAGGAGGCGCTGAACCACGCTTTTGACGAGCCGAAGCAGTGGGAAATCCGCGAGATCAACGAGATTATGAACCAGTGTGTGACCGGCTGGACGTATTTCTCCAATCCCCGCAGCTTTGCCGGATACGGCAGGCAAAAGGGCTGGGAGCGTGAAAAAGCGGCAACGGGCAGCGGCAACCATGCCGCAGAAATCCCGGACGGCTTTGTGGAGATCACGGAGCAGATCGAGATGCCGTTCTGAGAAGAGCGGCTTGTTGTAAAGCATGTTGTTGCCCTGTTGCCGGGCTGGTTGCCGGAGAATCTCTGTCCTGTCAGGCTTTTTCTACCTTTGACAACCAAAGCAACAGAAAAATAGAAGAAAAGGAAAAACGTAAATCAACCGTCAAACCGGGTTTGTTTCGAGGTTTTTGGAAGTCCGTTGCAGGACTTCGTTGCCTCCTCGCCCTGTCTGGCTATTTTTGTATGGAGGGTAAACTGCCTATGAAGGAAATCCCAATTTGGGAAAAGAGCAATCTGAGCTTGGAGGAAGCTGCGGCTTACTCCGGCATTGGTATTAACAAACTGCGCGAGATCACCAACGAAGACCGATGCAAATTCGTCCTCTGGGTGGGCAACAAGCGCCTGATTAAACGCCGCCTGTTCGATCAGTTCATCGAGCAGGCGTATTCTATTTGAAAAAGTGATGTGAAAATCATGACACAGCGATACTTTGAAAAAGTTGTCTGTTTCCGTTCAAGATCAGTGGAAATCGCATATTCGGTATGATATACTTGTATCAATCCCTATAATCGCGCTTTTCACGGAAAGGAGTTTCTGAATTGTCTGAAAAGCGCAAAGATAGCAAGGGGCGTGTTTTGAAGGATGGCGAGAGCCAGAGAGCAAACGGCACCTATGACTATCGTTATACCGATATACACAAGAAACGGCGTTGTATTTACGCCAAATCCCTGACAGAGCTGCGGAAGAAAGAGGACGAGCTGCGGCGCGACATGGCAGACGGCATCGACTATGCAGCGGGTGACATGACCGTGGCAGAGCTGGTTGACCGCTACATGAACCTGAAACGGGGCTTGAAGCAAAACTCCCTGCGGTCGTATGGTTCTGCGGTCAAGCGGATTCATGCCGACCCCTTTGGGCAGAAGCCGATCAAAACCGTAAAGCTGTCCGACGCAAAAGGCTGGTTTGTGTTCCTGCACGACAGCGGCATCAAGCAAAACACCATCGGTGTCCTGCAAAGCGTTGTCAGACCGGCGTTTGAAATGGCAGTGGATGATGACATCATTCGCAAGAATCCGTTCAAGTTCAAGCTGTCTGACGTGGTGCCAAAAGACGCCTATGTACGCGACGCGCTGACCAAGGAGCAGCAGGAGAAGTATCTTCAATTCGTGCAGGACTGCGGCGGAAATTACTATGATGACATTGTAATCCTGCTGGGAACCGGCTTGCGTGTGAGTGAGCTGTACGGTCTGACACGGGCAGATATTGACTTCGACCGACGCTGTATCCATGTGCGGCGGCAACTATGCCGGACGGCAGAAAAGCCCTATTTCGTCACACCGCCCAAAACCAAAAGCGGCATCCGAAACGTTCCTATGACGGACGCGGTTTACATGGCGCTGATGCGGGTGGTGAAAGCCAGGACTGCCCCGAAGGTGGAATTGCTGGTGGACGGTCACAGCGGCTTCCTCTTTCTGGACAAGTCCGGGATGCCGAAGGTCGCGATGCACTTGGAGAACTATATGCGGGGTCTGCAAGCGCGATTTGAAAAGGCATACGGCAAGCCTGTCCCTCGGATCACGCCCCATGTGCTACGGCATACCTTCTGCACCAACGTTCAGCAGGCAGGACTTGATGTGAAAAGCCTGCAATATCTGATGGGACATTCCAACGCCAGCGTGACGCTGGACGTCTACACGCACAGCAGCTTTGATTCCGTCGAGAGAGCCTTTGAACAGATCGCCAGCAGCCTGTAATTTTCATTGTACGAAGTTGGCTGGCTTACGCCACAACTTACGCCAATTTCCTGTCAAGTGGCGTAGATTTACGTAGAAATGTGTGAATTTCATCAAAATCAAGAAAACTGAAAAAAGCAGCTCAAAGCCTTGATAACTCTACGAGAATCTACGTTTTGCGTTATATGCGTTTTGCTTCAAAAAGTTGCGGTTTTGAAGGGCGGCATGTATTGATCCGCACCAACGGAACAACGATATCCCGGACGGTTCGCCGTCCGGGATTCTTTTATGTGGGCCATTGTAGGGGAGCGGCACTTACGACCCGTACCGGTTATCGAAAAATGGTGAGAACCGATTGCGTCCGTAGCGGCGGCCGATACGGACTGGTACTGCCTTCCCGAGATTGCACCCCAAGGGCACTTCCTCGCGCTTCGCGCTCAGGGCGCCACGTCGGCTGCGCCTCCTCGCAATGACAAATCTGGCGATCTGTGCAGTTGCCGCAATAACGCAAAAAAATGACCGCCGGTCTTCTGTGGGGGAAGACCGGCGGCATTTTGTGGGCATTTGCGTGGGGGAGAGCGATTCAGAAATGAGAGTTATCGGAAACACCGGGCCGGGGGGGCGCGGTGCAGCCTTCTGACTTACTTCAGGTCCTCGCCGTAGTAGTACTTCTTCAGCGGGAAGTACAGGGCGACGGCGGCGACCGTCGTGATGATCATTTCGGGGATCATGTAGCTGGCGTTGTAGGCAAGGGACCACAGCGGGGAAGCCCAGCCCAGCTCGTTCGGCCACAGGGCCTCCCAGATGATCCAGCCGGACACGAAGTGGCAGGCCAGACGCAGCAGCGTGGCGAACACACTGCCGACGGCGATGGACACGGGGCGGTTCTTGATGCACTTGTCAAAGATACCGGCAAGGCCGATGACGCCGAACGCGACGACATAGTCCAGCAGGATGATGGCAAGTACCTGCCAGAAGTTCTGGCCGTACATAACGTTCTTCATGCCGAGGAACATCTGCAGCACGCCGTAGACGAGGGCGGAGCAGATGCCCCACTTCGTGCCGTGGCGGTGGCAGATCAGGACGAGCGGAAGCATGCTGCACACGGTGATGCCGCCGCCGAGGGCCCAGGGGCCGGAGAACTCAAACAGGCTGAGAACGGTGCCGATGGCGATGAGCACGGCGCACTCCACAAGGCGGCGCAGGCCCAGACGGCGAGAGGGAACGGACATAGAGGATTCCTCCAAAACAAAAATTCCGCGCTGCAAACCGTTCTTGGAAAGCAGTGCGGAAGACCTCTTTCCCTACGACGGCATGATCCGTGTCAGGTTTGCGGGTCAGGGCGTGACTTCGCCCAATCTCAGCCGGAAGCATCCGACCCCCCGAAGAAGGATTTGTTTTGCGGTGAATTCAGTATAACCGAAAAGGATTCGTTTGTCAAGAGCGGAAAAATATGGTACAATTAGGGCATCTCCGCACCATTGCAGCTTCGGCCTCGCCGGATCTTTTTCGCCGGTCCATCGGTTCGGGAAACTTGACGTATTGCGCAGCCGTTGGCGGCTTTGCCGCCTTACGGATGCGGCATGCCCCTTGCGGGTACACAAAGTACGCCTGCGCTTTCCGAATCTTGGCTCGACCAAAAATCTCTCGGCGAATGCTCTTGCTGCATGATGCGGCGCTGCCCACAATTATCCCCCGGAACTTGCCGGGATGACTTTTTCACCCATGGAGGCAAACGATGTCTGATCCTCTGCAGTCGTTGTTCTCGCGCTGTGACTCCGTCCTCGTTTTCGACACGGAAACGAGCGGCCTGAGCTGGCAGCGCGATGAGATCATTGAATTTTCCGCCATTCGCCTGACCGCCTCCGGCACGGAGGAGGTCGATGAGTTCGTCCGCTGTACGCGCAGCCTGCCGCCGCGCATCGTGGAGCTGACGGGCATCACGGACGACCTGCTCCGCGAGGAGGGCATCGGCAAGCAGGCCTTTGCCGAGCTGCTGGCCGCGCTCCTGACGCCCGGCACGATGCTCGCGGCCTATAACGCCCAGTTCGATCTGCTGTTCCTCTATGCCTTCCTGCAGAAATACGGCGACGCCCGCCTTCTGCAGGACAAGCAGAAGCTCGACCTGCTCACGGTCTACCGCGACCGCCGCGCCTATCCGCACCGCCTGTGCAACGCCATCGAGCAGTATGACCTGCAGGACCGCGTGACGAATTCACACCGTGCCATTGACGACGTGCGCGCCACGGTCGAGGTCCTGCGCGCCATGGGGACGGAGCGGGACGACCTGGAGCGCTATGTCGACCTGTTCGGCTATTCCTCCAAATACGGCATCTCCGGCCCGCGCATCTCCTCCGTGCGCTATCTGCCGCAGGGCTATGAGCCGAAGGCTGCGCCGCTCTACGCCGGGCTATGAGACCTGCCGCAGCAGGTCGCGCCGCAGGCGCTGCATGATGCGCTTCTCCAGCCGCGAGATATACGACTGCGAGATGCCCAGCAGGTCCGCGACTTCCTTCTGCGTCTTTTCCGGCCGCCCGCCCAGCCCGAAGCGCAGGCTCACGATGCGCCGCTCCCGCTCTGGCAGCCGCGCAAGGGCCTCGCGCAGCAGCTGCTGCTCGGCGTCCTCCTCCATGGGCCGCATGACGATGTCGCCGTCCGTCCCGAGCACGTCGGACAGCAGCAGCTCGTTGCCGTCCCAGTCCGTGTTGATCGGCTCGTCGAGCGAGACCTCGGCCTTCTGGCCCGCGATCTTGCGGATGTGCATGAGGATCTCATTCTCGATGCAGCGCGAGGCATAGGTCGCCAGCTTGATGTTCCGGTCCGATTTGAATGTGCCGACGGCCTTGATGAGGCCGATGGTCCCGATGGAGATCAGGTCCTCGATGTTCACGCCGGTGTTCTCGAACCGGCGCGCGATGTAGACCACGAGCCGCAGATTGCGCTCGATGAGCCGGGCCCGCGCGGCCTCGTCACCAGCGGCGGCCTGCTGCAGGAGGGTCTGCTCCTCCTGCGCGGCAAGCGGCGGCGGGAGAATGTCGCTGCCGCCGATGTACATGAGCTTTGCGGGCTGCCGCAGGAGGCGCTGCAGCCAGTCCGTGAGAAATTCAAGCATCGCATTTCCCTCCTGTCAGGGCCTCGTAGCCGCCGCCGTCCGAAACGGGCGTCGGGGAGAAGGCGACGAGGCCGTTTTTTTGCACGCTTTTCCCGATGCGGACCTCCTCGCACGGCAGGGCGAGCAGCAGGCCGCTGCCCGTTCCGACGGCGCGGAAGGGGATGAGGCGCGGGTGGAGCCGCTGCAGGCGTACTACCAGAGCGGCGGGCGCGGCAAAATCCGCGGCGCGCAGGCCGTCGTGCGGCAGGAGCCGCGCGGCGCAGCGCCAGTCCGCCACGAGCACGG
>ERZ791908.1076-NODE-1076-length-20213-cov-15.224129_pt1 | contig 20213 bp, 19 predicted proteins | sample MGYA00510144_ERZ791908 | MGnify/ENA primary metagenome ERZ791908 (study PRJEB30046, sample SAMN00792105) | human gut metagenome | study: EMG produced TPA metagenomics assembly of the A metagenome-wide association study of gut microbiota in type 2...
TAGCGAGGGCATGACCGACGAAGGCATCCATATCACCAACGTCATGGATTGGCTCCGCTCGTAGGAACGCGCTGGATACGACGACACGCAGAAGGGGTGCTCACGGAACGGCGGATAGGTTTCGCACAATGGCGGAATTCCAATGGTTGCTTTTCGGCAACAACGGTTCTGTGAGCACCCCTTCGGCGTGTCGACGCGGTTTCAACCGCCCTCGAAGATGAATACAGCCATCGTTCGGTTTATGGAATCATGATTTAGTAAATTACGATTCCATAAATGGGGAACAGTGGGACAACGCCCGAAATTTTGCGTACTTTGGTCTGGTCTTGGGATAGGGGCATGGCCCGTGTCCTGTGTACGATTTTCTGTCGCCAAACAAAACAAATCGCGACTGGAAACGAAGGCACGAAGCCATGCCGCAGCAGATTCCACAGGTCCACCGGCACGCGGCCGGGGCGCCGAAAAAGAGGGCTCCCGGTCCGTCGGCGTCTCCCGGGGAGGGCGGAACATGGTCGAACGCGTCTTCAACCGCATGAAGCACCACCGCCAGGCCGCCACCCGCTACGACAGGCTCGACGAGACCTTCCTCGCCAACCTCCAGTTCATCCTCATCGCCGTCTACCTGAAAAAACACAGCCAAAACCCAACTAGTGTAAACACACCCTAATCCAATCCTCCAACGAAGAGCTCCGCCGCAACAGGCGGGGCTCTTTGCATAAACCCGCGTGAGGTTTCTCACAAGGCGCAATCGCCGCACAATGCTGGCGTTTCCACCTCACGCACAGGAAGATAGAAAACATGAGCGAAACTTCGAACAACACCCGTTTGGAACACGACTGTATCGGCAAGATGGAAGTGCCGGCAAACGCCTACTGGGGCATTCACACCCAGCGCGCCATCAGCAACTTCCCGGTCTCCGGCATCACCGACAGCCAGCATCCGGAGCTGGTTCGCGCCTACGCCACAGTCAAGCGCGCTTGCGCCATCGCCAACGAGGAACTGGGACTCATCGACGTTTCCAAGGCCGAGGCCATCCGTGCTGCCTGCCTGGAAATCGAGGCCGGCAAGCTGGCCGATCAGTTCCCGGTCGATGTTATGCAGGGCGGCGCCGGCACTTCGTCGAACATGAACATGAACGAGGTAATCGCCAACCGCGCGCTAGAAATCGCCGGCCATCAGCGTGGCGACTACTCATACATTCACCCGAACGACGATGTCAACGAATCGCAATCCACCAACGACACCTATCCGGCCGCCTGCAAGCTCGCACTGATTGACGCGCTGGGACCGCTTGCCGAGTCCACCAAGAAACTCGCCAAGGCCTTCCATGATTTGGCCGACAAGCACATCAATGATGTGACAATCGGCCGCACCCAGCTGCAAGACGCCGTGCCAATGACCTACGGCCAGGAATTCCACGCATTCGCCACACTGCTGAAGTCCGATTTGGCCGCGTTCGACCGCGTAGTGCCATTGTTGGCCCAGCTCAACCTCGGCGCCACCGCTATCGGCACCGGTATTTGCGCCGATTTGCGCTTCCGCCAGTCCGCCACCAAGCATCTGGCGCAAATCACGGGTCTGCCGGTTACCGCCGCCCCTGATCCGGTGGCTGCCATGACCGATATGGGCGCGTATGTGTCTACATCCGCAGCCGTAAAGAACCTCGCCGTGCATCTGAAGAAAGCCGCCGATGATCTGCGACTGCTGAACTCCGGCCCTCGCTGCGGGTTCAACGATCTCAATGTGCCGGCACGCCAGGCAGGGTCCTCGATTATGCCAGCCAAGGTGAATCCGGTTATTCCCGAATGCGTCAACCAATGCTGCTTCATGATTTTCGGCATGGATGTGACCGTGAACTGGGCCGTGGCCGAAGGTCAGCTGCAGCTCAATGCCTTTGACCCGGTGATGGTGCATGAGCTGCTCACCGGCATGGCGCTGCTGACCAACGCGATGACGACGTTCCGCGTCAACTGCGTGGAAGGCATTGAAATCAACGCAGATAACGGGCGCGCCTACGCTCAGTCCTCGCCGTCGATTTCCGCCGCGCTCAATCACTATATTGGCTATGAGCGTGCGGCCGACATCGCCGCCGAAGCCGTGCATACCGGCCGCACCGTGCGCGAAGTGGCCGGTGAGCGCACCGACTTGCCCGCCGAACAGCTGGATGAGATTCTCGACCCGATTCGCCTGGCACGCGGCCTCGGGCAAACCTGCCGCGAGCATCAGGAATAGAGGAATTGGACCATGACCGGCGTGACGCTGCTGGCAGCATAACTGATCTTCCGCACTGGTCTCCCCCTCCGACCGCCTCCGGCAGTCACGTTCCTCGTCGGAGGGAGGCAATCCGTATATACTTCCTCTGCCGAGGGGTCTCTCACGACTTCTTCAGAGATGGCCGATACAGTAAGACATATGGATGAATATGCAGGAAATATTGATCGCTGGTTCCAAGCGAACGTCGGCAAACTCACGTGGTTGGCCATTGTATTGGTCCTCGTGCTGGTGGCCGACCGGCTTGTCAGTCGCGTTCTGCGCAAGGTATTGGATAATTCGCAGATTCCCAGTGCCTCGATTTTCGTGAACCTCGCGCGTGTAACGATTTGGGTCATCGGCGCGGCAATGGTGCTGCAACCAGTATTCGGCATTAATCCCACCACACTGATCACCGCCCTCGGCGTTGGAGGCGTGGCGATTTCACTGGGTCTGAAAGATACCGTTGCCAACATCATCGGCGGATTCGGATTGATGCTAGGACACGTGATCCAGCCCGGAGATTTGGTGACCGTTCAAGGCGTCACCGGCACTGTGCATGACATCACCTGGCGGCAGACCGCGGTGCGCACCCGCAACGGTGATTTGATGATCATTCCCAACTCGGTGCTGAATACCGCAGCGCTGACCAAGTTGACGCCGGCGAGTGAGGGCATGTCGACGCTGGAATTCACCGCCAAAGCGTCCAGCGATCCAGCCGCTGTCAGTCAGGACATCCTCGACCGTGTGACCAAGGCGACCGCCAATGTGTCTTTGGAAGGGCAGCCGCCTCTGGTCAAATTCACCGGCTTCTCGCCTTATGGCATGACCGGCCAAGTACTGGTATTCGCACGCGAAGGCGTGCTGCTGTCCACTGTGACGGATGCCGCCGCGCGCGCCATCGCCGGAGCCGATTATCTTGTCGAAGACAGCGGCTCAGCAGACAACATCTAACCATCTTGGCTTCCCTCTCTGAGGGGAGCTGCCAGACGAAGTGAGACTGAGGGGAGTACCGTGATACCGCGGAGACTCCCCTCAGTCAGCTTTGCTGCCAGCTCCTCTCAAAGAGGGGCGCCAAAAAATGCTTACGCCAATAGCATCCAGATAGTCAGGCCAACGGTCAGCAGTATATAGATGACCACACCTGGATTGCCGTAGGTCGTGCGCACTTTCAAACCGGTAGGCAACTCTTCGGGAGCCAGATAGAATTCCCAGTTCCTGCGCTTGACGATCAGCAGCACGATACCGGCAATCAGGAGACCCAGCATCACCATGCCGTACAGCATCATGATGCTCAATCCGCGCATACCGCTGCCGCCTTGCACCATGCTCATGATTTCGGCTTCACTGATGGTGCCGCTGAGGATTCTGGGATCAATCTGCTTGAGCATCAGCGGCGCCAGCACGGAGCCATTGAGGTTGATCAGCATGTGCATCAGCACCGAGTAACGCAGGCGAGAGGTGCGCGTGTACACATAGCCGAAGATCAGGCCTAGACCGAAGGCATAGAAGAACTGGAACAGATTCATGTGGAACAGCGCGAATGCCAGTGCGGAGAACACGATAGCCGTCTTTTCCCCATACCTGCGCAGACGGGAGATGATCTGCTTGCGGAAAAGCCATTCCTCGCAAATCGGCGCCAGCAGTCCCACAAACAGTGCATTCACCCACTCATTGCCGCCGAGCACCAGATCATTGATACGATTCGTGGCCTGACCATCGGTGATGTCGGCAGACAGCACCATGCCGATGATATTGCCGAGGTACATCACAGGAATGCATATGATGAAAAGCGGGATGAATTCGCCCGGCTTCATGGCAAATTGGCGGGTGCTGATGGCGGGCACGCGCGTGAACACCAGCATGCTGAGCGGCATGGCCACCAGATACAGCGGGCCCGAGGAGGCCAGCAACACCGCCCACGTAGGCACATCGTTACCGGCAAACTGATGTAATGCACCGGTGGCCAGCATATTGAGCCCAATCCAAAACGCCACCATAATCGCGAGCGCCACGCCCACTATCGAAAAGCGTCGATATGCCACAAACCACCAGTTACCCAACTGCTGCGGCAACGTTGTTTGAGTTCCCTGCTCGGTTTGCGGCGTCTGCGGTTCGCTCATGGATTCCCCTTTATTACCGGTCCGAGGACCGCCTATGCACACGCTTCAAGAATACGGCAGTATGTTCAAAACCGCGCTAAAACCGAGAGGCATACCAGTCGGGAATTGTGCGGCAATAGCCATTTCGCGTGGGACAACATGCAAAAATAGGCTGTTTTTGCGTATCGTCCCACGCTCCTCAAACCGCACCATGTGGCCGTGGCGGTGAAATGGCGTCATTGCAACGATTTTCTAACAAGCACAATGGGACAACACACATGTATAACGTTTGACAGGCATGTTGTCCCAAATTCAGTGGGACAACATGCAAAAAACAGCGATTATTTTATGTTGTCCCACACCATCACACATCGGCAGCTACGGCCGACAGTGAATTTTCGCTATCATACGCTGCCGGCTGATTTTCCCCCCCCCATCGAGGCTCAGCAAGCGAGCGCTGCGACCGCGCGAGGAGCCACGACTACCTCATCGCCGACGGCGAGCCCAGCCGGCAACTCGCTGGCCGGCAACTGCACCGTGACCTTGAGCTGCTCGCCCTTGTTCCAGCGCTGGTATTCGCCGGAGGTGATCACCGTATCCACGCGCACCAAGGAGCCGAGGAAGTGGATGACCTCAACGCGCGCACGCTCACCCACGTGGGAGTCATGCTGTGCGGCCGCGGTCAGAGTCAGATTCTCCGGGCGCACCAGCACGGCCACGGAATCACCCTTGGCCGACCCTTCGAGCAGCGGCACACGCTGGCCGAAGACCACGGCCTCGTCGCCATTGGACGCTCCGGGCAGGCGGTTGGTCAAACCAATGAACGTGGCCACATACTCAGTGGCAGGACGCTGGTAGAGATCCTGCGGAGCGGCGATCTGCTCGATCTTGCCCTTGTTCATCACGCCGATACGATCGGCCACGGCCAACGCTTCCTCCTGATCGTGGGTCACGAACACGGTGGTGGTGCCGGTGTTGAGCTGAATGCGGCGAATCTGATCACGCAGCTGCACACGAACCTTGGCGTCGAGGGCGGAAAGTGGCTCGTCGAGCAGCAGCACGCGCGGCTTGACTGCCAATGCACGAGCCAAGGCCACACGCTGCTGCTGGCCGCCGGACATCTGCTGTGTGTACTTCTTGGCCTGATCGGCAAGCCCCACGAGCTCAAGCTGCTCCATGGCAATCTTGCGACGCTCGGCCTTGCCCATGCCACGCACTTCAAGACCGAATTCCACGTTTTCGAGAGCGGTCATGTGAGGGAAGAGGGAGTAAGCCTGGAACACCATGGCCATCTCTCGCTTGTTGACCGGCACGCCGGTGACATCCTGGCCGCCGACCATGATGCGGCCGCCCTGAATATCCTCGAGGCCGGCAAGCGAGCGCAGCGCGGTGGACTTGCCGCAGCCTGAGCCGCCGAGCAGCACGACCATTTCGCCGGGCTTGATGTCCAGATTGAAATCGTCAAGCGCATGCACAGTAGAGCCGGGGTAGATCTTGATGACGTTCTGCATCTGAATGGAGCCACCGCCGCGCTTGACGGTGTCCTTGAGCAGAGCCTTGGCGGCCTTGGTCACGTCCTTGCCGCGCACACCCTCGAGGGTAGCGGTGGGATCGCTCTTGAACGCATCCTCGGCGGCAGTCTGCGCGGAAGTCGCGGGGGCGACGGGCTGCACATCGGAGCCGGTGCCGACAGTCGGAGCCACATCGGCAACGGCCTCATGCGAAGCCTCATGGCCAAACATCGAACGGAAAGACATAATCATTTACCTTCTTTGGACTTGCGCATCGCATCAGAAATCAAGTCGAGCGCAACGAGCAGCACCACGCCGAAGAGCAGAGCCAGCAGCGACATGGCGGTGGAGATTTGTGAATTGGACTGGCCGAGCTGGTAGAGCGCGACCTGCAGGTTCATGCGGCCGAGCAGCGAGGCGACGGTGTATTCGCCCAGCACCACGGCGATGGAGATGAAGGATGCCGACAGAATCGACTGCCACAGGTTCGGGATGATCACCTTGAAGAACACCTTGGGCCAGGAGGCGCCGAGCGAACGGGAGGCCTCGACCAGGGTCTTGACATCGATGGAGTTGAGCCCCACGGCGATGGCGCGGAACGCGAACGGCATGACGAGAATCACGTAGGCGAAACACAGCCAGATCGGGTTGGTGCTCAGCACGTCGGCAGACAACCAGCGGTAGATCGGACCAAGGCCGACGACCAGTACGATGGCCGGGATGGTCAGCGGCAAGGTGGCCACCCATTCGATTGCGCGTTCCAAGGCTTTGGAGCGAATGTGCACGATAACCATGGTGGGCACCAGCAGCAACAGCATGATCACCACAGTGACCGCGCTCAGCGCCAGCGAAGTGCCAACGCCCTGCCACAGCACTGTCAGGTCGGCACCCAACGATTCGCCGTTGCCGGTGAAGATCGCAATCCAGGGAGCCGCCGACCAGCGGCCGGAGAGCGGATGACGCAGGGTGAAGATGAGCATGGCCAGCAACGGCACGAACAGGAACGCCAGCGTGACGAACAAAATCACGAATTTGATGACGCTTTGCTTGGCTCGGCGTGCGGCGCGCAGCTGCGGGGGCTTGGGGAACGTTACGGTGGACGCGACGACGGCACCGGCGATGCCGTCAGTATCGAACGCGCGGGTATCTTCTGCATTCACTGCCAACGTCCGGCCCTCTTTTCCACAGCGTGGCTCAGCAGCATGACGATGGCCACGACGATGATCATTGCGAATGCCAGCACTTGGGCAAAGCCCTGCTGGTTAGGATCCATCTCATTGCGCATGGCACCCTGAATCATCAACGGCACCAGAATCGAGCGCTGCGAGAACAAGGCTGCGGCAGTGGCGTATGCGGAGAACGCGGAAGCGAACAGCAGCAGGAACGCGGAGATGAAGCGGGGAGCCAGAATCGGACAGGCCACACGCGTCCAGTACTGGAACGTATTGCCGCCCAATGATTCGCAGGCCTCACGCCATTGCGGGCGAATCGAATCGACCGCAGGCAGGAAGATGATAATCATCAGCGGAATCTGGAAGTAGCAGTAGATGGTGATCAGACCGGGCAGCGAGCTCAGCCAGTTCGGGTTCACCGTGTAGCCGGTCAGAGTCTTGATGAGCATGGTGCCGATGCCGTTAATGCCGATGGTGGCGATGAACGCGAACGCAAGCATCACACCGCCGAACTGGGCGAGCACCGAGGAGATGGCGGAGATCATGCGACGCAGCAGACCGTTCGGTTTGGCGCCGATGACCAGCGCGTAGGAGGCGAGCGCACCCACCACCGCACCGATCACGGAAGATGCCACGGACATCAGAATCGAGGTGCCGAATGCCGCGACGGTGTTGGCTTCGAACATCTTATTGAAATTCGAGAGCGTGAAACCGCCGCTGCGATCCTGGAAAGCACCCACCACCACAATCACGGTGGGAGCCAGCAGGAAGCAGGCGGTGTAGGCAAAGAACGGGAGCGTGGAGGCAAGCGTGCCCAGCTCCTGACGATGCTTCGCCAGCACGGACGAAGCGGCGGAGGGAGTAGCGGACGGACCCGCGGCCTTGGCGGCAGCAGGTCCGTTCTGTGCGATTGCGGCAGTCATGCGAGGTAACCTCAGTTGCCGATCGTCTTGTCCCAGTTGTTCTGGAGCCACTCGGTGATGCGGGTGGAGTCGTCGTTGGTGTAGGAGACCGGCTCGCCTTCGATGGTGATGGCGTCCTTCAGAGTGGCCTGGTCGACGGTGCCGTCTTCCTTCATGGAATCGAGCAGCACCGGGTTGGCGCCGCCCTTGAACCACAGGTTCTGGGCGTCGGCGGTGTACAGGTACTCCTCCCACAGGCGGGCGGCGGCCGGGTGCGGCGCGTCCTTGTTGATGGCCTGGTTGTAGTAGCTTACGACCTGGGCCTTCGGGAAGGTCTTGTACTTCCAGTTCACACCCTTATCCTTGAGCTCCTTCTTGTAGGAAGCCTGATTGTAGGTCCAGTCGAACACCACACCGGTCTGGCCGGAGTCGATGGTGCCGTTGGTCACGTCCACGGTGGTCAGGTTGCCGGCTTCCTGCAGCTTCTTGAAGAAGTCAAGACCAGGCTGCAGGTTATTGACGTCGCCGCCTGCGAGCTGGTTGACCATCAGGTAGCCGTTGAAGGCGGCACCGGCTTCGGCGGGCTTGCCGTTCAAGGACACCGTGCCGGCGAACTTGGAATCGAGCAAATCGTCCAGAGAGTTGATCTCACCGTACTTATCGGCATTCCAGCCCACGGACATGATGCCGGTGTAGTCGGCGTAGTAGGCGCCGTCGGCATCCTTGGCGGTGTCCGGAATCTTGTCCCAGGCCTGCACCTTGTACGGAGCGAAGCTATCGGTGGAAGTGGCGGCGATGGCCTGGCCGACATCGAACACGTCGGGGGCGGCGTCGGTGCCCTTGTTGGTCTTGGCGGCGTCAAGCTCTTCCTTGGAGGAAGCGTTCGGGTTGAGCTCGGTGACCTTGATCTCCGGGTACTTCTTCTTGAAGCCCTCGATGACCTCGCCGTAGTTGGACCAGTCGTGCGGCAGCGCGATGACGTTCAGCGCACCCTCTTCCTTGGCGGCCTTTTCGAGGTCTTCCATAGTACCGAAGTCGGCGAGGGAAGTGGCCTTGGCGGACTTCCCGTTCACGGTGACGGCCTTGCCGGCGCTTTCGCCGGCGCCATCGGAGGAGGCGCTGCTGGAGCCGCAGGCGGCCATGGAGAATGCAAGCACGGCGGCAAGGGAGCCGGCCGCGATCTTACTCAGGTTGTTCATAATGTTCCTTTTCTCAACATCATCCAGACGGAAACGGTCTGGGGAACCGGGCTCGTTGCGCGGCATGCGCGCAGCCCGTAATCCCAAGAAAAGAAACTATGCGTCCAATCTGTCCGGACACTGGCGTGAAAGTGAATTGCATTCGCCATTTGCCATACGTTGGCTGAACTCAGGAAAACTCGGCATGAACTGTTGACGCTCGACGGCCATACGTCAAAAAAAAAATGGCTTCCCAAGGAGGGAAGCCACGCAGTCGCTGTTGCGAGATTACTTCAACACGCCTTCGATCAGACGGGTGATGAGTTCGGTGTATCCCACACCCGTGGCGTCCCACGCCTTGGGATACATGGAAATCGGCGTGAAGCCAGGCATGGTGTTGATCTCGTTGACCATCACGGTGCCGTCCGGAGTCACGAAGGTATCCACGCGGCTCAGACCCGCTCCATCTACGGCCTTGAACGCACGGCGAGCCACGTCGCGTACATCCTCAAGCACGCTGACGGGCAGGTTGGCCGGCACTTCCACATGGCTGGCGGAAGCATCCATGTACTTGGAATCGAAATCATAGAACTGGTCGTCATTCTGGTGGTCAAGCACGATTTCGCCGGGCCAGCTGGCCTCGGGCTCATCGCCCGCCTTCGGGCACAGCACGGCGCATTCGATCTCACGGCCGTCGATGCCCTGCTCGACGAGCACCTTCCAGTCATGCTCACCGGCCGTGGCGATGGCAGCGGCCACACGGTCCTGTTGGGTTTCCAGATCCTCGGCTTTATCCACCTTGGTGACGCCAAAGCTGGATCCAGCACGGGAAGGCTTGACGAACAGCGGATAAGTCAATCCGGCTGCCTCGATTTGGGCGACCACATCGGCTGCGGTGAACGCGCGCGCATCCACCATAATGCCGGGAGCCGTCGGAATACCGGCAGCATTGAGCACCACTTTGGTGTAGTGCTTATCCATGCAGGCGGCAGAGGCGAACACGCCACAGCCCACATACGGCACACCCATCATCTCAAGAAGACCCTGCACCGTGCCGTCCTCGCCGTAAGGGCCATGCAGCACAGGCAGCACCGCATCGACATGCCCCAGCGAGGTCAGCACGTGATGTATCTCAGGATCGGACAAGCTCACAAAGCTGGTGCCAAAACCGGAGTCGGCATTGCTGAGATGATCCGGCTCACCGGCAAAGAAACCGTCCTTGCCTCGCGAGGGGTCGAGAATCACCGGACGGGATTTCGGCGTGATCTTCACGGTCGGCAGCTCGTCGCCGTCCAGATTCCAGCCGCGTGGATCCTCACCGTCGACAATCCACTTGCCGTCCTTGGTGATGCCCACCGGAATCGGCTCGAAACGTTCGGTATCCATAGCCGCCAGCACGCCGGCCGTGGAAATGCAGGAAATCGAATGTTCATCCGCACGCCCACCATAGAGCACCACAATACGTTTCTTGGCCATAACCATCCTTTGACTGCTGAACGAAACTTTTAATCTGCTATGAGTTTACTCGACAGTGATTTCACGCCCGAAAAGCCCGGCAAGCATTTCCGCACAGGAAATGCCCTCATTGAGCACACGGCTCATCTGATAGGCCAACGGAGTGGGCACGTCAAGCTGATTGCCCAAAGCCACCACCGCATCCGTGGTAGGCACACCCTCCGCCACGCCATTGCTGACCTTAGTGGCTTCTTCCACGCTCAGCCCCTTGCCGAGGTTGGAGCCAAACGTGTAGTTGCGGGAAAGCGGCGAGCCACAGGTGGCGATGAGATCGCCCACACCCGCCAGCCCAAAGAAGGTCTTGGGATCGGCGCCTGCCGCAGCACCCAGAGCAGTGAGCTCGGCAAGTCCGCGGGTCTCGATCATGGCGGCGGTGTTCTCACCGTAACCGGCACCACGAGCCATACCCACGGCGAGCGCGGTCACGTTCTTCAGGCTGCCGCACATTTCCAGACCAATGACATCAGTGGTCACGAACGCCTTGAAGTATTTGGTGGTGCAGGCCTCGGCCACGATGGTGGCGTTGTCGATGTTCTCGCAGGCCACCACGGTGGCTGCGGGATGACGATCGGCGATTTCCTTGGACAGGTTCGGGCCGGAGATGGCGGCAAAGCGGTCAGCCGGCAAATCAAGGGTCTCACGAACCACTTCATCCATGCGCTTGTTGGTGTTACGCTCGATGCCCTTCATCAGGCTGACCACGATGGCATGCTCGGGAATCAATCCCCTGAACTCAACGAGTGCCACACGGGCGAACTGGGCGGCGATGGCCACGACCACAATATCGGCATCCTTGACGGCTTCGGCGCGATTGCCAGTGGCGGTGATGGCGTCCGGCAGCTTCTTGACAGACGGCAGGCGAACACCATTGCGCCGATTGTCCCGGATATCCTCGACGATTTCCGGTTCACGGGCCCACATGGTCACGTCATTGCCGGCATCCGCCAGCACCTGGCCGAAAGCAGTACCCCATGCTCCTGCACCGAGAACCGTTATTTTCCTACTCATATCAAATTCCTACCTTCGCTTGTCGCATGGAGTGCTGTTTTTCTACCTCACGGCTATCGTCGTTCGGCGTCGCCTACCGACAGCCCACCGGGCTGTCACCTTTACGGCTCCGTCCATACTCCTGCACCGAGAACCGTTATTTTCCTACCCATATCAAATTCCTATTTTCGCTGCGCGCAACTGCGCGTTATGCTACTCCACCGCCGGGAACTGGCCACCAGCCTCGGGCCACGGCTTACGGCTCATGGAACGGTAATCCCAATAGCCTTCTGCCGGGAATCGCTCGCCGCGAATCTCCTCCAGCACCGTGTTCATGCGCTTGAATACGCGCCACATCAATTCGTCCACGGCCTCGGCGGGCGGTTCATCGCCCCAGGAATCCATGTCAACAAGCAGATCGGAATAATCGAGCGCCTCGTCGTAGCACATCACCACATTCTTGCGAGGCCACGGCCACCAGTGGTTGATGGAAGCCGCGCCCCACGTCACTGCAGGGTAGAGCGGCACTTGATGGCCAAGTCTGCGGGAGGCTTCAAGCGCAATGTATCCTACACCCTCCTTGATGCTCATCACCCATTTCTTCGGGTCGCGGGTCACCGTGCCTTCCGGCCAAACGGTGAGGGGGCGGCCGGAAGTAAGAATATCGATTGAGGTCTCCTCGATCTGCTTGGCCTTGCCGGAGCGACGCTGCACCGGCTGCATGCCGACCAATTGGAACCATTTGCCGATCAGCGGCCACTTGGCCATCTCGGCCTTGGCCATGTAACGCGGGCGACGGCCCATGTGGAACAGGCTCATCATCGGCACGAACACATCGAACATGGTGATGTGGCTGGCCGCGGTAATGAACGGGCCGGTTTCCGGTACATGGTCAAGACCCCATGCCTTGGTCTTGCAACTAGCGCGGAATACCACGGAAACACCGGCCAGCAGTCGCTTGGTGGCCTTGGGGTTCTGGGCGTTGATCTCCGGCTGGTTCGGCGTACGCGGACCAGTCGGATAGTAATTGGTGGGGTCCACAAGTGTATGGCTGCCTGCCAGACGCTTGACCTGTTCGTCGCTCAGCGGGCTCACAGCCGAACGCGGCGACGGTTTTCCTTTGGATGCCATGGTCACTATTGTGGCACGAACCGACGCCCAAACCATGCATTACCAGCCCCGCTGGTGGATGCCGTCAGCACATCTGACTGGGGGTGGTCTCAGCTCACGGCCAAAACCACCCCCTCCGTCCGACTATTGCCGGGCAGCCCCCGCCAGCGGGGGCAAATACGTCACTCCACGGCGATGGCGTCGATCTCCACCAGTGCACCCTTGGGAATCATGTTGTTGCCAAAGGCCACACGTGCGGGCTTCACGGAACCGATGAACACCTCGGCGTAGCGAGCGTCCACTTCCTTGAAGTCCTCAACGTTCTTCAGGTAAATGGTGGCACGGCACACATGCTCAATGCCAGTACCGGCGGTGTCGAGAATATGCTTGATGTTCTTCAGCGCCTGCGCGGCCTGCTCGCCCGCGGTATCCCCTGCCAGCTCACCGGTGGTCGGATCAATACCCAGCTGACCGGACACGAACACGAAACCATTGGCCTTCACCGCCTGGCTGTACGCGCCCAGCGCGGCCGGGGCCTCCGAAGTAGCTACGGCTTCCATCTTCTCGCTCATTATGTGCTCCTCTTGTTGGATTAGCGAACCCGATTACGTAGCAGTTTACCGAGCGCAGGCACGCTTACGGATGCCACTGCCCGCCATGCGGCCATATTCCGCCTCACCGCCCGGGCGATATGCAGCAGAGCGCTTCCGGGATGCTTCACCACATATGCCAGAACGGCTGTTCCTTGCGACGCACACGCAGGCTCGCCGTAACCGCGAATCCCGTCACCAGAGACAGCGCCAGTACCATAGCGAGTAAGTGAACCGACCAATGCCGCTGCGACCCGTTCCGGATCATCGCACACCTCCTCATGGGGTGAGTTCCACGACCTCAATCCATTTCATTATGCGCTCTTAAAACCCAACACAACAGCATTCCATGGGGTATTCATGGATGCCCTCAGGGAAAACTCAGGGAACCCTGAGCGAGCATGAAAAAAGGGCTTTCGACATATGCCGAAAGCCCCACCGGTGGGCTTGATGGGGATCGAACCCACGACCTTCTGTTCCGGAGACAGACGCTCTATCCACTGAGCTACAAACCCGAGCAACTTCTTTACTGTACACCACATCACGTTGCATGCGGCACATACGTCGCCAAAATAACGAGAAAATCGCCATTATCGGCTCTACAATGGGGTTATGTCGGAACCTACAGATGACTTCGAATACGAACGCCGCTTCTTCTGCCGCGAGCTGCCAGACGAATACAACGACGGCGACATCCCGGCCCTCATCATCCAGAGCTACTACGTGCATGCCGACAACTATGCGCTGCGCGTCAGGTTGGTCTCACACAAGGTGAGCGTCAATATGACCCCTGACATCGACCCGATTGCCGTGCTGGATGAGCACCGCGAGCAGTTCTCGGAGGCCTTCGTTACCGTTAAGGGACCGTCCGTGGGCGGCACCCGATATGAAGTGGAGCGTGAGATTGACGCCCGCATTGCCGCGGAACTCATCAAGCGCGGCGGCGAAGTGGTTATCAAGAACCGCTATTCCGTATGGATTGCGGAGGACGGCTGGAGTGTGGATGTGTTTGGCGGGCTCAATGCGCCTCTTATCGTGGCCGAGGCCGAACGATCGGGACCAGTAACCAATCTGACGATTCCGAAGTTCTGCGTTACCGAAATCACCGATCAGGCGCGATTCAACAATGACGGACTGGCTGCCAAGCCGTTCAGCACATGGGCCGACGACTTTGAAGAGGAGCTGGCTTTGGACGGGCCGCGGTTCCAGCAGTACTTCGGGAAAAACCGGATGGCGTAACAGCCAGCTCAGCCGCAATTAAGGACGGGCTTTGCCCCGCAGCTTTCTGGCTCGACTATCGTCTCGCCCTCGCCTACAAACAGCCCACCGGGCTGTTTGCTTCACGGCTTGGCCTCACCCGAGGGAAGCCAAGGAAAATCAGTACATCAGGGTTGCGAGACGGCGACGGGCACGAGCTAGGCGCGGGTCGGTCGGCTCGGGGATGGTGAAGTACTCGAGCAGGCGCTGACGCACCGCCTCGAGATCGCCCTTATGGCCTGCGGCCAAGAAGTCAAGCAGACGGTCAAAAGCATCCTGGATCTGGCCGCCAATCATATCGATATCAGCCACGGCCAGTTGCGCTTCCACATCGTCGGGCGCAGAGGCTGCGGCGGCACGCACCTCGCGCACATCCGCGGAACCGGAACGGGCCAGCAAAAGCGCCTTGGCATGTTCGCGGGCGGCCAGCGCATCAGACGGATCGGATTCCATAACACGTGCATATTCAGCGGCGGCACCGGCGTAGTCGCCTTCCTCGGCCAAGCGATGAGCCTCAGCGTGCTCGGGAGGCACCTGCTCCGTATCAGCACCAGTCGCACCGGTACTCGCGGCAGCATCGGAATCAGAATCGCCGGAATACGGTGCAGTGCCGGTCACGCCGGACTGGGCCGCGGCCTGAATAATCTTGGGAATCACCTCATCGGTAAGCTGCTTCAGCTCATCATCACCAGGCAGGCCCTGCAACAACGGCATCGGGCGACCGGAAATCAGCGCAAACAAGGCCGGCGCACCTTGCACTTGCAGTGCCTGTGCGATCGAAGGATTAGTCGCGATGTCAATGCGGGAGAGCTGAATCTGGCCATTGAGACCATTTACCGCATCGCCCAGCGCGCGAGCCATCGAGAAAAGACGGTCGTCAGTGGGCACCCACAGCAACAGCAGAATCGGGAACGTGGCGGAGGTCTGCACCATCGCCTGGAAGGTGTTCTCGGTGGTGTCGATCACATATCCACCAGCTGCCGGTGCGCCGCCAGCCTGTCCTGGCTCAGCCTTGACCTGATGCTTCAGCGCTTCCAAATCGACAGCACCCGCCAACGATACTCCTGGATTGAACTGCTGCTGATCAGCCATATATGCCTCCACATGTACGCGCACGATTCGCACGCCCGACAATCAAACAATGCTGGAATCGATTGTAGTGCCGATTCCCACCGCGTAGCCATTCTTCCACTACGCGGTGAAATTCCCACCACGTAGTGAATCGTCCACCACGTGGTTACCCAAAACGGCGTTATTCCACGAAAGGCAAAATTCGTCTGACATCGCGGTGGGGAAATTACTACGTGGTGGGAAACTTACAGCGCCTCGACCTTGACCGGGGTGCGGTCGGCTCCCACGGCGGTGATCTGCTGACCGGAGTTGGCCGAAGGAATGTACAACGCCACCACGTTCACGTATGTGACCTTCATGGTGCTGGTGTATTTATCGCTGTTGAACAGGATCTTCTCATCATCGGAGGCGGGCTGGGATTCGCGCCCGTCACCGGCCTGACGTGTCCATACGGAATCGACACGGCCCACGACCAGATCGCCACCGTCCGCCGTGCGCATCACCCACATCTGGTCGGGCGCGGCGGTGAAGGTCTGCTCCTGCGTGCCGTTGTTGCGGGCGATGCCCTCCTGCACGGTGTTGGTCAGTTCGGCGATCTTCTGGCGCAGCTGGTCATCCGCGAATTGCGAGGCGAACTTGCTATTCGCACCGTTTTGCAACACGTCGGCATACTGGGTCAACGCATCGGCAGGCGTGGCCACCAGATTCTCATCCTTATCGGTACCCATTCTCGAACCGATGGTCGGCACCTCGAACTTCGGCAGCTGCGCTCCCTCAAACAGACGCGCCATGGCCATCAGCTTGTAATTCTGACGGGCTGATTCCTGATTCAGCACCAATAAACGCTTGGACTGCTGGTCTTCGGTAGTGGTGGTGATGGTGAATACCGAGCGCGGCCAGCCGTCATCCGTGGGAATCACCACTTGGGCGATGTCCTTAGGAATGGTCGCATACTTGGACATCGAGCCGCTTTTCTGGGCAATGGTGGCCTGGCTGGCGCGAATCTCCAGCTGAGGCCCGCCCATCACGGACTGATAGCCGTCCGCGGATCGAGCCGCGTCGGCCTGATCGATCGTTTCCAAAATCTTGGTACGGATCTTCTTCTCCTGCGCCTCGGTCAAATCCGGCTGAGCCTTGGTGGATGAGTCAGCGGCCGGGGTGGGCAGCTGACCTTCGCAAGCGGCCAACGGCATAATCAGCGCGGCAACGGAGAGGGCGGCGACGCACAGCTTGTTCCAACGCATGCTCATCAGTTCTCCTCCTGGTTGTCCACATCATCGGCCGCGGAGCTATCCGAGGCCTCACTGTCATTGACTTCCTGAGCCAAACGGGAGAAGTATGCCTGCAACTCATCAGGAGAAATCACTGATGTCGACTCGGTATCCGGCATCGTCTCGGTCTCCCCCGCTTCGCCGGACTGCTGATCGGCGACCAAATTGCGGGACGCGGGATCGATAATCGTGGGAGATTCGGCCGACTCGGCGGGCACGGTCTTCTTGGAACCGCGACGGCGTGCGGCATGGCGGCGACGCTTACGGCCGGTCGGCGGCACTTCAGCCGGAATCGAGCCGTTGCCAATAATTCCCTGTTCAACCTGTTCCGCGAACGACGGCCCCGTTGACGCAGTGGCCTTGCCCTCCACAATGCGCTTACGGCGCTTATGCGGCGGCATGGCGAACACGGACGCACACAACACCGCGATTACCGCCAGCAGACCGCCGGACAGGTAGAACGGCATGGCGAAATCGGGAACTTCAGAGCGCACCCAGTGCATGCTGATAGTGGCGGACGCCTTATGTGAGCCGAGATCCATGATGGCCACGGTCGAAGCGGCAGGATCTTTGCTATCAAAGGTCACCGAACCATTGCCGCACTTCACGGAAGTCCACATATCGGAGTCTTTGAATGCCACCTTGTTGGCGTCATCCGACGAGCCCGATTGGTTCTTGGTGGGCTCACCCTTCTGAACGCCGAGCTCGGTCCAAGAAGTCAAACCGCTGATGCGCTGATAGGACTTCTCGCTTGCTACCCAACCGGCTGCATCCTTGGTGGAGGCCAAGGCTACGCATGTCTCATCCTTGGACGAGGAGGACTTCACGGTCATCGTCGTGTTCTTATCCAACAAGGTGAGCACGCCGGGATCGGTAACCACATAGCGAGAACCGGTCACGTTGGCAGATGCGGTGATCTCGCTGGAAGGCTTCCATATCGTGGCGTTCAGCACTCCGAGCACAATCGCCGCCACAGCTAGCAAACCGAAAATAGGCGTTACCACGCCGCGCATGATCATGGCATGACGAGTCGGGCGCTCGGACTTTTGCGTCTCAGCGTCTTCCGTACTCTCGGTGCTCTCAGTATCAGTACCATCGGCGGCATCGGCAACGTCATTGGCATCGCTGACATCGGTCGAGTCGGTCACGTCACTGACTACGTCAGACTCCGTGGCCTCCTGATCTGGGCCCATTGCTTGTTCTTCAACACTCATAACGGCACTATTCTACAATCTTCACCTGTCTATTACCTAGAAAGGCTGAAAATCAGGGTTTACCGGTAGTGTGGTGTGCCATGCGTACTTTGTCTACCCTGACCAAAACCATAGCCGTTGCCTGCTCGCTGATCATGTGCATCTCGCTGGCCGGCTGCTCGAACTCGTCCGATTCCAAGAGCGACTCCTCGAAGTCGTCCTCTTCCAAGACGGCGAATCAGATTGCCGGCGTAACCGCCAAGGGCAAGCTGGGCGAGAAGCCGACCATCTCCTTCAAAGCCCCGATGACCGTGTCCGACGGCTCCTACGTGGTGCTGCAGAAGGGTGACGGCGACACAATCGAAGAAGGTGACCGCGTCTGCGCCCAGGGTATCGCCCTGAATGTCAAGGACGGCACCGAGCTGATGGATACGTGGACCAAAAATACGCCGGATTGCTCGCTCCTGGTCGATTCCTCCACCCTGTCTTCGACCTATTACGACCAGATCAAGGGCGCCAAGCTCAACACCACTATCGGTTTCGGTGTGAACGCCGAGGATTCTTCCGGCTACTCCTACATTCTGGCGATGACGTTCGTTTCCAAGTCCAAGGATCTGAAGAAGGCCACCGGCGAAGAGGTCAAGGACGTGCCGTCCAATCTGCCGAAGGTGACGCGTGCCAAGAACGGCAAGCCGTCGATCGACATGAACGGCCAAGGTGCGGTCGATTCGCTGGTCTCGCAGACACTGGTCAAGGGCACCGGCAAGGAAGTGACCGACAAAAACACTGTGGTGGTCAAGTACACCGGTTGGCTGACCGATGGCACCCAGTTCGACTCCTCTTGGGATAAGAACACCACACTTGAGGCCGACATGTATTCCGGCGGCCAGCACGGTGTGATCGAAGGCTGGCAGAAGGGTCTGATTGGTCAGACCGTCGGCTCCCAGGTGCTGCTGGTGGTTCCGCCGGATCAGGCTTACGGTGACAAGAAACAGGGCTCGATTCCCGCGAACTCCACGCTGGTATTCGTAGTGGATATTCTCGCCGCGTATTAAACACTCAGCAAATAGCGTTGCCTCCGCTGGCGGGGGCTGTCAGCAAAAGCTGACTGGGGGTGGTTTACGTTGGGGACCATCCCCAGTCGACTCACGGCGACAACCCCCGCCAGCGGGGGCAACTTTGCATTCAGAACAGCCTGAGGCTATCGTCCTCAGTGCCCTTCATATCGTCGTAATCGAGGATGAGGCAGGTGAAGCCGCGGTCCTTGGCCAGCACCTGGGCCTGCGGCGTAATGGTCTGTGCGGCGAAGATGCCGTGCACCGGGGCCAATAGCGGGTCGCGATTCAGCAGCTCGCAATAGCGGGTCAACTGTTCGACGCCGTCGATGCCGCCATGACGCTTGATTTCCACAGCCACATGCTCGCCCTCGGCGTTGATGGCCATGATGTCCACTGGACCGATGGCGGTCGGATATTCACGGCGTACCAACTTAGCGCCCTTGCCAATACGTTCGATCTGCTCGGCCAAGTATCGCTGCAGATGGTCTTCCACACCGTCCTTGATGAGGCCCGGATCTTCGCCCAAGTCATACGTCTCATCGGAATAGATGTGCTGCAACGTCACTTCCAAAATGTCCGAACCTTTGTCGGCGCTCACGCGCAGCACTTTTTCCGGAACCGGCGTATCCGCATCATCATCGGCGCCATCGGGCGTGATGTCCTTCAACGTGCAAGGTGCGGTCATCCAGTTGAGCGGTTTATAGGAGCCCAGCTCAGAGAAAATCAACAGACTGGAATCGGCCTTAATGAGCAACACACGCTTGGCCAAAGGCAACGAGGCATTGAGACGGCCAGAGTACTCCGCAGAACAGTCGGCAACAATAATTCGCATAGGCCACCACTGTAGCGCAACACATAGCAAAGGGGGCTCTCTGGAAACCAGAGAGCCCCCTTACAAGGTCATAGCAGAGTGAATCACTCAGCAGTGCCGGAGTACTGGACGTCGTGGCCGCGCTCGACCGCCACGGTGAGTTTGTTTGAGTCGAAGGAGATGAATCCGTCGGTCACCTCGAACATGTGGCGATCGCCATCGGGCTCAACCACGG
>ERZ791908.1079-NODE-1079-length-20123-cov-10.276909_pt1 | contig 20123 bp, 14 predicted proteins | sample MGYA00510144_ERZ791908 | MGnify/ENA primary metagenome ERZ791908 (study PRJEB30046, sample SAMN00792105) | human gut metagenome | study: EMG produced TPA metagenomics assembly of the A metagenome-wide association study of gut microbiota in type 2...
ACCCGGCGAATTCACGCGCCGGGCCTTCCTGAACGGCAAGCTCGACCTGACGCAGGCCGAGGCCGTCGTCGACCTCATCGACGCCGAGACGGCAGACGCCGCCGCGAACGCCGCAGGGCAGCTCGGCGGGGCGCTCAAGCGCGCCATCGGGCCGGTCTATGACGGGCTGACGGACCTGTGCAGCCATTTCCACGCCGTGCTCGACTATCCGGACGAGGACATCGAGGACTTCGGCGCGGCGGAGCTGAGCGGAGCGCTGGACCGCGCGGGCGCGGCCCTGCAAGAGCTGCTTGCGACCTACGAAAAGGGCCGCCACCTGCGGCAGGGCGTGCGCGCCGTGCTGCTCGGCAAGCCGAATGCGGGCAAATCGTCGCTGCTGAACCGGCTGGCGGGCTATGACCGCGTCATCGTCACGGACATCGCCGGGACGACGCGCGACACCGTCGAGGAGCCGGTGCGCGTCGGCCGCGTGCTGCTGCGCCTGACGGACACGGCCGGCATCCGCGAGGCCGGGGACGCCATCGAGGCCCTCGGCGTGGCCCGCTCGGAGCAGGCCGCGCGCGAAGCGGAGCTGGCCCTGTTCGTCTGCGACGCCTCCCGGCCCCTGACGGACGAGGACCGCCGCGCCATCGAAGCGGCCAAATGCGCCTCGCGCAGTCTGGCCCTGTGCAACAAATCAGACCTGCCCGCCGCCGTCTCGCCGGACGAGCTGCCGTTCGACACCGTTCTGACCGTCTCGGCCCGCACGGGCGCAGGGCTGGACGCCCTGCCAGCCCTGCTCGAGGGCTGGTTCCTCGGCGAAAACGCCTGTGACGGCTCCCTCCTGACCAACCCGCGCCAGTTCGGCGCGCTCGACCGCGCCTCCCGCGCCATCGAACGGGCGAAAACCGGCCTCAGCCTCGGCGTCACACCGGACGCCGTGCTCACGGACGTGGAGGAGGCCATGGCCGCCCTCGGCGAGGTCACGGGCCGGACGGTCCGCGAGGATATCACAAATCGCATCTTTGAGCGATTCTGTGTCGGGAAGTGAGCGAATATGAAAGAAAAGATCGAGGAAATTTCCCTCTCCATGGAGCGCGGGCACCGGCGCATCCTGCGGGTGCTCTCCGCGCTCGCGGTCATCGGCCTGTTTGCCGCGCTCTGGAAATGGCGCGGCCTTGCCGCGATGGAGCCGATCGTCGAAGGCGGGCAGCGCAGGTGGCTGCTCGCCATTGGGGAGAGCATCGCCGTGTCGCTCGCGGCGCAGTGGGTGCTCTATCTGCTGCCGTGGCCGCTGCTGGCCCTGTTCGGCCGGATGACCCCGTTCTGCTCCATCTTTGCGCGGCGCCCGTGCGTCGGCTCGAATGCGGAGCTGAGCCGCGCCGCCGTGCTTGCCGTGCGGCTGCTCCCGCCCGTGCTCGTAGGCGCGGCGCTGTGGTTCGCGCTGGCGCGCGTGCCGCTCGTGTGGTTCTGGCCCGTGGCGATGGCAAGCGCCGGCTGCACCGTCGCGGCGCTTGGCATGGTGTATGACGCCGTGCGCGTGCTGCAGGTCCCCGGCCGGGCGACGTTCTGCGACCTAGGCATTGTTATTCAGGTTTACCGGGAGGTATCGTAATATGCTGCAAACCCTGTTGGATTCCTGCGCAGCGCTCGGTGTGCCGCTGACGGCGGCGCAGGCGGAGCAGCTGTGCGACTTTGGCGCGCGCCTGCTCGAGCAGAACCGCGTTATGAATCTGACGGCCATCACGGAGCCGCAGGCCGTGGCGAAGCTGCACTTTGCCGACTGCCTCGCGCTGCTGCGCATCGTGCCGTTTTCAGGCAGACGCGTCATCGACGTCGGCTGCGGGGCGGGCTTCCCCGGCGTGCCGCTGAAGCTCGGCGAGCCGAGCCTCGACCTGACGCTGCTCGACAGCCTCGGCAAGCGCGTGACGTGGCTGGAGGCAACGCTGCGGGACATGGGCGTCCCGGCGCAGTGCGTCTGTGCCCGCGCGGAGGACTATGCCGCCAAGGCGCGCGAGCAATATGACATCGCGACGTCCCGCGCGGTGGCACGGCTGAACATTCTGGCGGAGCTGTGCCTGCCGTTCGTGAAGCCGGGCGGGTATTTCCTCGCCATGAAGGCCGCCGCTGCGGCCGAGGAGCTGGAGGAGGCGAAGCGCGGCATCGCAAGGCTGGGCGGCCGCGTGGAAAAAACGGAGACCTACGACATCGACGGCGCGCCGCGCTGCGTCATCGTCATCCGCAAGGAGCGCCCGACGCCCCCGGCCTATCCCCGCCGCTATGCAAAGATCAAGCAGTCACCGCTGTGATTTGAAAGAAAGATGAGCGTAAATGAGCTATTTTGCAGGAAATTATGACATTGCCGTCATCGGCGCGGGCCATGCCGGGATCGAAGCCGGTCTCGCGGCCGCGCGGCTGGGGCTGCAGGCCGTCGTGTTCACGATCAATCTGGACGCCGTGGGCAACATGCCCTGCAACCCGGCCATCGGCGGCACGGGCAAGGGCCATCTCGTGCGCGAGCTCGACGCCCTCGGCGGCGAGATGGGCCGCGCGGCGGACGCCTGCTGCATCCAGTACCGCATGCTCAACCGCGGCAAGGGCCCGGCCGTGCACTCCCTGCGCGCGCAGGCAGACCGCCGCCGCTATCAGGAGCACATGAAGCGCCTGCTCGAGCGCGAGCCGAACCTCTATCTCAAGCAGGCCGCCGTCACGGAGATCCGGACGGAGGACGGACACGTCAGCGGCGTCGTGACGCAGCTCGGCGCGGAATACCGCGTGCGCGCCGTCATCGTCGCGGCCGGGACGTACCTCGACAGCACCGTCATCACCGGGCAGTGCGTCCTGCACTCCGGGCCGGACGGTCTGCGCCCCGCGCCGGAGCTGAGCCAGTGCCTGCGCGCCCTCGGCCTGCGCATGCGCCGGTTCAAGACCGGAACGCCCCCGCGCATCAACGCGCGCAGCGTCGATTTCTCGAAAATGGAAGTCCAGCGCGGCGACGACGACCCGGAGCCGTTCTCGTTTTCCACCCGCGAGCCGCCGAAAAATCAGGCCGTGTGCTGGCTGACGTGGACAAACGAGCGCACGCACGCCGTCATCCGCGAGAATCTGCACCGCAGCCCGCTGTTCGACGGCTCCATCACCGGCGTCGGCCCGCGCTACTGCCCGAGCATCGAGACGAAGATCGTCCGCTTTGCCGACAAGCCGCGCCACCAGCTCTTTCTGGAGCCGTGCGGCCTCGGGACGGACGAGCTGTACCTGCAGGGCCTGTCCACGAGCCTGCCGGAGGAGGTGCAGCTTGCCATGCTGCACACCATCGCGGGGCTGGAGCACGCCGAAATGCTGCGCCCGGCCTACGCCATCGAATATGACTGCATCGACCCGACGGAGCTTTCCGCGACGCTCGAGTGCAAAAAGCTGCCCGGCCTCTACGGCGCGGGGCAGTTCAACGGCACGTCCGGCTATGAGGAGGCGGCCGTGCAGGGCTTTGTGGCGGGCGTGAACGCCGCGCTGAAGCTGCTCGGGCGCGAGCCGCTCGTGCTCAGGCGCTCGGACGGCTACATCGGCACCCTCATCGACGACCTCGTCACGAAGGGCACGGAGGAGCCGTACCGCATCATGACCTCGCGCAGCGAATACCGGCTGCTGCACCGGCAGGACAATGCCGACGAGCGGCTCACGCCCATCGGCTATCGCATCGGCCTCATCCCCGCCGAACAGGCACAGGCCGTCGCGGAGAAATACGAGGCCGTCCGGCGCGAGCAGCGCAGGCTGGAGCACACCGGCGTGCCCGCCGGTCCGGCGCTGAACGGGTTTCTGCAGGCGCGCGGCTCGGCGGAGGTCGTCAGCTCCGCGCGGCTGGCGGACCTGCTGCGCCGCCCGGAGCTGCACTATGCAGAGCTTGCTCCCTTCGACCCGGAGCGGCCGGAGCTTCCGGCGGCCGTGACGCGTCAGGTCGAGATCCGGGTAAAATATGCGGGGTACCTGCAGCGGCAGGAGCAGCAGATCGAGGCGTTCCGCCGCGAGGAATCGCGCCTGCTGCCGGAGGATGCGGACTATGCCTCCATCGCCGGTCTGCGCCTCGAGGCGCGGCAGAAGCTGGCCGACATCCGCCCGCGCTCCATCGGGCAGGCCGGGCGCATCTCCGGCGTTTCGCCAGCGGACATTGCCGTGCTGCTGATCTGGCTCAGCCAGCGCAATGGAAATTCGACCGATCACGCGGAATAACAGGACGTCTCACGGTAATTCCGTGAATAAGAATATTTTTTCACCTTTTTCCTCTTGGAGTATCATATTTTCTGCCGTTTCCGCATGTTTGTCGAAGAACGTCGACGAAAAAGCAGACATTTTCAGGGAAAGTCATTGCAAAAGCGGGCCGAATATGTTAAATTAGAAGCACCGCTTGTACATCCATGCGGAAATGAGAGAATCTACGAGGAGGAGAGTTGTTACATGGAAAAAATGTATCGGGTCCTGCTGGCAAACGGCAGCGAAGAGTTTTGTGGGAAGCTCGGCGTTGCCCTGAAGCAGACGAATCGGTATTCCGTGGTCGGCTCGGCTTGCGACGGCGTTCGCGCCATCAGCCTGCTGAAAGAGCTGAAACCGGATCTGCTGGTCGTCGACCTCATGCTGCCGCAGGCGGACGGCCTGTCCGTGCTGAAGGCAGCGGCCGGGCTGGATCCAAAGCCAAAGCTTCTGGTTTTGGTGGAGTTCGTAACGGAATATGTGTCTTCAATGTTTATGACGTTCGGCGTGCAATATATCATGCTGAAACCATGCAGCTGCCGTGCCGTCGTGGAGCGTCTCGACGAGATCTGCGAGAGCGCCGTTTCGCGCAAACCCGCCATCGCAGCAAAGCGCAACGCCAACATCGAGTCTATGGTCACCTCGATCATTCATGAGATCGGCGTCCCTGCGCACATCAAGGGCTATCAGTATCTCAGGGAGGCGATCCTGATTGCCGTCAATGACATGGATGTCATCAACGCCATCACCAAGGTGCTCTATCCGCAGGTGGCCAAGACGTTCGCCACGACGCCCTCGCGCGTCGAGCGCGCCATCCGCCACGCCATCGAGGTCGCGTGGGACCGCGGCGATCTGGAGACGCTGCAGCGCTTCTTCGGCTACACGGTGTCGAACACGAAGGGCAAGCCGACGAACAGCGAGTTCATCGCCCTCATCGCCGACCGCCTGCAGCTCCAGCTCCGCAGCCCCGAGGCTGCGGCCATGTGAGCCGGGGGATGGAGAAAAACTCCCGAACACAAAAGAGAGCAAAAATTTTCCCGCCTGCTTGTGCAGGCGGGGCTTTTTTTCTTTCGGCGCGATATGATGCAGATTTCCTTTTGTGTCCCGAACCGGTGGCCCTCGGACGAGTGCCGCCCAGCATTGGGTTACATTTGAAAACAGTGCCGTTAACTTAGTGACATTGGACCACTGCCTGCTCCCTGCATCAAGCCGTATCAGAATAAAAAATCGAGTGGCCACAGGTGAAATCCCTAATGACCACTCGATATGGCATATCTACCGTTTATGGATACAATGCACCATGTTTTGAACGCATGGTGCATTATTTCATGGGTTCAGTTTTGATGCGCCGGGACAATGAGGACAGAAAGGACAAAATGCGGAATGCTCTCCCAGAAGTCTTCTCTCTGCCGTTCCGGAAGCTTTCTGTCGGCAGATTATATCTGGGATGTTTCTTGAAAATGTACGGAAGCAAAGCACCAAAACGCACGCGTGCGTTTTTAACACACGCGTGCGTTTTCGTTATTTTGTTGTGTGATACTTGGCTCCCGCACCTTTTCCATCCAAAGACAGTTGCCCCGCGTTTTTTAGCTTTTGCAGAATTCTGTATGCTTGGGGGGGCGTCACATGTAGAAGCTCCACCACATCTGCGCGTGTAACTTCGCCTTTTGCTTGTACCAACTGCATTACCAATTCCTGATGCCGGAGCGCATCGATATCTCGATTTCGCACATATCCAACGGTACTGTTTGTTTCTTTGGAGTACCTCGAGCTCATGATATAGTATCGTCCGCGGCCATTGCCCAAGCGCTCTACTAATCCTGATTCCACAAGGTTTTCAAGAACGACACGTACCCGGCTCTCATCGGTATGAGTTCTTTCGGCCACATCCTGTACCGAGGCACGATGCAATTGTTTTACCGCATCCAGTGCAAGCAGCAGATGAATCGGCAGCGACCGTCCAAGGCGTTGCTGTTCTTCGGAAACCATGCAAATGAATGCTTTGTCAGTCGGCCCTTTGGGAATAAACAGTTTCACACTGGATTGCGTGGAACTTGAGTAGTCCGGAAGCAATCGACCGTACAGCAAGGAGCCTTCAAAAATGCGGTCAATTCCTCTTCCCGTACGCTCGGCCAGACCAATACGCTTCATTGCATCAGCCAATGCCGGATTTCTTCCATGAGGTTCTGCATCCAGCAAATTGTCGGCTCGGATGCCTTCGATAAATCCTCCGGGGTTGCTGATGGTCATGCCTTCATCATTTATTTGAACTAGAACGCGGCCAAGAACAGAATAGTCTCTGTGGCAGAATGCGTTGACCAGAGCTTCACGGAAGGCCCTGGGATCATAATCAGGAATCGTGATGCGGAACAGTCCCTGCTCCATTTCCTCGCTGTGATTCCATGCAGAAAAAGCATCCGATATTTTTTCAAACGCCGCAAGAATAGGCAAATAGAAGGACTCATTCACCTTGATATCCGTGCCCACAAGAACTTGTATGGATGCTTCCGCCGTTGGCATATGACGCTTTAGTGCCTCTTTCCTGCCAATCAGCAGCATGCCGCTAAATGTAGGAACAATAGCTCCATCCTGCATTGTGACCAGCTGTAATGCCTTGTCCAACTCCTCGTCATTCAGTTCCAGCAGGGCCACTTCTCCGCGATAGGAACGAATGATGTTCCGTAACCGTTCACGTTCCACAGGATCAAGATCCTGATAGGTAGCATCTGGAACAGGCTGTGCGGAATAATCAAGCAAACTCAAAGATGAAAGCCGGGCGGTTATTTCGTATGGATACATAGGAACATTTTCAGGTTCGCCATTCGGCTTAAGCCGGCGTCGCTGAATCTTGCCATCTGAGGAAGCCACCACACTGGTGCGCTTGGGAACAGAAATTTTAAGCACCGGCGAATCGTATTCCAAAATTTCCGTACGAACAGAAACCGGTGGAACCGTTCGGTTGGCAATAAACGCCGCAAGCTGTGTGATATCTTTATGTTTATTGTGCAGTCCTGTTATTTCTCCATCATTTTCGACGCCCAAATATAAGTCGCCGCCGTCGGTGTTTGCAAAGGCGACCACCGCGTCGATGATGTCACTGTCAGGCAAACAGGTCCTGTCGCTTTTAAATTCATTTACAAGGTTTTCTTTGAAACCGATATTGGACACAAATCTCACCTCCAATGCAATTATTATAACACACGCGTGCGTTTACTGCAACAGAAAACGCACGAATTACGCTGCGTTCATTTTGAGTGCTCCTATTGTTTATGCCATACAATGCGCAAAACTCAAGCCACACTATTGTTTGCTTCCGCAGCATCTGGGTTTTTCGTGCATTCCGCAGCAAATACTTCTTCGAAGCGCTGCCCGCAAAATCAATCTTTGTCAAGAACTATTGATAGTATACTGTGAATATTTTCGGAGAAATATTGATTTATTGCTCTGCTGCGCACCCAATCATCTGCGGTGCCTAAGTGTGGCCATAGTTCTTGAAGATGATAACTTTCTGATAACTCTGCCCGTTGACCGTTGACGATCCCGGAACCGGCAATATACTGTCGTTTCTGAAGGAGGTGTCACGATGACCCAGCCAGAAGGCTCATCGGAAGTAAACTTCCGACTCTGCAAGAGCGTATTTGCCACACTGGCAGCTCAGGGTATCATTTCGCAGGAAGATATCCAGCACCTGACCAGAGCGGCAGCAGAACATATCACGCCCCTATCGGGGAACTGGAGGTGAACAGCATTGCCGTCGAAAAGAATTATACGGATTGAGTTCCCGGTGAAATTGCCTGCCCCGGCACAGCCGCAGCCAAGGAAGAGAGTCGCCGCCTATGCCCGAGTGTCCACCATGAAAGATGCACAGGAGAACAGTCTTCAGTCTCAGCAGGACTATTTTGCGGAGTATATTCGACACCACCCGGACTGGGTTTTCGCCGGGATATACACGGATGACGGTATTTCCGGGTTGTCCATGGAAAATAATCATTTATCGTTTCTACTCTTATAACGATTGCCGTTTTGCTAAGTCCCGGGTCTTCTCATCATGGCCGCAGCAAATCCGGGCGTACATCGCGCCGATGGACGGAAATATTCGGGAAAAGCCCTGCTTTTCGCAAAAATCCTCCCTCGGGCGGCAGGAAATAAAAAATTACCGTTGTTGATATGGTATCAACAACGGTAACAGATTTGGTTGCGGAGACAGGACTTGAACCTGCGACCTCCGGGTTATGAGCCCGACGAGCTACCAACTGCTCTACTCCGCGATATGAAATGAGGGGCAATGCCCCAAGTGCTTATATAGGATACCACATTTGATTCCGTTTGTCAAGCACTTTTTTTGCGGCGCGGCAAGCCGCCGCAGGGGAGCGGCCCCTGCGGCAGGCCCTGCAGCGATCAGAGGTAGGCCTTCATGGCCTCGGTGGCCTTCTCGGGGTCCTCGGAGACGACGACGGTGAAGGACATGTTGTTCGCGGCGCCGAACTTATCGCACCACAGGACGAAGTCCTCGACCTCGGCGACGCCCGCATCCTCGACGAGCTTATAGAAGCTGTCGATGAAGATGTGGCTGATGTCGAAATTGCCCGCATGCAGGCCGCTGATGAAGCCCTTCAGGAACGTCAGCGTACCCATGGAATACTCCTGATAGTCGATCAGGCGAACGCGGATATCAATATCGTAACGGAGCTTGGTGCCCTTTTCGATGCAGACCATGCTGCCGGTTTCGTTCTTTACGGCCTCGTTGATGTCGGTGACGAGCTGCTTGGTCTTGCCGGAACCCTTCAGCCCCATGATCAGTTTGACCATCGGATGATCCTCCTTTGTTCTTCCGGCCGCGCCGGTTATGAGAAGGCCCCGGCACCTTCCGGTACACCTTCCCTGATATCTATTTTACCAAGTTTTTACCCGGATTGCAACACCAATTTGCACATTCGTCCCGCCGTAGCCGTCCGTATACAGGATGGAGCATCTAAAAAGACATTTACGGCCGCCTCACGCGCGGCCGCCTCACGCCGGAATGCCGCCAGCAGCCGCGCGGAACGCAAAAACTTTTCCGATGATTGTGCACTATTATGTACAGAAACCGTAGGAAAATCAAGATAATCCCATGCTTTCTGCACAAAAAAATTGCGGCAGGCGGGATATTTTGCTTTTGGCCTGCAAAAGTGGAGAAAGCGTCCCGGCGCCCTTGCATTGCCCCCGGAAACTTGTTAAAATATTCATACCATGGGGACAGAAAGCTCCCTATTTGGAAATTAGAAGGAGGATCTCTAATCATGAAACACATTTGCACGAAGTTCGTGGCGATGCTGCTGGTCATTGCCATGATCGCAGGTGTGCTGCCGTTTGCGTTTGCGGCAAACGTCGGCCCGTTCACGGATGTGAAGGACACCGACTGGTTTGCTTCGAACGTTCAGTACGTTTATGACAACGGGCTGATGAACGGCACCACGACAACGACATTCGAACCGGAGTCGAATCTGACCCGCGCGCAGACTGCCATGGTCCTGTGGCGCATCGCCGGTCAGCCCGCTCCCACCGCCAAGGCTCCCTTCACCGATCTGGTGGATGCATGGTACCGTGATGCCATCGCATGGGCCGCAGAGCAGAAGGTCGTCAACGGCCGCGGCGACGGCACGTTCGACCCCGCAGGCTTCATCACCCGCGAAGAGCTCGTCACCATGATCTGGCGCTACGCAGGCGAAGCCGCCTCCGAGCAGGACCTGAGCAGCTGGCCGGATGCCGGCAAGGTCTATGACTACGCCACCGGCGCCATGAAGTGGGCCGTCGAGACCGGCGTCATCAACGGCAAGGACGGCAAGCTCGCCCCGAAGGACAACGCCACCCGCGCCCAGTTCGCCGCCATCATCGAGCGCTACCTGAAGCTCCATGACACGAAGGCCGACGACATCGTGATCCTCTACACCAACGATGTTCACGCGAACATCACCGGCGGCTCCAGCACAGCCCCCACGCTGACGTATGAGCAGGTCGCCTGGTACCGCAACAACCTCAAGACCCCGTACAGCCTGCTGGTCGATGCGGGCGACGCCATCCAGGGCGAGGCCATCTCCACCCTGACGCACGGCGAAGCCATCGTTGAGGTCATGAATGCCGCCGGCTATGACTATGCCACGTTCGGCAACCATGAGTTTGACTACGGCATGGATCAGCTGCTCGACACCATCGTCCCGGCCGCAAAGTATCAGTACCTGTCCTGCAACTTTGCCAGACTGGACGGCACCGCCATCGCCGGTGTGAAGCCCTATGCCATCGAGACCTTCGGCAGCAAGAAGGTCGCCGTCATCGGCATCAGCACCCCGGAGAGCTTCGTGAAGTCCACGCCGACCTACTTCCAGGACAAGGACGGCAACTACATCTATACCTTCGCCGAGGGCAACGACGGTCAGGACCTGTACGACTCCGTGCAGAAGACCATTGACGCCGCGAAGAAGGACGGCGCCGACTACGTCGTGGCCGTCGCACACCTCGGTGTCGACGAGTCCTCCGAGCCGTGGCGCTCCACGGACGTCATCGCCAACACCACCGGCCTGGACGCCGTGCTCGACGGCCATTCCCACAGCACCATCCCGCAGGAGATCGTCAAGAGCAAGGACGGCAAGGACGTCATTCTCTCCTCCACGGGCACGAAGCTGAACAACCTCGGCAAGCTGACCATCAGCGCCGACGGCAAGCTCCACAGCGAGCTCATCAGCGACCGCGAGATTGAAAAGGACGCCAAGACGAAGGAAGTCGTCGACAAGATCGTCGCAGAGTTCCAGGCCCTGCTGAACAAGGTCGTCGCCCACACGGACGTTGATCTCACCACCCAGAACCCCGAGGGCACGGCCCGCGCCATCCGCAACCGCGAGACGAACCTCGGCGACCTGTGCGCCGATGCTTACCGCATCACGCTGGGCGCTGACATCGCCATCGTCAACGGCGGCGGCATCCGCGCCGACATCCCCGCAGGCGACATCACCTACAACCAGATCATCAAGGTCCATCCCTATGGCAACATGGCCTGCGTCGTGGAGGCCACCGGTCAGGAGATCCTCGATGCGCTGGAAATGGCCTCCCGCAACACGATGGCCGATTATGTTTCCGAGTCCGTCGATGAGAACGGCAACAAGGTCTATAACGCCGTCGGCGAAATGGGCGGCTTCCTGCAGGTCTCCGGCATGAAGTACACCATCAACACCGCCGTGGAATCCACTGTCAAGACGGACGACAAGGGCTCCTTCGTCTCCGTGGAAGGCGCGCGCCGCGTGCAGGACGTTCAGGTCCTGAACCAGACCACCAACACCTACGAGCCGATCGACCCCGCCAAGACCTACACCCTCGCCTCCCATAACTACATGCTCAAGTCCGGCGGCGACGGCATCAACATGTTCCAGGACAACAAGCTCCTGCAGGACGAGGTCAAGATCGACAATCAGGTCCTCATCGACTACATCGTCGATTCCCTCGGCGGCAATGTCGGCGAGCAGTACAAGAACCTCGCGGGCGAGGGCCGTATCACCGTCATCAACGAGAAGCCCGACGTCCCCGAGCTGAAGGACAACGAATACGCCCTCAGCACCGAGCTGGTCGACGGCGCAAAGGTCGTCTTCGTCAACCGCTCCGTCAGCAAGGCCATGTCCGCGGCGAACTCCGAGGGCAGCGCCTACAACCGCGCGGGCGTCGATGTCACGCCGGTCGACGGCATCCTGACCACCGATAACGACGAGATCGTCTGGACGGTCGAAAAGACCGAGGGCGGCTTCTTCCTGAAGCGCGCCGACGGCAAAAAGCTCTCCATCGGCAATAAGCCCGACGGCGGCACCTACAACAGCATGGGCTTCGACCAGGAGGATAACCCCGTCTGGAAGATCGCCCCGGCAGCCACGGACGGCTGCATCTACCTCCAGAGCGCAACGGCCACCGGCTCCTCCGGCGACCCGAAGAGCGTGGAGTGGTACGCACAGTATTCCAACTTCAGCATGTACTATGTCAACAGCAGCAACGAAGCGCTGTTTGCCATGGACATGTACGTCAACACCGGCGCGGGGAAACCCGCGCCGGCCGCCACGACCGAGAAGCTGGTCCCTTCCACGCTGCGTGAGGGCGCTGAGATCCCCGCCTACATCACCACCCCGAAGGGCTACAAGGCCGACGGCAGCTTCCCCTTTGTCGTCATGATCCACGGCCACGGCGGCAACCACAACGAGTTTGACGGCTTTGACAGGATCTCCAACGGTCTTGCCGAGCAGGGCTTCGTCGTTGCCACGCTGGACCTCCCCGGCTGCGGCAAGAGCAAGGAGAGCTTCCAGCTCAACACCATGACCAACATGAAGGCCGACGTTCTGGACGTCATCGACTACGTCTGCAAGAACTACGCCGTCGACAAGACCCGCATCGGTGCGTTCGGCTACTCCATGGGCGGCCGCATCACGCTCGAGCTGCTTGCCGAGGGCAAGTACAGCTTCTCCACCATCGAGCTCGTCGCTCCGGCGGAGGACCTCACCGACCTGAAGAACCTGTTCGGCGGCGCCGAGAACTGGGACACCATGAAGGCCGAGGCCAACGAAAAGGGCTACGCTGAATTCACCACCAAGTATGGCCAGCACCAGCAGCTGAGCAAGGAATGGTTCGCCGACCTCGAGAAGTACTCCGACGGTCTGGTCGAAAAGGCCGCCGAGAACTATACCGGCGACTCCCTTGTCATCTGGGCCACGAACGACGAGGCAGTTTCTCCCTCCGTCTCCTCCGACGTTGCCGCAACGCTTGGCTCCGCCACGCTGAACACCTATACAGACGGCCACTCCTACAGCTTCTACGGCACGACCGAGTACACCGTTTCCACCGTCAACAACGGCTCCGTCAACTACTTTGTGAACGAGCTGAAGACGAACGAGACCCGCATCCACGGCTATGTCCAGTCCATCGCCAAGTATGGCAACCTCGAGCTGACGATCCCCGGCTCCGAGCTTGACAAGGCCGGATTCGAATATGGCGATCTTCTGAAGATCACCGTGGACGGTAAGGAATTCATCGTCCCCTATGGCACGAACTACTCCGATGTCGATCAGGGCAGCACGATCCTCCGCAACTCTGACGGCCATCTGACCCTCGCCATCAACATGGGCGACTTCGCCGGCAAGAACGGCATCGCCACGAAGAAGACCAACGAAGACAAGACCTATGAGTGGTACTACGCCGCAGAGACGAACATCCCCGCCGTCGTGACCATCGAAATGGGCGAAAAGGGCGGCTACTATGACGAGTGGCTCATCCACCAGCTCAAGCGCACGAACAACCGCGAGGACTACAAGGACCTGTCCGACGCCGAGTTCGCGAACTTCCGCAACGTCGCCACCACCGGCATGGGCAAGAACGCCCTGTACCGCTCCTCCAGCCCCATCAACCCCGAGATCGGCCGCAACACCTATGCCGATAAGGCCGCCGAGGCCGCGGGCATCAAGACCTTCATGAACCTCGCCAACGACGAGGCCACCGCGAAGGGCTACGAAGGCTTTGATTCCACCTACTATTCCAAGCAGAACGTCGTCTACCTGAATCTCGGCGTCGACTTCACCGCCGCCGACTTCAAGACCGGCCTTGCCACCGGCCTGCGCTACTTCACCACCCACGAAGGCCCGTACCTCGTGCACTGCACCGAGGGCAAGGACCGCGCGGGCTTCGTCTCCGCCCTGCTCGAGTGCTACATGGGCGCAGCGTATGACGAGGTCGTCGCCGACTACATGGTCACCTACTACAACTACTACGGCGTGACGAAGGAAGCCGAGGCTGCCAAGTACGACGCCATCGTCCGCTCCAACATCGTCAAGACCCTGCAGACCGCCTTCGGCGTCGAGGATCTGAAGACCGCCGACCTCAAGCAGGAGGCCACCGACTTCTTCAAGGAGCTGGGCCTTACCGATGCCGAGCTGACCACCCTCACCGCCAACCTGAGCAAGGAATACACGGGCGGCAGTACGGAGCCGGAGACGAAGTCCTATGTGAAGGTCACTGCGGCCCCCGTGGACTGGAGCGGCACCTACCTCATCGTCAACGAGGCCGACGAGACCAGTGCCTATGTCTTCAACGGCAAGGACGCTGTCAACGGCTACGTTTCCGCCACGATTGCCAACAGCAAGATCACTTCCAGCACCGAGCTGGACGCTGTTGCTGTCACGATCGAGAAGACCACGGACGGCTACACGCTCAAGGTCAACGGCCAGTATATCTATGGCGTCAGCGGCAGCAATACGCTGAAGTTCACGGATACCGCCGCCAACGCGGTCAACACCATCACGCTCAGCGAGACCGATGGTGTGATCATCACGAGCAATACTTCCGTCCTGCGCTTCAATGCTGCAAGCAATCAGCTGCGCTTCCGTTATTACAAGAGCAGCAGCTACGCCAACCAGCAGGCCATTCAGCTTTATAAGCTCGAAGGCTGATCTGCAGATTCCAAAATATCCCGCCGGGGTTCCGGCGGGATATTTTTATGCACAGTTTGAGATCATTTTGTGCAGAAAATTTTAGTGTGTGCCTTTTGTAGGGGAGCGGCATGCCCTTTACGGGCGGTGAGCGCCCAGTAGGGGAGCATTCAACCGCAGGAAGTGCTCTGGTGCACCACCGCACCACCCAGACGTGTCATTCCGAGGAGCGAAGCGACGTGGGAATCTCGGGGAGGCAGTTGCGATTTCGCCGATGGCTTTCCCACGATCCGGCCGGGTACTGCGAGATTGCCACGTCGGCCTACGGCCTCCTCGCAATGACAAATCTGGAGGCCTCGCGCCATAGAAGGAATGCCGTCCTTGTTGCAAGCCTGCAAGGCGCTCACTACCCGCAAGGGGCACGCCGCATCCGTAAGGCGGCAAAGCCGCCAACGGCTGCGCAGGGAACGCCGCTACAGACGCAATTGGTGCGCGCCATTTTAACGATAGCCGGTTCGAATCGGCAGTGCGCAGCCGGGCGCGAAGCGCCCTCGCAGCGGAAAAGCCGGGGGCCTTCCGGAAGCGCAAAAAATCCGGGGCTGCGATTTGCAGTCCCGGAGATTTTTTGGGTTCGATCAGGCCTTACCGGCGCAGCCGAGGACGTCCTTGAGCTTATGCTCGACGAGGGCCTTGATGTTGGCGCGGGCGGGCTTGAGGTACTGGCGCGGGTCGAAGTGATCCGGATGCTCGTTGAAGTAGGCGCGGATCGTGCCGGTCATGGCCAGACGCAGGTCGGAATCGATGTTGATCTTGCAGACGGACAGCTGAGCGGCATGGCGCAGCTCCTCTTCCGGCACGCCGATGGCGTTGGGCATGTTGCCGCCGTTCTCGTTGATCATCTTCACATACTCCTGGGGCACGGAGGAAGAGCCGTGCAGGACGATCGGGAAGCCCGGCAGACGGCGGGAGACCTCTTCGAGGATGTCGAAGCGGAGGGGAGGCGGCACGAGAATGCCGTCGGCATTGCGGGTGCACTGCTCCGGCTTGAACTTATAAGCGCCGTGGCTGGTGCCGATGGCGATGGCCAGAGAGTCGACGCCGGTCTTGGTGACGAATTCCTCGACCTCTTCCGGACGGGTGTAGGAGCCGACTGCGTGGCTGACCTCGTCCTCGATGCCGGCCAGGGTGCCGAGCTCGCCTTCGACGACGACGCCGTGGTCATGGGCATACTCGACGACCTTGCGGGTCAGGGCGATGTTGTCCTCGAAGCTGTGGGAGGAGCCGTCGATCATGACGGAGGTGAAGCCGCCGTCGATGCAGCTCTTGCAGGTCTCGAAGTCGGGGCCGTGATCCAGATGCAGGACGATGGGGATATCCGGGTTCTCGATGACGGCAGCCTCGACCAGCTTCACCAGATAGGTGTGGTTGGCATAGGCGCGCGCGCCCTTGGAAACCTGCAGGATGACGGGGGCCTTCAGCTCGCCGCAGGCCTCGGTGATGCCCTGCACGATCTCCATGTTGTTGACGTTGAAGGCACCGATGGCGTAGCCGCCGGCATAGGCCTTCTTGAACATCTCGGTACTGGTAACGAGAGCCATTGTGAAAACACTCCTTTTCTGTATTTTCGGCAGTGCGGGCAGAGGATGGGCCGCATGCCGCTATCGTTGCGGGGCACGGTGTTTTCTTCCCGAAAATGCGCCGCCGCAGAGTCTTACCGTTACCATTATAGCACAGGCGAAAGAGAAATCAAGTGGGGAAAATTACTGCTTTTTGTTCGAAAAACACCACTGAATTCAGCGAGATTAGCCGATAGAGGGTGCGCAATTGTGTCTGCAGCGGCGGTCACTGACCGCCATGCAGGCTGGCAGTGCTGCGGTATAGATTCCATGGCGCGAGGCTCCCTGAATTGTCATTGCGAGGAGGCCGCAGGCCGACGTGGCAATCTCGGGAAGGCAGTTACGTTTTCGCCGGGGCTTTCCTGTTATCCACCCCGGTACTGCGAGATTGCACCCCAAGGGCACTTCCTCGCGCTTCGCGCTCAGGGCGCCACATCGCTTCGCTCCCCGCAATGACAATTGGGGGCCGTTAGCACTTTAACGGTAGCTTGTTCGGATCGGCAGCGGTGCGCCGGGAGGGGACAGCCCGGCCCCTACAACGCATTACCGCTTCTTGGCCAGTGGGGTGGATTTTTCCTGTGCATCCTGCAGCGCAAGGATGATGCGGTTCGAGACAAGCCAGCCGCGCGGGGTCAGGTACCAGCGGGAGCCGCTCTGCGCGGCGAGGCCGTGCCCGGCAAAGCGCTCGAGCAGCTGCTGCAGCGGCGCAAAGGGCAGCAGGTAGCTGCGCTCGTACTCCTGCGCGTCCAGCCCGGAGACGATGCGCGAGCGGAGCATGACGTACTCCCCGGCGCGCTCGCGCGGGGGGATGGTCTCGCACTCCGAGAGGACGGATCCGTGGTGGGCGATGCCCTCGACATAGGCACGCAGGTCCGGCTCGATGGTGAAGCGCTTGCCCGCAAAGTCCGAGGCGGCACAGGGGCCGAAGCCGAGGTATTCGCCGCCCGTCCAGTACTTCAGATTGTGGCGGGAGCGGAAGCCGGGCTTGGCAAAATTGGAAATCTCGTAGTGCTCGTAGCCGTGGTCCTGCAGAATTTCCGAGGCGGCAAGGTACATATCGGCCTGCACGTCGTCATTCGGGAGGTTGGCGCAGTCGCGGTACTCCCACAGGGGCGTGTTCGGCTCGACCTTGAGGGCGTAGCAGGACATGTGCTCCGGCTTGAGGCGCAGGACGTTCTCGAGCGTGTCGCGCCAGCCGGTGAGCGTCTGGTTCGGCAGGCCGAACATCAGGTCGAGCGAGAGGTTGGCAAAGCCCGCCTCGCGCGCGCGGACGACGGCCATGCGCGCCTGCTCGTAGGTATGCGGGCGGCCGAGGCGCTTGAGCATGTCGTCCTGATCGGACTGCACGCCGATGGAGATGCGGTTGAAGCCCGCGCGGACCAGCCGCTTGAGCCCCTGCGGCGTGACGCTGTCGGGGTTGGCCTCGAGCGTGATCTCGGGGTCCGCGCCGAAGTGGAAGCGCTTCTGCAGCTCGTCGAGAATTTTTTCCAGATTCTCCGCGCCGAAGAAGCTCGGCGTGCCGCCGCCGAAGTAGACGGTGTCGACCGTGTAGTCCGGCGCGAGGCGGCCCGTTTCGCGGATGTGGTCGGCCAGCGCCTGCAGGTACTGGTCCGTCGTGCGGCGGTCGCGGCTGCCGCCGAGGGAGTAGAAGTCGCAGTATTCGCACTTGCTCTTGCAGAAGGGGATGTGGACGTAAATGCCCAGCGGCTTGCCGGAATTGCTGCGCATAATCAGCCCCCGATCCTTTCGGAGATGAACGTGCGGAATTCGTCCGGCGTGCCCTTCGTAAAACCGGCCTTATTCACAAAGTACCACTGCTGGCGGCCGCAGTGCAGGAGGAACAGATGCTCCGTCTCGCGCAGCTCCGTGATGGTGGAATACCCGGCATCGAGGACCTCGCCGTTCTCCTGCAGGGTCTGGGCGAGGGTGAGGTCATAAAAATCCGTGTGGAGGTGCAGGGCGTTTGAGCCGTACTTCGTCTGGATGTTCTGCTGCCAACGGCGCAGGGCCGTGCGCGGGCCGCGGAGCTGGTTGAACAGGGCATAGCCCACCACGAGCACGAGCAGAAGGGCCAGCACGAGATGCATGGTGTTCTTCGTCATAACGTACTGCCAGACCATGATGCCCAGCAGCACGACGGACAGGCCAAAGCAGACCCACGTCAGCAGCTGCACATAGCGCGGCATAAGGCTTTTGGACGCCTCATACTGGATATCGGCGTCAATGGTCGTGTCTACAGAAAATCTCGATTCCATGGATGATCCTTTCCCGTGCCTCAGTGACACTTCGGGCAGGGCTTGAGTCCCAGCTCGTTTTCGGCATAGGCCGTGTTGAAGATGTAGAAGGCCTGACGGTCCCAGTCCTCGCAGGCGTAGGTGTGGTAATAGTCGTTGTTGTCGCTGGCGACGCAGGCATTGCCGTTGTAGAACTCTGCCATATCGGCAAATTCGTTGTAATTTTTGGACAGCTCGTCATAGGCGTCGGACAGGGCATCGTACTGGGCCTGCAGGTCGGAGACGTTCTCGTTCTGCTGCTGCAGGAGGGAGTATTCCTGCACGAGGTCATAGTAGTCGTTATACAGGGCGTCATAGTTCTCGTTGGACTGGTCGAGGGCGTCCTGCAGGTCGCTCAGCTGGGCCTCGGCCTGACTCTGCTCCAGCGCATGGTCGGAGCGCTCGCGCTCGAGCTTGGCGTTCATGCCGTGCCACAGCAGGAAGCCGCCGACGGCCGCGCCGACGACCACAACGCCCAGCGCGATGAGTGAGACAAGCATACCGGTATTGCGGCGCTTGCGCGGGGCAGCTTCCGGGATGGGAGGCATGTCGGAGACGGGCGGCTCCGGGGGAATGGGGGGCATGTCGGAGAAGGCGGGCTCCTCGGGGACGGCAGGCTCCTCGGGGACGACGGGCTCCTCGGGGACGACGGGCTCCTCAGGGACGACGGGCTCCTCGGGGACAACGGGCTCCTCGGGGACGACGGGCTCCTCGGGGACGACGGGCTCCTCAGGGACGACGGGCTCTTCGGGGACGACGGGCTCATCCAGAACGGGGGCCACAGGCGGAGTCACGCCGGAGACGGGCGGCTCGACGGGAGGCATTTCCCCGGCATTTGGGACTGAGCCGGGCGTTTGCGGCTCGGCGGACGGGTTCGGACGGCGCACCAGCGCACCGCAGAACGTGCAGAATTTCGCGTCATCCCGGATCTTGTTTCCGCATTTCGTACAGAACATGGTGTGATCTCCTTTTTTTGTGTATTTTTGGATTGGGACTGGAATGGTGAGTGGTTGTGGGGGAATGCGACCGCATTTGGCAGGTGCAGTCGATGCGGCGGCCCCCAGATTTGTCATTGCGAGGAGGCCGCAGGCCGACGTGGCAATCTCGCAGTACCTGGGCGGATAACAGGGAAACTATCGGCAAAATCACAACCAGCCGCGTGAAATTGCTACATTCCCCATTCAGCAGACAAATCCACCCATTTGGGATTCATTGTCGCAACCAGTGCATCTTTCCGTTTGCGGGACCAGCCTTTGATCTGCTTCTCACGCTCGATTGCTGCCCTCACATCCGGTGTCGTTTCAAAATAAACTAATTTATGAACATGATATTGCTTTGTAAAGCTCTCTACAGGGCCTTCGCGGTGTTCGTACAATCTTCTTTGCAGGTCGTTTGTCATACCGGTGTACAGGACGGTATTTCCCTTGTTGGTCAAAAGGTAGACATAATACTGTTTCATATCTTGACTGCCTTTCTGGGGATTTGTTGAATTGTTGGGGCGGTTGCCGTTTTTTACAGTGGTTCGTACTGGACGGCAGTGCCTTCCCGAGATTGCCACGTCGCTTCGCTCCTCGCAATGACAAATC
>ERZ791908.1080-NODE-1080-length-20113-cov-11.238807_pt1 | contig 20113 bp, 20 predicted proteins | sample MGYA00510144_ERZ791908 | MGnify/ENA primary metagenome ERZ791908 (study PRJEB30046, sample SAMN00792105) | human gut metagenome | study: EMG produced TPA metagenomics assembly of the A metagenome-wide association study of gut microbiota in type 2...
CCGCTCTCCTTCGGCACGATGGTCCCCACGGCGCACTGCCAGTCGGCGGTGGCCCGATGGCAGTTCTCGTCAGAAAGGATTGCCCGTAAGGGATAGCGTGCCGTTTGGCGCAAGGGGTCACTTCCTTTCTGTAGTCTGTGGGGCGGACCTGCTAAAGATGAAAGTTTCGTTTTTAGCAGGCTTCCCTTACTTCACTCAGTCACTTCATAATCAAATTGCTCCGCTGGGAGGTCAACATATATGCCAACCATGTCATCTTCACCAGCCACACAATACGCATAGTCCGTAGGCTGATCCACTTGGAGCAGGAACAATGCCCAAATGCCGACATTGTCTGGATTTTTTGTGTCCACTGAAATACCGCGCAAGGAAAAGCGATAGAATCGATCGGTTAAAATCATTCCGTGCATCTGGAAGGAGCTGGCTCGACCACCCGTCCCATCTGCATTTGAAGAATCCATGGTCATACATCCGGGGCTGTCAATCTCCCAGGATTTTCCCGCGTAGTAATCCAACAGTGCCTCGATCTGGTCATCCAACTCCGGCTGCGCCGCGATGGCGTTCGGCGCAAACTGGGCCTTGATCGCAGCGACATCCTGCGCCACAGCAGCCTCCAGTATGGCATTTAGCTGATCTTCCGCAATCTGGTCGGTTGGATCGTAAAGCCCTCCGACCGCATGTTGGACGAGGCCCATGGAGATTTTAAGATTTGCGCAGCCGGTCAATATGGCTGCACAAAACAAAATCAGCAGTAACAGGATCAGCAGAGAACTGCTTTTAATATTCATTGTCACTCCTCCCATCACCCAAATCGATATGTTGCAGAGAAGTTCATCGGGTTGCAATTCCAATACTTACCATTTGCTGCACAAAAGGCGCTAAACATTCCAGGGTCGTTAAACACTATAGTATACACTACCGACATATCCCCTGCTGAAACATTTAAATACTCCGGATTAAACCCGGTCAACCACCACGTAGTATCGGAATACGAGATAATATTCTCGCCTTGGTAGTAAACGTCCATTGACATGCGCATCGCAAGGTCGGTATCAACCGCCCAAAAGGGTCCGCCGCCATAGTAAATTCCCGCTTCCGCGCCTGCACCGAGATTAATATAATCTCCGCGCCAAATCCAGAAAGCATACTGTTCACCTGCGTAGTCGAAATAGAATTGATCTGTTGCCATTGATGTCCCGGCATCAAATGCGTAATCATACAAGAAAGAGTATCCAAAGTATTGCTGCCAGCAGTCCGGCCGAGCGTGATAAATCCCGTTCTCATCCTTTTCCATTTCCAATACCGCTGCACCGACAGCTGCTGTGTCAATTCCGTGCATTCTAGCTAGATCATTCCCTGCATGAAGCACATAACGAAGTAAATCCTTTGCCTTTTCAATCAGATCAGATATGAATGATGCACCATTAGGGTCGCTACAGGCAACCGGGCAATTCCCACAATATGAATACATATTGAGGCCACTAAACCCGCAATCAAAGGAAATCAGGCCATCGGCATTGATAAATCTTCTATTTGCCGGGTCATAGTATCTGCTTTGCAGGTAATAGAATCCCGTCTCATTATCATAATAGTATCCGCGATATCTGAGCGGATTGATCTCAGCCAGTTTGCCGGAGCTGGACACGATATTTCCCCATGCATCATATTCGTAGGTTGCGACAGACTCATACTCAAAGCCGGGGATATAGTGGATCAGCTTTACCACGTCGCCCTGCAGGTTCAGGACATAGTAATAGGTATCGAAGGTAGTGCCATCCGTCGAATACTTGAGTGCAAACGGCCTTCCGGATTCATCATAGATGAAATCAAGGACTGCTGTCAAGGTATTATTCGTCCGGATCGTTTCGCGGGCCACTTTGCCGTTCAGGGTCAGATACTCATGCGTGACAGTTTGTGTTCCGGTAACGTGAGTCCCCTGCGGGGAGACGGTTTCATCTTCAGCAGGAACGTCTGCCTCGACCGGTTCGCCCTCGCCGCCGGACATGATCTCACCGGGGCTGGTCGGCTGCGGCGGGATGACGATGTCGCTATCGTCCTCCAGAGAAATAATGATCAGTGGGAACAGGAGTTTTGTTTGGTTCAAGGTGCCACTTCCTTTCTGTAGTCTGGAAGGCAGGCCTGCTAAAGACGGAAGTTTCATCTTTAGCAGGTTCGTAAGTTTCTAATTTTAATCCGAAACAACAATTGCATACCATTTCTGATTCAGCTGCTGCTGCCTTAACACTGTCGGGTACGATCCCGTCGGCGCCCGCTCACCGTCTGTCCAGATCAGCGACGCCTCCAGTCCGCGCTCTGATGCCGCCACAACGCAGAATTGTGTTTGATGCCCAGATGCGGCAATGCCGGAAAGGCCATCACGGAATAACGGCAGTACGCTTTCATAAATGGATTGATAAACTTCGGCGGCATACTCTCCCTTGCGAGAAATAAAATACAACTCGTTAACCTGCTTAACACACACGCCCTCGTTCTGATAGTCCTTCCCGAGAGCATCAACCGAGCGGATCAGCATAGAATCGTCGTTTTCGTCTGCAAAATCCTGCAACACTGCCTGTGCCGCTTGCAGCGCCACCTGATGTGCGTCATAGAAATCCAATGTTGTTTCTTGATAGCGGTCGGAGCGTGAGCATGCCGTGCAGAGGAACACAATGATTAGGGCCAAGATGACTCTAAGCGCAAGAAAGATAGCTGATCGAACTTTTCTCATTTAATTATCCCCCTGTCAATTTTCCATCACCGTCCTCGCTGGCCCCCCAGATTTGTCATTGCGTGGAGGTGAAGGCTGACGCGGCACCCTGAGCGCGAAGCGCGCAGAAGTGCCCTTGGGGTGCAATCTCGCAGTACCCAGCCGGATTACAGGGTACTCCCGGCGAAAACGTAACCGGTTGCGTGAGATTGCCACGTCGCTGCGCTCCTCGCAATGACACGTCAGGCGGCGCAGCGGTGCATCAGAGCACTTCTGCGGTTGAATTACCCCGCACAAGGCGCTCACTGAGCGCCGCTACATTATCCTCTCGTACAGCGGCCTTGCGTAGGGAACGCCGCCACGATCTCTCGCCCGGCAGCTTTGTTCAGGGAACGGCGCTGCGAACGCGATCGGTTTTTACCATTTTAACGTCAGCCTTTACAAATCGGCTGTGCAAGCTTACTAAAGGTGAACATTTCATCTTTAGAAGGCCCGGCGAGTTTTATCTCGCCCCTCCGAGCCTATTCCTTTTTCCCGGCAACCCCACATAGATTCCCGTCATGTGGGATTCCCCTTCTACAAGATATATGTAATTGTCAGGATAGTCCGGCTGGTTGACTGCACGGAGCAAAAGGGATGTCCAAATACCAACATTTTCTGGGTTGGCACTGTCTTTTGTGACAGCGCGCATATAGACGAGATATGTTTGGTTCGCAGTAATCCTCCCACGCATAACAAAAGAGCTGGTTTGGCCTTCCACCTTTGATGAGTCGCCGCTTTGTAGGGAAAAAATCTCCACTTCCCCCTCTCCACCCGCATAGTAATCCAACAGCGCCTCGATCTGGCTATCTAATTCCGGCTGTGCCGCGATGGCGTTCGGCGCGAACTGTGCCTTGATCGCAGCGGCGTCCTGCGCCACGGCGGCCTCCAGTATGGCATTCAGCCGGTCTTCCATGACCCGATCCATCGGATCATACGGCCCGGTCGCGTGCTGCAGGAGCATCAGCCCGACCTTGAGATTTGCGCAGCCGGTCAGGGCGGCGGCCAGGATCGCGGCCGCCAGCAGGAGGGAAACGATCCGTCTCTTTTTCATGGGCGCTCTCCTTTGCTGCGCAAATTTTCCTTCTATCTCTATATTACATCAGAATCGGAAAACGGACAGGTTTTTTCAAAAAAGTCAAAATAAGTCGAAATTTTTTTGCTCTGCTTTATAAAAAACCCGCAGGCGCTGCGCAGTGCCTGCGGGGTCGTGATGCTGCGGTTTGCCCTGCCTCACACTATATACCGTTCGGCATACGATGCCGCACCCGGCTCGCCGCATTCCCCGTTCAGCCGCCTTCCTTCGCGTCTGTCTCTCTTTGAATGATTTGAAAAACGCCCCGTGTCATCACCTGATACTCGTGCACCAGCTCCTGCAGACGGCGGTGGCCGGGCTCCTCCAGATGATAGTAGACGCGCGTCATCCGCTTGCCCACCAGCACCTTTTCGCCGGAGATCATGCCCTGATCCTGCAGCTTATAGAGCACCGGGTACAAAGAGCCCTCCTGCGTCACAATGGTCCCGCCGCTGCGCGCCGCGATCTCCTGCACGATCTGATATCCGTACATGTCCTCCTGATCGAGCAGCGAGAGGATCAGCAGCGACATAACGCCCCGCTGAAAGCTGCTCTGTGCATTATCCTTTGCCATTTCTCCTCCTAAAGTCTGTAGTTGATAGGCCTTCACAGGAATAGCATAACGCATATTAAGAATAAATCAATACCTTTTTCGAAAAAATAATGCTTGACAAGTTGTGAAGAACGGCATATTCTTGTGGCATAAGAATGGATAATTCTGGCCCTTATTGCCAAATTTTGGATATTTTTTCCGTAGGCTGCGGCGATCCGTACAGGTCCGCCGTGCGAGAGAAAAATGCAGCGGCGCTTAGTGAACGCCTTGTGCAGGGCAATTCAACGGCAGAAGGGCACTGGTGCGCCGCCGCACCCGCCTGATGTGTCATTGCAAGGAGCAAAGCGACGTGGCAATCTCGGGAAGGCACTTGCGGCTCGTGCAAGCCATCGCCGACCGCACACACCTTGTAGGTGGCGGCGTCCTCGACGCCCCGCCGCGTAACGGTACCATATTCGCCGGAGACTTTCCTGTTATCCGGCCAGGTACTGCGAAATTGCACCCCAAGGGCACTTCCTCGCGCTTCGCGCTCAGGGCGCCACGGCCCCGTTGGGGCCTCGCAATGACAAATTGGGAAGCAAATGCGGTCGGCGAGGGCAAACAGAAATTTGCAGCTGCCTGACAAGATGATCCATACACCATTCTGCACTTCCAAATCCTGCGCAATGGGAGGGAGCCATATGTTAAAAACAGTATTGCGGTTAGACAGCGAGCCTCAAATATGTATGCGCTATCTGAAAAGCTTTAATTTTTCTACGACGCAAAACAACACGGTACATATTGTTATGCGCCTTCCGCATTCCGGTTTCGGACTCTATGCGCCTCAGCGGATCAGCGCGAAGGTGGTCGGCAGCGCAGATGGGAAAACCGTGCTGCACCTGTCGGCCCGGCCGCTGATCCCAACAGAATGCCTGATTATACTTTTTAACGCACTGAGCGTATTCTTTATCATCTTTACCCTGATGAGAAAATGCGCCCCATATTTCCTGCCGGCGATCCTGGCATTTACGATCCTGCTTACGGGAAGCACCCTCTGGCAGGCAAAGGCATGCCTGAACAGATTCGCAGAAAAAATCTGCTGCAGATTCTGCTCGGAATGAGCCGATTTTTCGGACCTGCTCCGCATCGGGATCACATGCGCCGACGGGAGCTGCTGAACAGGAAGCGCAGCCATACAGCTAAACTCAAAAGGCGGAATTTCTATGGACAAAAACTGGACAACCTGGAACACGCAGGCGATGCAGGCGCTGGACCGCGGCGACATTGAGCAGGCGGAGCGCGCCTTCCGGCAGGCGTGCGGCAGCGGGGACCCCAGAGCGGACAGCAACCTTGGCTGGTTCTATTTTTTGATGGGCGGTAGTGTTCGGGACTCTGAGGCAGAGGCACGTTATTGGATTCAAAAGGCCTTGCAGCGCTCTCGCCATCCGCGCATTCTCCAGAATATCGCCCGGCTGCGGTTCGAAAACGGCGAATTCGCCGGGGCGCTTGCCGCGCTTCAGGAGGCGCACCGGGCCGGCCAAAGCCCCGTTCTGCTCTATAATCTCGGTGTGTGCCATTTTGGGCTGGGGGACAAAGCTGCGGCTGCGGCCTGCTTCCGCGAGGCAGACGCAGCGAATGCCGCCGACCTGCTCTGCGCGCAGTGCGGGGCGGTCCATCCCCGCCTTGCTTATGCGTTCTGCGTGCAGGGCGAGGAACGGGCCGCTGCGCTGCGCCGTTACGCGCCGGAGCGGAACGACATGGAGCTCTGGGACTATGTTCTTTTATGCGTTCAGTGTGAGGCGTATGCAATGGCTGCCCCGGTACTTCCGGAGCTGGTCTCCCAGTGGGCGCTGACGGATCAGACGCTTGCGATGACCGCGCTGTGCCTGCGGCATGTCCCTGCGGAAAAGGAGCGCGTCCTGCGCTGCTTTTCGGACGAGCTTTCGGAGGAGCGGGACAGGCTGCTGCACCTGCTCGGGGATGCCAACGAGTGCGCACGCCTTGCGGCAAGCCAGCCATTTTTTCCGCCGCCCGCAACCCACGAGGGGTATTTCACGGAAGAATGCCTTTGAAAAGCCCGCCGTGCGAGAGAAAAATGCAGCGGCACTCACTGCGCAGCCGTCGGCGGCTTTGCCGCCTTACGGATGCGGCGTGCCCCTTGCGGGTTGTGAGCGCCCTGTACAGGGCAATTCAACCGCGTGAGGGCGCTGGTGCACCTCGCGCTTCCCTGATGTGTCATTGCGAGGAGGCCAACGGCCGACGTGGCAATCTCGGGAAGGCAGTTACGTTTTCGCCGGGAGTACCATGTGATCCAACCGGGTTCTGCGAGATTCCCACGTCGCTTCGCTCCTCGGAATGACAAACTTGGGAGCCTTACGCCATAGAATTCGTACTGCAATCACTGTCAGCCTGCAAGGCGCTCGCTGACCGCCGCTACACCCCATTTTTCGGCTGTTTCCGTTTTTAACGGCAGTTGGTACGAGGCAGCGGTGCCTGCACGAGATTGCCACGTCGGCCTGCGGCCTCCTTGCAATGACAAATCTGGGAGCTGCACGCCACGGGATCACATCTCCGTGTAATTTTATAAAAATATCGTAAAAAGCAAAGACCATTGCGGTCTTTGCTTTTTTTTCTGCAATTTTTTACTGCACACGCAGGAGGAGTGCGATCTCGGAGCCGTTGAGCGGCACGGTCTCCGCCTCGTCGGCAAAGCACTCGTACTTGAGGACCGCGCTGTACTCTCCGGCCGCGAGAGCCCGGCTCAGCGTCTGCTGCGGGGCGGTCTGCCCCGGTGCAAGCAGGTCGGAGCGCCAGAGCGCCTCGCCGTCCAGCAGCAGGGAGATGCGGAAATAGCAGGCATTGTTCTCGGGGTTATAGAGCGGCATGCTCTGCTCCTGCGCGCCCGCCTGCAGGCTCAGGAAATCGAAGCCGGGAATGGAGATGGAAGCCGCTTCGGACGGCTCTGTCTGCTGCGCGGACGGCGCATCCCCGGCAGCCGCCGTTTCCGTCCCGGCCGAACGGCACTGCCCGCTGCAGGTGCAGGCGGCAGGCATCCGCGCGTTCACGACCGCCAGCGTAATGCCGACGGACAGCGCGGCCACGGCGGCAAGCACCAGAATCGCCAGTGCGGCGAGCTTTGCGTTCTTTTTCATCCGTTACGCTCTCCTTCCCGGTCAGCGCGGACTCAGCCCGCGGCGTTGGCCGTTTCCAGAGAGGCCGTGAAGGTGATGGTGTCGGAGTAAGTACCGGCAGCGGCATGCTCCCAGGCATAGTCGCTGATGCGGGCGACGACGAGGCAGCTGCCGCCGTTGCCGTTGACTTCCTTGGCCGAGAAGTCTCTGCCGCGGAAAATGGGCGCGGAACCGTTGACGGCGGAGGCGAGGATGTCCTCCGGGCGATAGCTGATGCGGGCGGAGGAGTCGCTGTCGTTCACAAGGCAGAAGTTCGTCGTGGTCTCAGCAGTGACCTTGACATACTGGTCGTTCGTGATACGGCCGGTGACCTTCACGCTGCCGATGGTGGCGTTCTTCTCGCCGTAGGGGATCTCCACGGTCGCGGGGATCGTGAGGACGTAGGTCGAGGGGACCGTCGTGGTGATGGTCGTGGTCTGGGGAGCTTCTTCTGCGCTGGCTGCAGCGGCGAGGGACGCGAGCATCAGGACGGCGCAGAGGATGGCAAGGATCTTCTTCATGTTCTTTCACTCCTGAATCGTATTACGGTCATCTGACCGCCCCTCTTTTATACCGGAAATGCGCCGTTTCCTCTATCAAAGAACTGTTAAATTTCGGATAAATCCTTGCGGTCACGCCTTACCGAGCAGGCAGTCGGCAAGCACCTGCGAGAAAATATCCGCGCTGCGCAGGGCCTCGTCGAGCGAATTTCCGGCCGTGCCGACCTCCAGCAGCATGGACCGCGGCGTGAGATGCTGGTTATAGCGCGAGGCGCGCAGCAGCAAATCGCGCATGAGGCCGGGCGCGCGCTGCTCGCACAGGGCCTGCAGGTGGGCGGCGTTGGCCAGATTCTGCCGCCAGCCCGGATGCTCCAGCCCGGAACCGTTCGAGCCCATGACGAGCAGGAGCTTCGCACAGGCCTCCCCGTCCACGTCCGCACGCAGGGCCAGCTGTGCGCCGTCGTCCGTCTCGAGCGAGTCGCGGTGAACGTCCAGCACCATCTGGATGGACGGATAGCGCGCTAGCCAGTCCTCCGCCAGCCCGGCCATGCGCGGATAGGCATCGTTATAATTCCCGAGGTCGATGAGTGACGTCTCGTGCACGGCCGGGATGCCGCGGGCGTTCAGTGCGTCGGCAATGGCCTGTCCGACGCGGACGACGCTCTTTTCCGGGTCCGTGGAATGGAAATCCGGGCTGCCGGTATAGGCCTCCGTGGCGTGGGTATGGATGATGAGGACGAGCGGCCCCTCCTGCGCGCGATCAAGCGCGAGAGCCGCCTCCGGCAGCGCGTCCGGCTCCAGCGGCAGGCCGGAGCGGTTATCGATCGTCACGGCAGGCAGGTCCGGCGCGTCGTGCGACGGCGGCTCATAGCACAGCGTCGGCCAGCTGCCGTCCTGCGCGGGTTCCGGAGCATCCTCGGCGGCCTGCGTCGGCGCGGCGACGGAGGCCAGATGTGCCCGCAGCCCCGGCTGCGCCGCCAGACGCACCACAACGGCCGCCAGCAGCACGGCAAAGCACAGCCAACGCACGCTCAGGCGGAATTTTGTCTGCATGGTAATCCCTCCCGCAGAATCTATATGCCGCAGGAGGGCAGAATAGAACCGCGGGAGGGAAATTTTGCCGGGCCGACAGTCGTGCGTTGTAAGGGAGCGGACAGCCGGGCCCGGCGCAACGCTGCCGACTGGTACAGGCTAACGTTAAAATAGCAAAGGCCAAAGGTTTGTCATTGCGAGGGCGCTTTGCGCCCGTGGCAATCTCGGGAAGGCACTTCCGATTCGTACTGGCCACTGTTAAAATGGCATGCGCCGATTGCGTCTGTAGCGGCGCTCCCTGAGCGCCTAAGGCAGTCACAAATTTGAAGGCATTCCCGTCGACCGCACCGACTCCCAAATTTGTCATTCCGAGGAGCGAAGCGACGTGGGAATCTCGCAGTACCAAGCTGAATTGTAGGAAAGCTATCGGCAAAATCGTGACTGCCTGCACGAGATTGCCACGGGCGCAAAGCGCCCTCGCAATGACAATTCGGAGGCGTTCACCATCTTAACGACAGCCCGTGCGTATCGCAACCGCAGCGCCGGGAGCGGCATGCCGCTCCCCTACATTGACGTGTGCGGTCGGCGGGAGTGCACGGAAATTTGCAACTGCCCATGGCGGTCACTACCCGTAAAGGGCACGCCGCATCCGTAAGGCGGCAGAGGCGCCAACGGCTGCGCAGTGACCGCCGCTACAGACGCAATCGGTTTTTACGTTATTATCGGCAGCCTGTACGGACTGCAAGTGCCTTCCCGAGATTGCCACGTCGGCCTGTGGCCTCCTCGCAATGACAATTCGGAAGTGCATACCGTTTTAACGGTAGTCCGTTCGTATCGGCAGCGTTGCGCCGGGAGGGGACAGCCCGGCCCCTACAGCGTGCGACTGGCTGCTTCGCGCGTAACTATCCACTGTCCATTTTCAATGGTCCGTTTTCCTGCATATCATATTATATGTCAAGGCAGCCGCCAATCGACCGGCTGTTCTCCGTTCTCCTGCAAAAAGGCATTGATCTGCGAGAACGGGCGGCTGCCGAAGAAGCCGCGGTAGGACGACAGCGGGCTTGGATGCGGCGCGCACAGGACAAGGCGCGGGGCGGCGCTCTGCAGCAGCGGCCGCTTTTTCTGCGCCTGCGAGCCCCAGAGGACGAAGGCCACCGGCTGCGGCAGGGCGGCCATGGCGGCAAGCACGGCATCCGTGAAGCGCTGCCAGCCCCACGCCGCGTGGCTGTTCGCCGCGCCGCGGCCGACGGTCAGGACCGTGTTGAGCAGCAGGACGCCCCGCTCCGCCCACGGCGTCAGGTCACCGCCGGACGGCTGCGGCAGGCCGAGGTCCGTGTGCAGCTCCGTGAAAATATTGCGCAGCGACGGCGGCAGGCGCTCGCCCTGCGGGACGGAGAACGCAAGGCCCATGGCCTGCCCCGGCTCGTGATAGGGGTCCTGCCCGAGGATGACGGCCCGCACGCGCTCCGGCGGCGTGGCGGTCAGGGCGAAGAACGTGCGCTCCTCCGGCGGGTAGACCGTTCCGGCGGCCCGCGCCGCCCCGACCCGCTGCAGCAGCGCCGCAAAATACGGGGCGCGCAGCTCCTGCTCCAGATACGGCGTCCACGCGCCGAGATCGATAACCTGCATGGCAATTTCCTCCGAATTTTCTCCGATTTTCCCCGGTTTTTCTTGACAGAGGCGGGGTTTTGTGGTATGTAGAAGATAAGAAACGAACTGGAAAGGTTGATAATATGAAACGAATCGCGATTCTGACCGGAGCAAGCTCCGGCATGGGCCGGGAGCTTGCGCTGCAGCTGGCCCAGTGGGAGACGTTTGACGAGCTGTGGGTCATCGCCCGCCGCGCCGATCGCCTTGAGGCGCTGAAGGAGCAGGTCCCCTTCCCCGTGCGGCCCATCAGCCTCGATCTGACGGACCCGCAGGCGCTGGAGCTCTACCGCGACCTGCTGGAAAACGCCCGGCCGGACGTCGGCCTGCTGGCGAACGTCGCGGGCTTCGGCAAATTCGGCCGCTACGACCAGATCCCGCTGGCAGACTCCCTGAAGATGATCGACCTGAACTGCAAGGCCCTTGTGGCCATGACGGAGCTGACGCTGCCTTACATGAAGCGCGGCGCAAAGCTGCTGAACCTGGATTCCCTGTCCGCATTCCAGCCCGTGCCGTATCTGAATGTCTACGCCTCGACGAAGGCCTTTGTGCTGAGCTATACGCGCTCGCTGGCGCGTGAGCTGCGGCCGCGCGGCATCCGCGTGATGGCCGTCAGCCCCGGCTGGGTCAAGACGGAATTCTTTGACCACGCGCTGCAGACGAGCAACGACGCCGTGACATATTACAACCGCCTGTATGAGGCGAAGGACGTGATGAAGACGGCCCTGCACGACCTGTACCGCACAAAGAAGGACGTCTCCATCCACGGCCTGCCCGTGCGCTGGCAGGTGCGGCTCGTGAAGCTGCTGCCGCATAAGCTCGTGATGGATATCTGGATGAAGCAGCAGAAGCACAACAAGCTCCCGGATGAGGACTGAAGAGGGGGCTTCCCCGCAAAACCGGGCAGGCAAAATTACGGGAAGCCGCCGGTCGTGCGTGGTAGGGGCGGCGTCCTCGACGCCCCGTGACACGTCCCCGATTCGTGCCGGGTATGATACAATGGCGATGGCTTCCGATTTGTCATTGCAAGGAGGCCGCAGGCCGACGTGGCAATCTCGGGCAGGCAGTTGCGATTTCGCCGGAGCTTCCCTGTGATCCGGCATGGTACTGCGAGATTGCCACGGCCCCTTTGGGGCCTCGCAATGACAAATCTGGGGGCCGGTTCCATTTTAACGATAGTCTGTTCGTATCGACAGCATTGCGCCGGGCGCGGCTGTCCCCTCCCCTACATACAAGGATGCCAAAACTGTTCAGAAATGATGACGTACCATGAAAAAACTCGTATCCCTGCTCACAGTCTTTGCTCTGGTCCTGCTGTCTGCCTGCGCATGGTGGAGCGAGCCGGACCCCGACAACATGCGCGATGAAACGCTCTGGGCTCTCTCGTCGCCGGAAACGCTGCAGACGGTCTTCCCGGACACGGCGGCCACCGGCGAGGAGCAGGACGGCTTCCTGCCCGTCGGAACCGTGAACTATGAGAGCCGCGTGGAGGATGGGGAAGCGACGTGCACGGTCACGCTGCACATCGGCGGCAGGGACTACGCCTGCACGGTGGAGGGCAGCGTCGTGACCAACAAGCTCAACGACACCTACACCTGCACGCAGGGCATGCTGACCGGCACGATGGAGGCCGACGGCACGCAGTGGACCGTGACGGGCCTGCTTCGCGAATTCAACACAACGTCCCGCATCATGCTGTCGCTGGAGTTCCTCCCGGCGGAATATGACCCGGACGCGACGCCCGCATGGCTCGTCATCGGGCCGGACGTCACGACCGGCGAGCTCCGCGAGGCCTATGAGGCCTATTACGGGGTGACCGAGGGCGAATAAATTTTGGATATCGATAGCCCGTCCGCGAAGCGGCAATAGGACGGCTAATTCGGTGCAGTGCACCGTTCCCAGCGCCATGCTCCCCTGATGTGTCATTGCGAGGAGGCCGCAGGCCGACGTGGCAATCTCGCAGGACCCGGGTGGATAACAGGGCAACTTCGGCGAATTCGGAAGTTGGTGCGTGAGATTGCCACGTCGCTTCGCTTCTCGCAATGACAATTCGGGAGTGCATACCATTTTAACGATGGCCTGTACGGATCGGCAGCATTGCGCCGGGCCCGGCTGTCCGCTCCCCTGCAATCTCACCACGAAAAACGCCTGCTGCAGCTGCAGCAGGCGTTCGTTTTATCTTCTCCGGGACTTTGTCTTGTGCTCATACTGGCGGCAGCCCGCGATGCGGCTGTCGGAGTCCGACATGAACTGCTTCAGCTTCTCCTCAAAGGTCTGCGGACCCTTGGGCGCACTGTCCTGACGCGGGGGGCGTCTGTCCTGCTGCGGACGGCGGTCCTGCTGGGGACGGCGCTCGCGCCGCTCCGGCTCCTGCGTCCGCTTGATGGAAAGGCTGATCTTGCCCGCCGGGTCAATGCCGATGACCTTGACCTTGACGTCCTGCCCCTCCGTCAGATGATCATGGATGTCGCTGACATATGTATTGGCGACCTCCGAAATGTGCACCATGCCCGTGCGGTTTTCCGGCAGGGTGATGAATGCACCGAATTTTGTGATGGACTTGACCTTGCCCTCGAGTAATGCGCCGACCGTGAACTCCATATACGCCGTATTGCCCTCCGTTTATTTGTCGCTGTCGATAAAAATCATTTCGCCGTCTTCGACGAGATTCAGGCGTTCCCGCGCGATCTTCATCACGGCCTCATCCGTCCCGACGTTGGCGATGTCCTGCTCCAGAGCCAGATTGGCCTGCTGCGCGCTGGCGACGTCTGCCTGCAGAGCCGCTGCCTGCTGGCGCGAGTCGCTGATCTGCGGCTGGAGGGTGACCACCGTCACGATCGCGTAGATCATGACCGCGAGGATCAGAAGTTTTGTAATGAGTGATGATTTTCGCAGGCGCATCCTGCTCTCCTCCCACGCTGTTGGTATCGTGCCGCCGCATGCGGCGGTGACTGTTTTTTATTGTAACCGATTTTTTCGCCGATGAAAAGATGTTTTTCGAAAAAATTCCCGTTTTTTCGAAAATTTTTTTGCTTCCGCGGGCAAGGAGCCGTCCGGGGGCCGTAAAAAGTTTCCAGAAGCTTCCAAAAACGGGCAGAAGCAGACGGCTTGGCCCGGCAAAATAGCCCGCTGCGCCCAGCGCGCTGCCCACGAGGGCGAAGATGCGGAACTGCCCGCCGCCGATGCGCAGGGCAAACCACAGATTCGCCGCAAGCACGCTCAGCGCGAACCAGAGGTCGAGCGGATGCGTCAGCCAGCGCGCCCAGCGGCGCAGGCCGCGCAGCAGATCGTAATGCAGGCCGAGCGCCGCCCCGAGGGCGGCGGACAGCAGGAACTGCCGGGCCTGCAGCAGCAGCGGCTGCTCCATTCAGCGCAGCAGGCGCGAGAACAGGCCGCCCTTACGCTGCGCCTCCTCATAGGACATCGCGTCCACGGTCCCGTCCACGGCGACCTGTCCGCCGTCGATGGAGAGCGTCTGCAGGTGCAGCTGCTGCCCGCGGATGACGAGGACGCCCTTCGTTGTGTGCAGCACGACGGATTCCTCATCGAAGCTCTCCACCTCGCGCACGCCGTTTACGCTCAGCCGCGCGCGGTTCTCCAGCCGCAGCTCATGCGGCCCGTCCGTCAGTTCCTTTGCCATGTTCCACCGTCTCCTCCCCTGTGCCGTATGGTCATATATACGCACCGGCAAGGGGAATTATGCCCGGAAATCGATGGCGAAAAACAGGCGGGACATCGATGGCGCGTTGTGGGTGCGCGGCATGCCTCGCCCGGCGCTGCACCGGTGTAAGAAGCAGGTTGTCAGCAAAACGGTGAACGCCGAAGGGTTGTCATTGCGAGGAGCGAAGCGACGTGGCAATCTCGGGAAGGCACTGCCGATTCGTAAAGGCTACCGTCAAAATGGCACGCACCGATTGCGTCTGTAGCGGCGCTCACTGCGCAGCCGTTGGCGGCTTTGCCGCCTTACGGATGCGGCGTGCCCCTTGCGGGTTGTGAGCGCCTTGCAGGCCGCAGGTTTGGGGGCACAAATTCATTGGCGCAACGCCCTCAGGTTTGTCATTCCGAGGAGCGAAGCGACGTGGGAATCTCGCAGTACTTGGTCGGATTACAGGAAAGCCATCGGCGAAATCGTAACTGCCTGCACGAGATTGCCACGGGCGCGAAGCGCCCTCGCAATGACAATTCGGGAGTGCACGCCATAAACGGAAAGCGGGCCGCCGGGCGGCCCGCCTGCTTTTCAGTTCAGGGTATTTTCGGCGGGGACGGTATCCGTGGAGCCGGCTTCGGAGAAGTAGGCCGTCAGAATATCGCGGGCGATGGTGCCGAGCGTGCCGCCCTGCGCGCCCTTTTCCACATAGATCGCAATGGCGATCTCCGGGTCGTCCGCCGGGGCATAAAGCACGAACGAGGCGTTGTCCGAGCCGCCGGAGCCATGCTGGGCCGTGCCGGTCTTGGCGCAGACGGCCACGTCATAGCCGACGAAGGCACTGTAGGCCGTGCCGGAGGTGACGGCCTCGCGCATGCCCTCGGAATAGGCGGCGTAGGCCTCATCCGAAATGTCGAGCGTGCTGGCGACGACGGGCTGGTTCTCCAGAACAAGCTCCTGATAGTCCGACGAGAGAACGCGCTTGAGCAGTGTGGCCTTGTAGCGCACGCCGCGGTTGGCGAGCGCCGCCGTATAGGAGCACAGCTGCAGGGGCGTGAAGCGGTTTTCCGACTGGCCGATGGACGCGGCGACAGTGTCAGCGTCGTACCAGCCGTCGTGGCCCTCGTCGTAGAGCTCCTTCTTCGTCTCCGGATTGGCGCGGCGGCCGGTGGCCTCCGGCAGCTCGATGCCGGTCGGCTCACCGAGGCCGAGGGCCTTGGCGGTGTTGTCGATGGCAGTGATGCCGGTGCGGTAGCCCGCCTCATAGAAATAGTAGTTGCAGGAAACGGCCAGCGCCTTCATGACGTTGATGAGACCGTGCGTCGCGCCCGTCGTGGTGTAGAGCAAACAGCGCGGCATATAGCCTGCGTCCTCGAAGCGGGTGTAGACGCCCTCGTCTTCGATCTCCGTCCAGCGGCTGATGGTCCCGCTGTCGATGGCGGCGATGGTCGTGACCATCTTATAGGTCGAACCGGGTGGATACGGCAGGCCGAGCGCACGGTTGTTGAACGGCTTGTAGGGATCGGCAGCCAGCTCGTTATAGTTCGTATTATAGGTGGAAAGGTCATAGGTCGGGTAACTCGCGCAGGCCAGCACCTCGCCGGTCTTGACCTTCATGACGACGACGGCGCCGCCCTCGGCGTCCTTGCCGTTACCGGAGGCGCCAACGCCGTTTTCGCGCAGGCTGAGGATCTTCGCAGCCAGCGATTCCTCCGCGACCTTCTGCAGGCCAAGGTCGATGGTCGTTTCGATGTTGTTGCCCGCGACGGGGTCGACGGCATAGTGCTCCTCAAGGATGTTGCCGTCGGCGGTGATGGTCGTCACGCGCGTGCCGTCCGAGCCGTGCAGCTCCTCCTCGAAGGCCTGCTCCAGCCCGTCCTTGCCGATATAGGCATCCATGGCATAGCCCTTGCTCTCATAGGTCTCCCAGTCCGTGCCGTTCATCTTGCCGATGGTGCCGAGGATGTGGGCGGCGAGCGTGGTGTTGTACTGGCGGACGCTCGAGGTCTCAACATTGAGGCCGGGGATGTTCAGCTCCGTGATGGCCGCGAGCGACAGGGCGTCGACGTCCGTCATGAACACATAAGTGTCCAGCGTGCCGATATAGCGCCGCAGGTCCAGCTCATAGCGCAGCGAGATCACGCGGCGGCACTCCTCCTCCGTCCAGTCGGCGGGCAGGTGGTAAATCTCCTTGAGCCAGCGGATGAGCTGCGGGGCAGAGACATCCGTATCCCAGCCGCGCTCGGTGAGGAAGGTGCGGAAATAGCCGTCCCAAAGGGATGAGCCGCTGTCGGCATAGGCATAGGGCTTTTCCTGCGTGACGGGGAAATGGTCCGTGTATTCCAGCCCCAGCTCGCTGCACAGGTTCACCAGGCGGCGGAGGTTCTCGTTCGGCGCGTCGGCGCTCATGAGCACCTCGCGGACGATGACAAGATTATAGCTGGCGCGGTTCCCGACGAGGACGTTGCCGTTGCGGTCCAGAATTTCGCCGCGGGCAGCCGTCACACGCGTGTGGTACGTCACGGAGCCGCTGGGCGTGGGATCCTGCTCCGCGGCCTGCGTGATCTGCACATTGTGCAGGCGGACGGAGAACACACCCGCCATGACGGCGATGAGCAGCACGAGCACGCCCACGCGGAAGGCAAACTTATGTTGATTCATGGTACTCTCCGATTTTTGCGATGCATTTGACGAGGCCGTAGACCGCAGGCTGCACCGGGAGCGTCACGAGCAGGCAGCGCAGGGCGCGCCCGGCCTGCTCCCACGCGACGCCCGCGAAGAAGTGCTTCATCAGGAGGATGAGGCCCTGCTCCACGGCAAGCGTGACAAAGCAGACGAGCAGCGACGGCAGAAAGCGGTTTGCCAGCACGGCGCGGCACAGGATGCTGCCGAGCACAGGCAGGACCGTGAGCACGAGCAGGCAGACGCTGCCCTGATCGATGCCGGACAGACACCAGACGAGCGAGGCGATGAGGGCGAACGTGCCGCCGCGCTCCGGGCCCTCGCGCAGGCAGACGCAGGTGATGACAATGGCCACGAGGTCCGGATGCGCACCGAAGACCGTGCGGCTGCCGAAGACGACGGTCTGCACGAGAAGGGCCAGCAGGAACAGGGCGGCATAGAGCGTCCAGCGCAGGATGCGCAGCCACTGGCGCGGCGTGATATAGAGCTTGTCAAGCATGGCCGCTCACCGCCTTATTCGCTGACATAGTCCGTGATGACGAAGACCTGCTCGAGGTCCTCGAGATCGGCGGCCGGGCGCAGCATGGCGTATTTTGCCACGCCGGTCTCGTCGAAGCCCGCGTCCTCGACATAGCCGAGGATCAGACCCTTGGGATAGACGGTCGAGCCGGTCGTGACGACCTGATCGTTATTGCGCAGGACGGCATCCGAGGGCAGGTAGTTCATGCGCAGCTTGCCGGAGGCGTTCGTCGTATACGCGCCCTGCACCACGCCGGTGTAGCCCGCCGAGGCGACGGAGGCGCTGATCTCCAGCGACGTGTCGAGCACGGTCGTGACCGTGGCCCAGTTCGGGCCGATGTCCGTGATGAGGCCGACGACCTGGCCGTACTCCGTCACGACGACCATGCCGGTCTCCAGCCCGGAGCGCGTGCCCTTGCCGATGGTGAACGTGCTCTTCCAGCTCGAGGAATCCCACGAGACGATGTAGGCCTCGTTGAAGCGATAGTCCTCGTGCTCCTCCTGCAGGCCGAGCAGCTCCTTCAGGCGCTCGTTTTCGCGCTGCAGGGAGTCGGCCGTGCGGACCTCGTTCTCCATGGAGCTGATCTGACGGCGCAGATAGTCGTTCTCGGCCGAGAGGGATTCATAGTTGAACAGATAGTTATAGTACCGCTCCGCCTGCCGCGTCAGCGCGGAAAACCCGCTGCGAAACGGCGTGAGCACTGCCTGCACGGTGCGCGAGCCCCACGCCGTGCCCGAGAGCGCGGCGGTCAGGGCCGTGGCGGCAGCCAGAAGGACGGCCAGCAGCAGGATGAGCCTGACGCGGCCGCGAAAAAGCTTTTTCAAGGGTAAACTCCAATCCTGGGGCAGAGAGATCAGCAGCCGAGCAGCTTCACGCCGAATTTTCGCAGGATCATGGCCAGCGGGCACACCGGCAGCCCCATCACGTTATAGTAATCGCCGTCCAGACCGATGACGAACATGGCCGCAAGGCCCTGAATGGCGTAGGCGCCCGCCTTGTCCATCGGCTCGCCGGTGGCGATGTAGGCGCGGATCTCCTCGTCGGACAGGGTGCGCATGCGCAGCGTCGTGGTGACGGTCAGATTCTCGCAGTCGTCGCCGTGCAGGACGGTCAGGCCGCTCATGACCTGATGGTCGCGCCCGGACAGGCGGCGCAGCATGGAAAAGGCCTCGCTCTCGGAGTGGGGCTTGCCCATGACGAGCGAATCGCACACCACGATGGTGTCGGCCGAGATGATGATGTCGTCCGGCATGCAGTGCGGCTGCACGGCCTTCGCCTTTTCAAGGCTGACGCGGGCGACCTCATCGGAGGGATGACGGAAGGGGTCCATGGTCTCGTTGGTGTTTACGGCACGGACCGTGAATTCCAGGCCCATGCGCTCGAGCAGCTCTTTCCGCCGCGGGGATTTGGATGCGAGATAGATCTCCATGGCAAATACCTCTTTTTATATAAAATTTTAGGATATACGGATCTGGGGAAAAGTGGAGTGTGGAGAGTTGAGAGTGGTGTGTTGAAAGCACAGGGCCTCCAGATTTGTCATTGCGAGGAGGCCAACGGCCGACGTGGCAATGACAAGCCTTCGGCGTTCGCCGTTTTGCTGACAGCCTGTTTATTACACCAGTGCAGCGCCGGGCCCGGCTGTCCCCTCCCCTACAGCGTACCAATGGGCCAATGCGGCGCCGGGAGCGGCATGCCGCGCCCCAACATTTTTCTTGTAATTACGACTCACTCGACCCCTCTGTAATACAGTCCGCGGGTGCAGGCGCCGGGGTCGAACGGGGCGTTGAGGTTCGAAAGCACCGTGTCAATCTCGCCGGGGTTCTCCGTTGTGAACGACAGGCGCAGCGCCCACAGGCCGAAGCGGCGCAGGTCCTCGCGCTTGTCGAGGAGGTAGAGCTTCTTGCCGTTGAGCACGACGCTGCGGCAGGTACCGCAGTCGCGCACGATGCGGAATTCCTCGCCCTTGCGGTCGATGAGCTTCACCGGCCCCGCGCCGCAGGAGCACTCGCCCGTCCGGTTGCGGATGAGGCAGTTTTCCGTGAGCATGAGCGGCAGGCGGCCATAGACGAGCATCTCCGTGGGCAGGGGCTTTGACAGGTCGCGGAGCTGCGGCAGCGTCAGCTCAAACGAGGCCGTGAGCGAGCACAGGCCAAGGTCGCGCAGCTCCGAGGCCGCGCGGGAATTCGTCAGGTTCAGGCCGAAGTCGCCCGCCGCCTCCATGCCGCGGGAGCGCAGCAGGGACAGCTGGCCGACATTGCCCGTCAGCGCCCGGCGGATGCCGAGCGAGGCGGCGAGGTCCAGCGCATCGAGCAGGCGGCGCGTCTCGCTGTCCCAGACGATGCGGGGCAGCACGACGGCAAGCGTCTGCCGCGCGGCAAGGCTGCGGAAAAAGTCCGGCCGGGCCGCGATCTCGGACAGGGGGACATACAAAACCGCGGGCTTCAGCCGCAGCAGGCGGCCGGTGATCTGCCCGGCGGACAGCACGCTCACGGTGAACACCGGCGCGGCGCGCGTGCCGAGCACGGGCGGGAGCGCGCGGTAGGACAGCAGCTGCGGCGCGGGG
>ERZ791908.1081-NODE-1081-length-20104-cov-8.390543_pt1 | contig 20104 bp, 14 predicted proteins | sample MGYA00510144_ERZ791908 | MGnify/ENA primary metagenome ERZ791908 (study PRJEB30046, sample SAMN00792105) | human gut metagenome | study: EMG produced TPA metagenomics assembly of the A metagenome-wide association study of gut microbiota in type 2...
ATGCTCATACCCGAAAGTTTTTCGTGCTCAGACCCGAAACCTTTCGATGCTCAACCCGCAACTCTGAGGCTATCAAACACATGGGGCGGCGCCTACGAGGGCGTGGCCGTGCTCGTGGCCATAGGCGTGAATGCCGAGGGATACCGCGAGGTCATCGGCTGCGAGGAGGGCTACGTGGAGTCCGAGGGGAGCTGGAAGTCCTTCCTGCTCGGGCCCGGGGAGCGCGGGCTCTCGGGCGTGCGCATGCTCGCCGGCGACAGGTCCGCGGGCATGCTCGGCGCCATCCAGGAGGTCTTCCCAAAGGCCATGTACCAGCGCCGTGCCGTGCACTCCTGCCACAACGTGCTCGACAAGGTGCCGAGGACCCACCGAAAGGCCGTGGCCGCCTCGCTCAAGGCGATCCACGCGCAGGAGAGCAGGGCCAAGTGCCTGGCCAAGGCGCGCGAGGTCGCATCGGAGCTCAGGGCGTCCAAGCTCGAGTCCGCCGCCAGGGTGATCGAGCAGGGCGTCGAGGAGACGCTCACCTACGCCCTCTTCCCGCCCGAGCACTGGAGGAGGATACGCACCAACAACGGCATCGAGCGGCTCAACCGGGAGATCAAGAGGCGCACCGACGCCGTGGGGAGCTTCCCCGCGGGCGACGCCGCCGTGATGCTGGCGGCGGCGAGGTGCAAGTACGTGGCCGGGGGAGGCTGGGGCAGCAGGCGCTACCTCGACACGGACCTGCTGGACGGATGGGACGAGAGGGAGGTGCTCAAGAGGCAGCAGGAAGGCTAGCCTCGGCCACCGGGACGGGACCCCGGCTGACGAAAGTGCGAAAGACTATTGACGGAACCTGTCGATAATGTAGGACGCTGCCGACTGTCAGGTATACCAACCAGCCTCTTTCGGCACAAGCACGGTAAACAACGAGATAGTCCTTGGGTGCCTTTGGCTCGCCTTCCATCGCTTTCAGCTTTTCCAGCCTGAAGTGCTCAGCCTCGACAAGAACATACTCCTTCTGTTCATCGGTCAGCTCAATCGATTTGTCGTAAAGACCAGGCACAAGCCCCTCAAAGAGGCACATAAGCCGTGCGACGCACCCCTCGTAGTCGCCTCGCTCGTGGCACACAAGCACACGGCCAAGCACAGCTCTGGCATCTTCGGGAATATCCCCATGCGAGGCCCAGCGGTCCTGCACGACAGCAAGCCATGCCTCATCAAGAGGCGGTGGGACGGGGCACGGTGGCCGTTTTCCCTTACTATGATTGGCTAAATTGTCCTGATTATTCGTGGCTAAAGTCGCCTGGCGCCAACACATTGAATTAATGCAGCAAAGGCATCACTATCTATATATCTACGCAAGACAAGAAGGAGCACTGCGACATGTTCAAAGACTATTTGTATCTTGATTCCAGCCTCATCGAGAAATACGCAGATCAACTTTGCGGTAGACGAATAGTCAATCAATCGAAAGCAAAGAGAACAAAGGTTCACGCAGAAATGAGTGGTGGCCTTGGACCAGTGCAAGCCAAAGCGGAAATTGACAGTGAAGACGCCTCATCTTTGCTCTCGGCATCAAACACCAAAGAGCACATGTGCGATCTCTTCGAAAAGCAACTGACAAAGCTAGCGAATGAAGACTATTTTGATTATATCCAATCCGGTTCAACCACAGACTTGCAAACGGTGCCACCCATGAGCATTCTCAGGGTATTGGGCAGGCCGATGGTTCCCGAGGCCTTCGATATGCTGGCCACGATAAAGCAGTACATGCCATATATCACTACGTTTACAGACCTATCAAATAGCGACGAGCTGTCCAACGAAATTCTCGTCCGCATTCTTCATGATGCTCAGGCAGATATACCTATCACTATTGATGTCGACGGCATGACGCTAGCTGGAAAACTAAATGCAAACTACCTCATAGATTTGGACTCCGCCGATATCGACAGTCTCGAAGATGAGGATGTAATTATCCTCTGCAAGATAGAATCGCATGCAGACGGTGAGAACGTACTTATCTATGATCCGCTGAGAGACTTTATGAAGCTAAATCGTGCACTTCGTCGGCAAATCACCCGTACAAAGGAACTTGAACCCATACGCATAGATGGTCCCGTCATTAAAGTGCAAATGATAGCGATGTATCACTAGATAAACATTCTTCGCAGTGCGTGTTAAGCCAAGTCTCGATTTCCGTGCGCGAAACTTTTAGTAGTTTCGCTACAAGTCCGTCAGATCCTCCCGGTCTTCGTCAGAAAGGGAAATGAGGAAGTTCTCAGGCCTTGGGACATTAACGCTCGAGGTGAGGATTTCTAGCCCGAAGGTACTTCCTCCGCGCCAGGTCATATCGAACCAGCCGAACAGTCTGCCGAAGCCAGACAACCCCCGCGAGACTCATCCGACCTCACGAGTCGTCCAATCTTCGTCAGCCACGCGAAGCGGAGCTTCATCGGCCGCATACAGCATCCACATCACTCCTAGCCACTAAATGGAGCATTGCAGATGATAATATCTTCGATACTGTAGGGACCAATAGATAAGGGGGCAATGATGGAACGAGAGCTGTTGATCAAGCATATAAATAAACTTCTCGTTATGCACTGCGGCTCCCTTAAGATTGACAGCTCCGGTAACCTGCAAGATTCCGCGGTACTGTCCGAATACTTTTTTCGCGACCTGCTCAACTGCGCCTATGGCTGGCAACTCGAAGACGCCAACGATACTGTTGCAAATACGCCCGGCTATGACCTGGTCGATGATGAACGTAGAATCTTCGTACAGGTAAGCAAGGATGCATCAAGGGAAAAGATCAAGAAATCGCTAGATAAGATCGATCTCCCCAAATATGCAGACTATTCAATCAAATTCATGTTTCTCGTCGTTCAAGCTCCGAAGTACCGACCCATGAAAGACAACGATGTCCCAAAAGGGCTCGCCTTTGATATAAACAGCGACATCATCGACATCTCTCGGCTTGTGAAGCAGCTCCAATCCCTTCAAATTGATGAGCTCAAGCATGCTGCCGACATTGTCGACAGTGAGCTAGGCTTCGCCTCCGTCAACCCCCAAAAGGTGCCTTCTGCCCTGTCTGCGGTAGTCAAGGCCCTCCTGACAAAAGGGCGACTCGAAGAGCAGCCTTGGAAGAATCCAGTGCTTTTCGAGATTGTCGCGAAGATTCGGGCGAACGGTCTCGATGAGCTAGAGGACCACATTCAGAAAGTTGCGGCATACACGCCTTATCTGGAGACGATCTACCAGGCCTATGACGAATCCGGCACTAATGGACGCTTCGCCATGCTCAACATGCTAAACGGCGAGTATGTAAAGACACACCTGGGCAGCCAGGACCCTTACAAGACATTCTTCGCTCTGCAGGACACGCTTGAAAGGCAGATTTCTGGCGACGTGGATATTGCGCGCATAGACGATGCCACAAGGTTGCTGTGCATCGATATCGTCCTCGTAGATGCGTTCATGCGCTGCCGGATTTACAAAGGACCCGACATTCTCAAACCGCCCGCGAAGGAGAGCGAGGCTGACCATGATTCTCGCTAGAGACTCAAGGCCGGAGGATACGCTCTACTGCATTGGCGCATGGATTTTGGACGCGCTCTCGAGAACCAGTGTAAAAGGCGGATTCACGCAGGTTGAAGCGGTGTACGACGTTCTTAAAGCCGAGCATAGAATTTCGCCCACGAGCTTCCAGCTTGGCATTGACTGGCTGTTCCTCTTGGGCACTGTCGAAAAGAACGAAGAGGGGGAGATCAGGCTATGTTCATAAAACGTCTTGTCGTGTCATCAGTAGATGGCGTGCTCCGTGACATCAAATTTGGCCCTGGTCTCAACCTCATCGTCGACGACACGCCGGAGTCCGCACAATCCACCGCTACCGGCAACAATGTAGGCAAGACTACGGTGCTGAGGCTCATTGACTACTGCCTCGGCGCGGATGCCAAACCGATTTACGCCGATCCCGAAAATCCAAGAAATGTCTACCAGCTCGTGAAGGACTACCTCAAGCTCAAGCACGTCCTGATTCATCTCGAGCTTGTTTCCGACCTGTCTTCGTCAAACCCTGAAACCTTGACAATCGAACGCAATTTTCTGCAAGGCAAGCAGTGCATAAGGACCATCAACGGCACACAGGCGTCGGCCAAAGAATTCCAGAACCTCCTTTCGGAAGAGCTCTTTCCCTCCCTTCCCGTTGGCGAGAAGCCCACCTTCCGGCAAGTCATCGGCCACAACATTCGCATCGACGACTGGGCACTCTCGCACACTCTGGCATTCCTAAACCAGAACACGGCAGGAGTCGAATACGAACCGCTTTATCTGTTCATGCTGGGCTGCACGGAAAAGGACGCAGCCGAAAAACAGCGGCTGGCCTTGAAAAAGAAGGAAGAGGTCGCCTTTGCGAAGAAGTTAAGCCCCGGCAGGGACGAAGACTTCTACGTGACGGCAATCGATGTCCTCGACAACGAGATAGCCACCCTCGAAGACAAGCGATCGCATCTTGCCGTTGCTGAAAACTACGCAGAGCTCCTCGCCGAATCTGACAGCTTGGCGATCCGTATCGCCCGCCTCCGCTCAGAGTTGAGCCGGGTGGAGATACGCATCGGGCTTATCCGTGACGCAGAACGGTCGATAGAAGACGCGCGCTCGACCGTCGATGTGGAACAGCTCAAATCCCTGTATGACGAGGCTTCTGCCTTGGTGCCTTCCATCCAAAAGTCTTTCGAGCAGCTAGTCGCATTCCATAACGGAATGCTGGAGGAGCGTGCCAAGTTCATCAAGAGGGACCTTCCGGAGCTTGAGCAACGTCAGAGAGACCTTCATCAAGACCTGGATACACTCCTCGAAGAGGACAAGAAGGTCTCGGGCGAGCTCTCCTCCAAGATATCTTCCATAGATGTTGAAGATCTACTCATGGAGATAAACGGTAAATACCAGCAGAAGGGTGAGTTGGAGGGTCTGCTGAAGCAGCTGAGGGAGTCCCACTCCAGGCTGAATGACATCGACAAACGCATAGCCAAGATAGACCAGCAAGGCGAAGAGGCTGGGCGGGACGAAAAGATACGGCAGAAACTTTCCGTCCTGAACAGGGCTTTCGGCCTCGTTTCGCAGAAGCTTTACGGCGAGACCTACTTCGTGCGACCGGAACATAAGAAGGATAAAAACGGAGTCCCCTACTTTTCTTTAAGAGTCGACGCAACAAACATAAGTTCAGGCAAGAAGCAGGGCGAGGCACTCTGCTTTGACATCGCCTACACGCACTTTGCAGACGAGGAAGACATCGACTGCCTGCACTTTGTTCTGAATGACAAGAAAGAGCTGGTCCATGGCAACCAGCTCAGAAAGATTGACGAAGTGGCGCAGGACAACGATACTCAGGTAATCATCTCTATGCTGCGCGATAAGCTGCCCGATGAACTGGTGCAGAACTCCAACTTCGTAGTTCTCTCTCTTTCTCAGGAAGATAAGTTCTTCAAAATCGAGGAGCATCCTTTGGCGAAAAGTAGCTAGACCATGAAAGACGCTGAACCTGGTATCCTCAGGTTCAGCGTTACCACGCAGGTATTGAGCGTCCTCGGCCTGTAGCCGTTCCTGCTGTGATGACGTACAGTTTCTTTCGCACTTTTGAAAACCGGATAGCCGCATAGAAACATGGCCCCGTCTCGGTACGATTGGAAGCGACCAAGCAAACCACTCGAGACGAGGAGACGGGACCATGCCACACGAGATAGTATCATTCGACGAGCCGAAGCTGCGGGAGTACCTCGGCGGGCTCGTAAGAAAGACCATAGAGGACTCGCTTAACGCACTCCTGGACGAGGAGGCGGACCAGATCGCCAACGCCAGCCGCTACGAGCGCACCGACGAGAGGCAGGCGTACCGCTCGGGCCACTACAGGCGAAACCTCACCACGACCTCGGGGAACGTGACGCTCAACGTGCCGAAGCTCAGGGGCGCGACCTTCGCGTCCAGGGTGATCGAGCGCTACCGCAGGCGGGAGACCTCCGTCGAGGAGGCGATGATGGAGATGTACCTCGCCGGCGTCTCCACCAGGAGGATCCAGGACGTGTCCGAGATCCTGTGGGGCGCGAGCGTGTCGCCCGCCACGGTCTCGAAGCTGAACCGCAAGGCCTTCGGCGCCGTGGACGAGTGGCGCCACCGCAGGCTGGAGGGGGATTACCCCTACGTCTACCTCGACGGCACCTACATCAAGAGGAACTGGGGAGGGGCCTACGAGGGCGTGGCCGTGCTCGTGGCCATAGGCGTCAACGCGAGGGGGTACCGCGAGGTCATAGGCTGCGAGGAGGGCTACGTGTGTTTAGTCAAGCCTGACTTTCGACCCGCAACTCCAAGGCTATCAAACACAGCATCGACGCGCAGGACGTCCTCACCGACCCGAAGACCCCGAAGTCGAAGCGCGTCATCGCCATGCCGCGCTTCTACGCGGAGGAGATGGAGGCGTTCCTCTCCGGGCCCGGACTCGACCCCAACGAGCGGATCTTCCCCGTGACGAAGCACTTCCTCAACCACGAGATGGCGCGCGTGTACCGGGAGCTCAGACGCATATGGTCCGCCGGCGAGGTCGACGAGGGACTCGCCTGGACCATCGATTTCCTCGCGCGGGAGTTTTCCGCCATGCGCGGCGGGGAGGAGCCCTCGAACGTCAAGCGGGAGGACCTCATCTTCGGCATGTCGCGGAGGTGAGGTCGGCGTGAAGCCGCGAAGCGGTGTTCACCTCGCCAGGAGAATGGGGTAGACTGTCCTTGACCAAAAAGCACATCGTGCTTTTATCGCTCCGGGGCGCCTGCGTGCCGGGGCGATTTTTGTATCAATGGAGGCCCGATGAGAGCTGACGCGACCATACCGATAATGAGTGCCCGTGCCCAGGTGTCCTACCTGAGAGACGAGAAGAACGTGTCGTTCGAGCTCATGGGCGAGGAGGACGCGGTCGCCTTTCTCGAGGAGAGGAGCTTCTTCAAGCTCAAGGCCTTCGCCAAGGACTTCGAGAAGTACTCCTGCAAGCCCGGGGAGAAGGGGCGCTACGTCAACCTCGACTTCGGCCACCTCGTAGAGCTCTCGAAGCTGGACAAGGCCCTGCGCTCGCTCGTCCTCGACCTCGCGCTCGATATCGAGCACTACCTCAAGGTGAGGATCAATACCTGTTGTTGTTCACTAAGAAGTGACGCGAAGGGTCTGCGAAAGCATCGGAGCCCGAACCCGAAGCGGGATCCTGTTCCCATCGAGAAGAAGGCGCAGGTCATCGCCGAGCTGGAGGCGAGGACGGGGCCCGCCGCGCAGATCGCCGAGAAGCACGGCGTGTCGAGGACGGCGATCGAGGGAGGTCAGTCGATGGCTGGCCTCCCAGGGTCGAGGTCCTGATTCGACGCGGATCATCGCCGTCAGTTCACGGCGGAATACACAAACCACTCTCTCTTCGAACATGCTGTTTATGGTATGTTGGTAACAAACTCTGTTACCAACGGAGATATTATGGCACGTTCGATACCAAAGGGCTTTTCAGGCGTGCTCGAGGAACTCGAGCTCGAGCGACCGCAGCTTGTCACCACGTCCCAGCTCGCAAGCCTGTGCAAGCGCTCGGGCATACGCACCCCTGCCAAGGTCGTCGCCTCGCGCCTACGCGAGAAGGGGTGGCTGCTGGCGACACCGCAGCGCGGCGTATGGGAGTTCGCGCCCGCCGAACTCGCCGGCCCCTATTCGAGTGCGGACCCCCTGCTCCCCCTCAAGGCTCACGCCGCCGCACATCCTGATGACAGGTTCGCCCTCGCCTCCCAGACTGCAGCATGGACACTCGGCCTAGCCGACAGGGTACCGGCGGTCATCGACGCGGCGTTTGGGCGGATGCCGGCGTCCGTGCCCCGCGGAGTTAACGCCAGCACATACCGACCGAACATCCCGACCATCGCTGCAAAGGGCGTCTCCGCGCTCGCCCCGGAGAGCATCGTCGTACACATGGCCCAGCGGCCAAGTGCCATGAGGTCGTGGCAAGGGGTCGTCGAATGGCTCCCCGACGTCGCGTACGAGCTGGACGCAGCGAAGGTACTGGACGAGCTCGGAGGCAGGCCACGCTCGGTCGCCGCCCGAACAGGGTACCTCCTGCAGGGCGTGCGGCCGGACGTCGCCGATGTCATCATGGAGGCGAGCCCTCCCCACTCGAAGGTGCGTTTCGGTAACCGCCCGGCAATCAGGAACGACGAGAGGTGGCAGGTGTCCGACTCGACCCTGCCCTTCGATCCGCGGGAGATGGAGGAGGTCCGATGACCAGGGAGTACGAAATCAGCATCCAGCCCGGCCATATCGCGCGCCACACGCCCAGAAACGCCGGGGCGCAGGGCCGCGAGGCCGCTGTCGTCGACATCGCCCAGGACCTGCTGCTGCGCTGCCTCCACGACGAGGGTCTGCTGGACGGCGTCGCAATCAAGGGCGGCACCGCCATCCGCAAGCTTTATGCCGGCAACGAGGGACGCTTCTCGCTGGACTTCGACTTCGCAGTCGCGGAAGTGGGCCAGGACCGCAACGAGGCGGTGCTCTCCTTCGCCGCGGCGGTCGACGGGCTCAGGGTCGGTCCGTTCGAGTACGGCGTGCGGGAGCGCAGGGAAAAGTGGTCAGTGACGTTCACCGGCAGATTCGTGGAGGAACCGACGCTGTCAACCAAGCTCGACTTCTCGCCCGCGCCATGGCTCGAGCCCGTACGGAGAGGGTGGGTCCCCATGCCTGTACACGACCGCTACGGCGGTCCTCTGCCACAGATCAAGACCGTACGCCTCGAGGAGAACGTGTCCGAGAAGATTGCCCGGCTCAACCGCACCACCACCGCGCGAGACATGTACGATCTTGCCTGGAGATGCTCGCAGGGACGACTCTGGAGCGAGCTGGACAAAGGCCTTGCCAGGAGGCTTGCGGTGCTCAAAACCCGGACGATCTCGAACGGCATGCATGCGGGAAACACCGCCTGGGGTCCGGCACACGCAAGGTCGACGTTCGATCCGGAAAAGTGGCTTCGTCCGCGCGGCGCCGGAGGAGTTCGACATGGAGGACATCGGCGCGCTCGCGGTGCCGACTCCCAGGCCAGAGATGCTCTCCGAGCGCGTGAGCGCCGGATTCGCATTCCTCGCAGAGCTTGATGCGCAGGAGGAGCAGCTCGCCCAGTCCGACCCCCGCAATCGTGGACTCGCGATCAGACTTCTCGAAGGGCTTCCAGGCGGGAGGCTTGGGGGAGGAGTCCTGTACTAGTAGGAGCAATACGCCAATGGGAGCGCCAGCTTCCCACACAGAAACGGCCCCTTGGCGAGAGGAACGGAAGGTAGCATGACAGAAACAATACCGACTCTCTTCACCGTCTACTACATGAACCGGCAAAAGGTCTTCGAGACAAGGATGCTCCTCGACAACAAGCTCAAGACCGCTGGCTCCAAGGAAAGCCAGAGCGGTACGAGCGCAGACGCGTCGCTGAGCACTGAAGCCGAGTTCAACCCTCCTTTTCTGGCAAGACTCAAAGCGAAACTCGAGGGAAGCGTCAGCCACGAAAAGCAGGAGAAGGTCGTCGACGCCCTTGAATACGTGAACACGAACAGCCGAATGCTCTTCGACATAATGAAGCACTGCAAGATACCTGAAGACGGAACGAAACTCGTCGAAGGCGACCTCACGTATATCGGCAACGTGTCACTGGAGCTCATCAACGAGGAGGAGATTCGGGGCATCATGGCAATCATGAGCGGTACTTTCGACGGGATTACCGTTCCCGGCGCCGGAAACCTCGACATAGGCCGTATGATGCAATCGTTCATAGGGGACGGCGCCGCCTTCAAGCTCGAGGGGAGGCGCACAAGACAGAAGACACCGCTGTACGCGAAGATTCCGCTCGACGGAGAAGAGATGTTCGAGAGCAGATACACGATCGACGATCTGCTCATAGGAAAGGTCGGCATCGTCGGGATATGCAAGGGCAAGATCGACCCTGCGCAAATGAAAAGCCCACTCGACTATTTCCAGCAGCAAGAAGGCCCGACATCCGGATTGTCGGATAGCGTTATAGAATGCAGCGAAGAGTCAGGGCCTTCCACCGCCATGGACGGCAAGGAAGACGAGAGAAGCGGCTACTACATCGACATCCTGGCCATCGTTCAAGCGGTGGAATTCGAAGTTCGGCAGGAAAGCACATGCTCAAGCTAGTCACATACACAAGATCCCAGTACGATGCCTTGGTCGATCAGCTCAGGAGCGACGGCTTCGAGTTGGTGTCCCTTTTCGAATTAAGCGGAAGCGATCAGGTGGCGACGCTGTCGCCTGAGACGAAACTTGCCGTGGACGTCTCTTCGTTCGCAGGCCTGCTCTCTGGCGAACCTGTGCTGGCTGCAAAGCTTGAGCTGCTGTTCTATCAGATGCCTGACACGACGATCTTCATCGGGGACGAGGACGCCGCAGGCAGGAAGGCGTATCAGCTGAGAACCATGTTCGACGACATGAGCAATTGCGGAATCGCAGCGTCAGAGAACGATCGGGGGGCCGAGCGATCAATAAAAACGCTCTCATCACTCGACGAACACGCGTTTGACGAGGTCCTCAGAAGACTCTCGCATGACCTTATCGGGCAAACGGAATTCAAGCGGGCCTTCGAATCTCAGGCACGCACCTTCAGGCTGTTCAACGCGCTTGGAGAGCAGCCTATCTTATCGCTGCTGATCCTTGGGCCTTCGGGCGTGGGCAAAACCGAAGTCGCAAGAATCCTCTGTGAGGCAATCGCAACGGGCCAGCCTCTTCCAAAGATCAACCTCGGGAACTACAGCAGCAAGGACTCGCTCAACTCGCTGATAGGAAGCCCCAGAGGCTATATGGGAAGCGAGGAGGGCGAGCTGAGCAGAAAGATAGACTCCTCTGATGCCGGCGTGCTCCTGGTGGACGAGTTCGAGAAGGCGGAGCCAGCCGTCTGGAACTTCTTTCTTGACCTTCTCGAGACGGGAACGTTCACTGACTCTCAGGGGGCGGAGCACAATCTCCAGGGCTTCACAATCGTGTTCACAACGAACTGTCCGCGCGATAAGCTGAGCGACACCTTCCCAGCAGAGCTCCTCTCCCGTTTCAGCCTTATGGCACACTTTTCGCATCTGAGCACGAAGGACAAGAACCTCTTCATTGAAAGGTACGTCTCCAGAATCTACGAAAGGTCCCTGAGCCTGCCACCCAAGAACGTGCCGAGGCTGCCGAAGGACATCGTCAACAGAGCCTTGTCAGAAATCGACGTCAGAACAATCGACAACATCCGAATTCTGAAAAACGTCGTGAGATCCTGGATTGGCGACCTTGCAGAAACGTCGCGGGAAAACGCCCGGTAGCAGGAGATTCCCATGCACAGGCATCGTCCTCGCTGTGTTTAATAGCCTCGCAGGCGAGCGATGCTCTCGGACCACCTCTCGAAGGGCAGGTATGTCCAGCAAGCTCACGAGGCAGAGGAGGCATCCTGAGACTACCAGGAAGACGGGAACATCGGGCGAATAATGGGTTCCGTCAAGCATCTTTCGCAAATGTCTTCCGACCCCTTATGTCGGCAGGACTTGGTGTGACATAGCTATTCCGTGCTCACGCTCCTCTCGTCCCAGTGGTCCAGCAGGCTGATGTCGAGGTACCTCCTCTTGCCCCAGGTCCCGTCGGCCACGTACTCGCACCTCGCCGCCGCCAGCATCATCGCGGACCTCCCGTCGGGGAGGCTGCCGACCGCGTTGGCGCGCCTCTTGACCTCGCGGTTGAGCCTCTCGATCCCGTTGTTCGTCCTGGCCCGCCTCCAGTGCTCCATCGGGAACCTCGCGTAGGCGAGCGTCTCCGCCGCGCCCCCGCGGATCACCTTCGCGGCGTCCGCCAGCCTCGACGTCTCCAGCTCGCGGGCCACCTCCTCGGCCTTGCGGAGGCCCGCTCCCAGCGACTCCTGGGCGTGGATGGCCTTGAGCTGGGCGGCGACCCTCTTCCTGTGGCGGGCTGGCACCTTGGAGAGCGCGTTGCGGTGGAAGTGGACGGTGCAGCGCTGGCAGGGGGCCTCCGGGAAGACCTCGGCGAGCGCGCCCATCATGCCGGCGGACTTGTCGCCGGCGACCATCCCCACGCCCCTCAGGCCGCGGTCGCGCGGCGAGAGGAGAAACTCGCGCCAGCTGTCCGCCGACTCCGTGCACCCCTCCGCGCAGCCGATGACCTCGCGGCATCCGTCCTCGTTCGCGCCGGTCGCGATCAGTATCGCGACCGACCCGTGGGCCCCTCCCCAGTTCCTCTTGAGGTAGGTGCCGTCGACGCAGGCGTAGGGATAGGCGCAGGTCAGCAACCTGGTCCTCCACTCCTCGACCTTCGCGAAGGCCTTCTGGTTGAGGTTGGAGACGGTGCCCTTGGACGCGGACGAGCCCCAGAGGATCTCGCCCGCGTCCTCGATGCGCCTCGTGCTCACGCCGGCCAGGCACGTCTCCATCATGGCCTCCCCCACCGAGCTCTCGCGCCTGCGGTAGCGCTCGATGACCTTGGTGGCGGAGGTGGCCCCGCGCAGCTTGGGGACGGAGGGCTCGAGCTCGCCGGCGCCCGCGACCAGCCTGCGCCTGTAGTGGCCGCCCCCATACGCCTGGCGCTCGTCGGTGCGCTCGTAGCGCCCCGCGTTCACGAGCTGGTCGGCCTCCTCGTCGGGCAGCGCGTCCAGGGCCTCCTCGACGGTCTTGGCCACCAGCTTCCCGACGTAGCCCTTTGTCGCCTCGTCGTCGAATGATACGATTTCATGCGGCATGGTCCCGCCCCATTCGGCAGTTGGTTTTGTTTGGCGACTTGCCATCCTACCGACGCGGGGCCATGTCCCCGTTTCGGGACTGGGCCTATTCGGTTCCCAACATTTGCGAAAGAAACTGTACGTCATCGACACTACCAAAGTGCGCAAGAATCTTGACGGTACCGAAGTCGAACAAAAGATGTTGCAGCACTGCACGAGCGTCTGCGCATACAAATGGCGACTCCAGAAGGAGTCGCCATGAAACGAGCAACTATGCATCGAGAAATACGCTACAAGAGTTTATGTTCATCAGCATACTGTGAGGCATAGCTACCTTTTTCAGCTTCAACCTTCACCAATGGGCTACCCGCAAAAGCATCCACAGATGCCTGCCCAGCAGTAGGCTGCTTGGACTCCTGCTCGACAAGTACTTCTCCGATAGAAGTAACAGATTCAGGAAGCCCAACAATCTCAAGATTCTCACATCTTTCGAAAGCACCTTGTCCAATCTTTGCGACCTTATTTGGAAGTTCGATTTCTTTTAGAGTCTTACATCCACTGAATGCAAAGTCGTGAATTTCCGTAAGCTCGCTTTCGTCATCAAACGTCACGGCCTTCGCCTTATCAAGGCCAGCAAAGGCATACGCGCCAACCGTTTCCACCTTCGGGCCAATGTGGATGGAAACGATGCTCTTAGACAGTTCAGCCCAAGGCGCAGGTTTATCGTCAGAATAGTCGTCCATCTTACCGTGTCCATCAATGATTAAAGTCCCACTCTCATCGAGAGACCAAGTAACAGCTTCCCCACATCCGCCTTGCTTGGGAGCTACTTCCTGTTCGCTTCCTTGCTTATTCTCAACACCAGCCTTCTCTCCAGATTCCTTTCCTTCTTTGTCAGTAGCATTTGAATCCGACGGGTTGTATCCTTCCGTGGCTACATCCGTACGACTAGACTTTGCCACTAGCTTATCGGATACCTTGTTCTGATCATCTACGCTTGTGGCACTTGACGAGCCTGATGACACAGTAATTGTTTCTTCCGGCTCGCGCTCGGTGTACTTGACGCCGTGGCCCTTCGCCCAGTCCGCGGCGTAGCTGCCGCGGGCCACGGAGAGGGTCGCGCCGTCGCTGTGGCCGAAGGCGGGGTTGGAGCCGCTGCCGATCCAGGAGACGCCGTCGGGGACGTAGACGTCCTTCAGGCCGGAGCAGTACGAGAAGGCGCCCCAGCTGATGCGGGTGACGCTGTCGGGCAGCCTTACCGACGAGAGGCTGCCGTCGCTGAGGAACGCGTTCATGCCCACGGAGGAGAGCTTGCTGCCCTCGGCGAAGACGACCTTCTTGAGGTTGAAGCAGTGGCGCATGGACCAGTCGGAGAGGCTCGTCACGCCGGCCGCCACGTCGAGCTCCTTGATGGAGCTCCGGTACTGGTTCCAGGGGACCTGCTCCCCTCCGGAGTAGGCCTGCATGTCGCCGGTGCCCTCGATGGAGAGGACGCCGTCGCCGGTGAGCTTCCACGTGAGGCCGTCGCCGCAGGTGCCGGACGCAATCGCCTGCGGCTCGCGCTCGGTGTACTTGACGCCGTGGCCCTTCGCCCAGTCCGCGGCGTAGCTGCCGCGGGCCACGGAGAGGGTCGCGCCGTCGCTGTGGCCGAAGGCGGGGTTGGAGCCGCTGCCGATCCAGGAGACGCCGTCGGGGACGTAGACGTCCTTCAGGCCGGAGCAGTACGAGAAGGCGCCCCAGCTGATGCGGGTGACGCTGTCGGGCAGCCTTACCGACGAGAGGCTGCCGTCGCTGAGGAACGCGTTCATGCCCACGGAGGAGAGCTTGCTGCCCTCGGCGAAGACGACCTTCTTGAGGTTGAAGCAGTGGCGCATGGACCAGTCGGAGAGGCTCGTCACGCCGGCCGCCACGTCGAGCTCCTTGATGGAGCTCCGGTACTGGTTCCAGGGGACGTCACTACCCCCCGCAAACGAGTACAAATCTCCAGATCCTACAAGTTTAAGAGTCCCCTCGCTACTGATTATGAAATCAACGTTAGTGCCAGCGCGTCCTGCAAAAGCAACGCCCTCATCACTCGAAGACCTGAAGAATCCCCCAACAAATGTGCATACCTTGCCATCAATCGTATACTCGCCATCGTATGCATACCCATCATCATCGGCAAAATAGAATTTGTCTCCATAAGGCATAGCGCCGGTAACTACTATGCCACCAGCGAAATACATGGTTTTACCTGTGCTTTTCTCTGTGACAAAACCACTGTACTTTTCAGCAGCGGGATCAATCTCATGGCCACATTTTGCGCATACCAGCTTCTTAGAGCCCTTGTCATAGACATAGTTGTGCTCATCGTTGGCGCAAGTCTTTGACTTGGTATAGGTATCCAGAACACTCTGGTTGCCGTTGGTATCGACGTTGTATGCCGTAACCGTAGCCTTGTCTCCACTGGTCTCGAAGGAGACATAGATACTGTTGAAGTCAAGCGTCGCAATATCGAAGTGGAAATCAGGATTGTTCACGACGCTGTAGGACTTACCGCCCGTAGTACCGCAGATGTAGTAGACAACGCCATTTTCCTTATCCACCTTGCCCTGTGTCAGAGGCTCCGTACGCGCATAGCTGTGGTCGTTGCCAGCAAAGTAGAAGTCGATGCCGGCCTTTTCGACAGCATCAGGCAGCTCGGCAAGATACTCCTCACCGCCGCCAGTCGGGTTGGTGTAATAGGCTGGAATATGCGTAACCAGGATCTTCCAGTTGCAGTTGGATGCAGATGCGTCCTGCACCAGCCAATCCTTGAACTGTTCAAGCTGGTCCTGGCTGCTCGTATAGTTGAGCACGGCGATATAGACATCGCCATATTCGACAGAGTACCAATTGCCGGCAAGGTTGAAGGTCTCTTTTGCAAGAGCTGCGCCATTGCCGTCGTCATCCGCCTCATGGTTTCCTACGACATGCAGCATGTCCTTGTCGGCAATGCCATCAAGCGTAAATAGCTTGAGTGCATCGGTCCACTGGTTGTAGTAGCGAACGTTATCAACAGCGTCGCCCAGCTGGATTCCAAGATCATATCCGCCGTCTTTGATGTGAGACGCGATGCGACCGAAGCCAGTAAGCGCGTCGTCTTCCTGAATATCTGCAGTCAGGAAAATCTTCTCGCTGTTCTTGTGCACAGCAGTGGTGAACGAACTGACATCAGACCATTTCTGGCCATCGCCAACCTGGAAGTAATAGGTCTTGCCTGCTTCAAGGCCAGTAAGGTTTGCATAGTTGATTCGGCTCACAACACCGCTCTGCGTATAGGAGCCAAGCTGTGAAGTTCCATCCACAACCGTTGCGTCAGACATGTCCTTAGACGCTGCGACCTTCACCTGCGCCGTAGCGGCAGAAGCGGACGGGCTGCTATACCATGCAACGTTCTTCTGCGTGGTCGAATCCTTGGATACATTGAAGTGAACGTACTGAGGCAAGCCTTCCTTACCGGTATCGTCTTCCGTCGACTTGTATGCAGTGCAGGAATACGCGTAAGACCTGTTGCCCTTAGAATCCTTCGCATACAGCGTATGCGTGCCTTCGGCCTTTGTGAGCACCGAAGTAGTCAAGCGGCCATCGGAGTCCGTCTTGCCCAGGTCAGTTGAATCGTCGGCATACACATCGACATCGGCAGCAGCATCGCCATCGGAATTCTTCACCGTGATCGTAGTCGGAAGGCCGACAACCATGGCTTCAGTAGAAAGCGTGTAGGCAGCAGTAATCTTGTGGGTCTCAGACGGCGTGCTGAAGCCCATCCAGTAGGAATTGCTATCAGACGTCACGGAGTTGACCTTGTAGGTACCCGAAACTACCTGGACGCTGATTTCCGAGCCCTCAGCAGAGGCCTTGGAGACAGGAACGGTAATCGTAGCAATCTTGCTGCCCGATGCATTCTCCACCTTTGTGACGCTGACAGTGAGCTTACCCGTATCGTCGGCGTATTCATAAGTTCCGGTAACTCCGCTGGAGAATTGGACCGTCGGCTTGTAGCCACGGCTCAGCTGCACGGTAGCTGTCATCTTCACAATGTCGGAAATATTATTGGTCGTGAGATGCAGCTTCCAGTCCTTGCCGACAATCGGCTTGCCGTCAGTGGCAAAGCTAACGCCAGTGAGCTGTGTCTCCTTGCCGTCTATCGTGACTGCATTGGAACCATTGACAGTGAAATGACGGGTTTCGCGAGTGATATTGCCAAATCCATCCTTGAGATAGAACGTAAGAGAGTGCTCGCCATTGGGAATCTTGACGCCCTTCAGCGTCGAACCCAGATTGTCCTTGTCGCCAGCTCCATAGTAGGTGCCATCAAGATAAAAGTATGCAGACTCAACGCCAGTTGCGAATTTGTCCGTATCCTCATTGTCGTCGTAAGTGGCATAGAACGCAGGGGCATTCGTCTTGAGCTCGGCCCCATCCGCCAAATCAGACTTCGTACCGTCATCATTGATAATCTGGAGAGACTTCACCGCAGGTGCCGTCACGTCCTGATTATTGGCGCCGTAGACAAAGGAGATGTTGTCAACCAAGATGTAGCCCTTAAGCTGATCTTTGGAGAGCTTGGTGCCATCAGTCGTATACCAGCCGATGCCGCTCTGGGTGACCATAGCGCGGAACAGCATGCCACTGTTGACGCGAATCTTCTGGCCAGCATACTGTGTCATGTCAGCTTCGAAATAATTCCATCCCGCTTTAGCATCTTTACCGTTCGAGTTTTGATCAGTAAAGTTGATAAAAGCATTCGTATAAGTCGAGCCATCTTTGGACGTTGCAATCTGCGCACGCAGCCAAGGAACCGGAGTACCCTCCGGTATGTAGACCCAAGCGCCGAGTGCCGTCGGAGTACCAGGAACATCGATGGCGCTTCCCAGGCCAAGGCAAGCGCCATCTGTACCTGTAATCCCGGTCCAATCGAAGTCGAGCTTCACTGCCTTATGCCCGAAGCGAATGATGTCTGCAAAGTCCGAATCGGTATCCGACACGACCGAGCCGGTAACTTTACCGCCACGGCCAGAATAGCTATAGGTAGCCACTGCACTGGCACTCATTCCATCAAAGCTGTGCACCGTTGTGCCAATCGTGCTGTAATCATGGCCGTCATCGTCGCCACCGTCGAGAACGATGGTCGGCTGCTTGCCTACATTCACGGTCGTGGTAGCCGTGAGGCTTCCATACTTGGCGGTGACTTTGGGGCTCGTCGACACTGTAACATCACTCGTGGTCACAAAGGTGTTACCCTCAAAAGAGCCCGCCTTCGTGTCATCGATGGCCCAAGTGATATCTCCATCTTTGAGGATGACCGGCTCTTGCTGATAGAGGGCGGTAAGACCCAGGTCGCTCTTCTCCTCATAGTTAAGGTTGACTTCGTCCGAAGTGAACGAGAGGGTATCTGGATTCTGGATACGGATGCTCGTCTTCCCGACAACCTTGCCCTGATACATAAGCTGTACGGTCGCCGTTCCACAGGTTCCGTTAGAGACGAACGTTGCAGAAGCGGTGTCTCCAGAAACATCCCCGGCCTTTAGTTCGCCAAGACTCTTGCTGTCATCCGTCAGAGACCATGACACACCTGAGGGCATGTTCTTGGCTGCTGCACCAGAGTAGTCCATGCCTGTTGCAGTGAGAGCAACTGTCGTATTGGGTGTGAAAATATTGTCGTTGGGGGTAATGCCCGCATGGTCAAATTCGCCAGACGGCGCTGCCGTTGAAACCGCGAGAAGGGAGGTAGAGATTACTCGCTCGCCACCGCCTGCGGGCGTATTGCGCATTGCAATGTCAGACTTGCCTTCGCGCTGGGACACGAACTCGGATGATCCGCCTTCATCGAGCTCCAGGGCATAGGTGCACCCCAGGCTCTGCATCATGCGGCCCATTTCCTCAAGAGTGTACCCGAGGGAACGCGGAGGCATGGTGCCGTCAGCCTGAAGCATCACAACGGTACCATCCGCTTTCAAACCGATGGCACTACGTGAATAGTGCCCGCCGTTGGGTGGTGAAACGTGCCCGCCGTTGGAACCCTGCGGAGCCACAGTATCGCCATCTACAAGTATGCACCAGCCACCTACGGCGTCCGCAACTGAAACTGCAGAACCGACCTTCTTGCTTTGATCGGCAGCCGCTTGATCAAGTGTCGTACCTGCAGGATATATTCCTACTGATCCGTCACTAAAAACTGCAACGAACGGAACCCTCGCATCGTCCTTATATGTCGTGCCCCTCATGCGAAGATAACCCACCGGCTCTCCTGTAGATATATTGAAGAGCGATGCATTGATGCCACCTACAACATTCTCGTTGTAAGTCTTCTCGTACAGATGCGTCTGATCCGTAAGGGTCGACATCTTCCAGCCATCTTTAGCCGGATCGACATTGCCGTAGCTTGCGGCAAGCTTCGCATTGCCATTCGCGGTGTTGATCTCCATCACATTGGCAACAGTCTGCGAGGTGCCTGCAGCATTATTGGTAACAATCGTCCGCTCGGTTATATCTGGCGCAATCGCATATGCTTTTGTCGAAGTTACTGAATAGTCCGTACCGTCAATTGAGGAGCCTTTTGATATATCTTGCACTTGACCAGCGTAGACGTTATTCATGTCCTCCGCGAGCGCAGCCGCAGAACACAACCCTGAAACCGAAGCAATACACGCTGCAAATAATGCCGCCACCCCACATTGCACAATCCTGTCGCGTTTCATACCTGGTACCCCCCATCAAAAAAGTCTGTAAAGCACTCTTGGCTGTTTGATCTTCGTACTCTGGCAACATCAAACAAGGCTGTCTTCCCAAATCAATTCATTGCTGCTACTAAGGCACTGAACCTCCCTCAATCTACCTCCCGTAGTTTTATGTAATGATAAGCTATGTGATGATTTTGAGAAACCGAATCTACCGAATGGTAGTCAAACAATTTTAAGACTTCCAAGGGAGAGCACGATGGAAATCAGCTTTATGTTGTGATTTTATGAATTTTTTTGCAAGCAAGCTTGACTCGCATGATTTAATGCACTGTAGACATCATTTAACGTGCAGTTCATTGTGGAGCTATTTGTCGAGATCAGAAGGGGTACGAACTGAGTTTATGAATGAAATACAGTCTCGTATACTTTCTATTTACAAAAATGTCGCAAAGGTGTGTGACAAGAATGGCTTAAGATACTTTGCGATTAACGGTACCTGTTTGGGAGCGGTTCGGCATGGCGGGTTCATCCCCTGGGATGATGACATGGATTTAGCTATGCCGATAGAGGACCTGATGGTATTTCTAGAGATAGCTCCATTGAACTGGCTGAGTCTGTTCGACACGAATTAGCGTTTTCTACCGAAAGCCCT
>ERZ791908.1082-NODE-1082-length-20101-cov-6.083059_pt1 | contig 20101 bp, 14 predicted proteins | sample MGYA00510144_ERZ791908 | MGnify/ENA primary metagenome ERZ791908 (study PRJEB30046, sample SAMN00792105) | human gut metagenome | study: EMG produced TPA metagenomics assembly of the A metagenome-wide association study of gut microbiota in type 2...
CGAGACTAATGAGAGCTGTGCTTTCAGCAGAGATGCTGGGAGCGCGGCTCTTTTTTTCTGCCCGGCCTGCCGTTAATATTTTTTAAGAATGTTGTTTGTGTGTCATTTATTGAAACTGTATCTTCATGTTGATATAATTCAGTAGTTAACTTGTTGAAAGAACAGGAAGATAGATGCCGTTTTTTTATGCGGCAGAGGAAACAGGGAATTACGGAGGCTGCAGCTGTCTGCGGCTTTTGGTAATACAGATGGGAGATCAGGATGTCGGATCAGCAGAAAAAGAATGCAGATCAGCTGAGGAAAGAAGCAGTCCGGCGCAGGCAGGAAATCGACCGCAGAAGAAAAGCGGCCGAGGCACATGCGCACGAGATGGACCGGCAGCGGCAGGCACAGAATAAATCGAAATCACACTCTGTGCCGGGCCGCGGTCAGGCGTCAGCACATGGAGAAAAAACAAAGGCGCGCCGGGCGCAGAGATACGGTTCACATGGCTCTGCCGCTTCAGGGTCTGCCCTTTCTGGATCTGAACGGATAACGGCATCCGGCAGCGCGGACAGCCGCCATTCCGGTCGGGAACAGAGAAGAGCGCACAGGAAGAGACGGGATCACTCCCCGATATTCTGGATCATAAGGATCTGGGCGGTTGTGTTTGCGGGCGTTCTGGCCTGGACGGGAAAGACTGTGCTGGGTTTCGGCCTGCTGCCGGGAAAATGGCTTGCTGGAATCATCATCGCTGTCGTGGTCGTCGGCCTCTTGCTGTTTATTCCGATGTTTTTCCGCGCGTTTAAGAAGTCGAGGAGAGCGATCAGTTTTATTTTGTCCATCGTCATTGCGGCGACTGGGATATACGCAGTCCGGAATATGGATAAAACCTCGCAGTTCCTGTCTTCCGTCACGACCAATATGACGACGCAGGAACAGGAATATTACGTCGTCGTGAATAAAAACAGCGATTACGTTACGATCAGCGATCTGGACGGAAGTGACGTCATGCTGTATTCCAAGGCGGGAAACGGCGATGCGGCAGCAAAAAAGAGGCTGCAGTCCTATGCGGATGCCAGCTACATTTATAAATCCAGTCTCAAGAAAATCGGAAAGAAGCTTGAGGATGACAATGGCAGCGCGGCTCTGCTCAGCGCCGGACATTATTCCGGAATTGCGGAAAGAGACAGCTCATTCAAGAAGAAAACGAGAATCCTGAAAAAGATCAAGGTAAAGGCAGCCACGGCGGACCTGTCTAAGAATGTATCGGTTACAACGACACCGTTTAATATCTACCTGAGTGGTCTGGACACGGCGGGAAAGATCGACACCGTATCACGTTCCGATGTCAACATGATCGTTACGGTCAATCCGAGAACGCACACGATTCTGCTGACGTCGATTCCGCGTGACTACATTATCCGCCTGACGGAAAAAGACAACGCAGAGGATAAGCTGACCCATACAGGAATTTACGGCATCCAGCAGACACTGGAATCTGTTGAGGATCTGACCGGCATGGATATGAACTACTACGTGAAGGTAAATTATTCGACGGTAAAACAGGTCATCAATGCCATCGGCGGCGTAGACGTTTACTCCAAGCAGGCGTTTGTAACACACGGACAGCGCTACTTCGAGTTCAAGAAGGGAAAGAATCACCTGAACGGCGCGCAGGCTCTGGCATTCGCGCGTGAGCGCCACGCCTTCGAGGACGGTGACCTGCAGCGGAACCGCGATCAGGCCAAGGTTCTGGAGGCTATGATTAAGAAAGTGACCAGCAGCAAGACCCTGCTCACCCACTATTCCAGCATTCTGGATGCCAGCAGAGATTACATCCAGATCAATATGTCTCAGAATGAGATCAGCAGTCTGATCCGCATGCAGCTGAAGGGCGGCTACCACTGGACCATCAAGAAGCAGGGCATGAACGGAACCGGTGAGTTCACCCAGTGTTACTCCACCGGAAACTATCAGGTCTACGCAATGCGCCCGAGCAAGAAAAGCGTGAATAAGGCCGTGAAGAAGATTGAGAAGCTGGAGGAAGAGAAGTAATCCCTTCGGCAAAATCTACCCGCACCCGCTGCAGCAAGGGGATACCGACCCTGCTGCTCCGGGGTTCCCTGACCCGGGCAGAGGACGGCGGACAGGCGGAGAATGTAAAATCCGCTGGAAATAATTTACTTTTTGATGTAAAAAAATGGTTGACATTGACGACCTTGCATTGTATAGTTAATGAGTGACTTTATGAGAAATTATTGCAGAGCTGGAAACCCGGCTCTGAATTTTAGTTAAAAAACGGAGGCCGAGGTAATGAGAGTAAAGGTAACATTGGCATGCACAGAGTGCAAGCAGAGAAACTACAACACGATGAAGAATAAGAAGAACAATCCTGATCGTATGGAGCTGAAGAAGTACTGCCCGTTCTGCAAGAAAGAGACAGTTCATAAGGAGACCAAGTAATTAAGAGGCACAGAAATGTCGAATAAGAAAAAGAATCAGAAACCGAAAGAGATCACGAAAGAGGAGATCAAGGAAGAGCGTCATAAGGCTGCTGCCCGCGCAACCCGCGAGCGTGCCGCACGCAAGAAGAATCCGCATTCCCGTCGTGATTACTGGAAGGGTGTAAAACGTGAGATGGGCAAGGTCATCTGGCCGACACGCAAGGAGCTCGGCAGCTACACAGTAGTTGTAATTGCTACGTGTGCGCTTTTCGCGCTGGGATTCTGGCTGATCGATACAGGCTGGCTGACTGCTCTTAAGGCAGCGCTTGGTGTAACGCTCAGCTAATCAATCGCGTTTCTTGCACATCCCAGTAAAAGAGAAAAAAGAAGGTACATCAGATGTCAGACACAGAGATGAAAAATACAGGAAACATCGTCTCCCCGCTCGAGGGTGAGGGTGTCCGCGGCGATGGACAGGCAAAATGGTATGTTGTTCATGTTTATTCCGGACATGAGAATAAGGTGAAGGACAGCCTCCTGAAAATGGTCGAAAACAGAAACCTGCAGGACCTGATTATGGACGTTCGAGTACCGACAGAAAGCGTTGTTGAAGTAAAGGACGGCCAGAGAAAAGTCAAAACCAGAAAAATGTTTCCTGGATATGTCATTGTAAAAATGGTCGTTACCAATGAGTCCTGGTATCTTGTGCGTAATACGCAGGGGGTTACCGGATTCGTAGGACATGGATCTGAACCGATTCCTCTGACGCCGGAAGAAGTGGCGCGCATGGGAATCGAGAAGATAGATATCGATCTGGATGTTGAAGTCGGAGATCAGGTACGTGTAATCAACGGACCGTTCGAGAGTTTCATGGGTGAAATTCTCGACATCAGCCCGGAGAAGCAGGTCATGACGGTACGCATTTCAATGTTCGGTAGAGATACCCCTGTCGAGCTTGAGTTCGATCAGGTGGAAAAAATACAGTAGGGAAGGAGGACACGATTTATGGCAAAGAAAATCGAGGGTTATATTAAACTCCAGATTGAAGCCGGAAAGGCGAACCCAGCACCTCCTGTAGGACCTGCATTAGGACAGCACGGAGTCAACATTATGGACTTCTGCAAGCAGTTCAATGCCAAGACTCAGGACCAGCCGGGAATGGTTATTCCTGTAGTAATCACCGTTTATGCGGACAGATCTTTCACATTCGTCACCAAGACTCCGCCGGCAGCAGTACTTCTGAAGAAGGCAGCTGGCATTGACACAGCATCTGGTGAGCCGAATAAGAAGAAGGTTGCTACGGTTACTCTTGAGCAGGTTCAGGAGATTGCTAAGACCAAGATGCCGGACCTGAATGCAGCAAACCTTGAGTCTGCTACATCCATGATCAAGGGTACTGCTCGCAGCATGGGAATCACAGTAGAAGAATAACACATTGTGGGAGAGTGGAGCTGAGCATCTGCTCGTCTGAACCACGAGGAGGAAAAAATGGCTAAACACGGAAAGAATTACAGGGACGCTGTCGAGTCCTTCGACAAGTCCAAGCTTTACGATCCGGCTGAGGCAATGAAGGTTGTCACAGAAGTAGGTAAGGCAAAATTTGATGAGACCATCGAAGCTCACATCAAGCTGGGCGTTGATGGAAGACACGCTGACCAGCAGGTCAGAGGCGCAATCGTTCTTCCGAATGGAACCGGTAAGGAAGTAAAGGTTCTGGTCTTTGCTAAAGGCCCTAAGGCTGAGGAAGCAGAGAAAGCCGGAGCTGACTATGTCGGTGCGGAAGAGCTTGCACAGAAGATTCAGCAGGAAAACTGGTTTGACTTCGATGTCGTAGTTGCAACACCTGACATGATGGGCGTTGTAGGACGTCTCGGACGTCTGCTCGGACCTAAGGGTCTGATGCCGAACCCGAAGTCCGGTACAGTTACGATGGATCTGGAGAAGGCACTGGCTGAGATTAAAGCCGGAAAAGTTGAGTACCGTCTGGATAAGCAGAACATTATCCACACAGTAATCGGAAAGAAGTCCTTCGGTCCGGAGAAGCTGCAGCAGAACTTTGATGCTCTGATGGCAGCAATCGTAAAGGCTAAACCATCTTCTGCAAAGGGACAGTACCTCAGAAGTGTTACGGTAACACCGACGATGGGTCCTGGAGTAAAGGTTAATCCGGCAGTTCTCGGCTAACTGAGAAAGGCTGTTTTAACAGTGTGCATCGTGAGGCGGAGAGTATCCGGCGGATCATGCATGCAGTCATAAATTTTGAATTTAATCACCTGAGACAGCGGGTGCCTGCGTTAAGGCTTAATTTCCCGCCGAGGTACGATATATAAACGTATTGGCCTCGCTCACAGCGGGGCTGTTTTATTGAGTACCACATTCGTGAATCGAACTCGTTTCGGTTACAGAAAGGAGAAGCGATGTCTGAAGAAGCAAAGAAGCAGAAACAGGCGGTCATCGATGAAATCAAGGAAAAGCTTGATGGAGCTCAGTCTGCTGTAGTCATCGACTACATGGGCACGACTGTTGCTGAAGCAAACGAGATGAGAAAAAATCTCCGCGAAGCTGACATCGAATACGGCGTATATAAGAATACGCTGATGAAGAGAGCTATTGAAGGAACAGAGTTTGCTCCTCTCGCTGACTCTCTGAAGGGACCAAGTGCTATTGCGATCAGTAAGACTGACGCTACTGCTCCGGCAAGAATCCTGAAGGCTTCCATTAAGAAGTTCAATAAGATGGAGTTCAAGTCCGGTGTTGTAGAGGGTCAGTTCTACGATAAGGAAGGTATCGAGCAGATTGCCAGCATTCCTTCCAGAGAAGAACTCCTGGCAAAATTCCTGGGAAGCATTCAGAGCCCGGTTGGAAAGTTTGTCAGAACACTGGCTGCGATTGCAGACGCAAAGCAGGAGGGCGGAGACGCTCCGGCTGCAGAGGCTGCACCGGCAGAGTAGTTCAACTGAATATCGAAAATCAGTTAAGCATTATAGAGGCGGCCGCATAAACCGTGCCGCGTAATCATTCAGAAAGGAAACGAAAATGGATAAGGATCAGATCATTGAAGCCATCAAGGGAATGTCCGTACTCGAGCTGAACGAGCTCGTAAAAGCATGCGAAGAAGAGTTTGGTGTATCCGCAGCTGCTCCGGTTGCTGTTGCAGCAGCAGGTGCTGAGGGTGGAGCTGACGAGCAGACAGAATTCACAGTAGTTCTGAAGGAGATCGGTGACCAGAAGATTAAGGTTATCAAGGCTGTTCGTGAGATCACAGGACTCGGCCTGAAGGACGCTAAGGCTCTGGTAGACGGAGCTCCGTCCAACGTTAAGGAAGGCGTTGAGAAGGCTGAGGCTGACGACATCAAGGCTAAGCTCGAGGAAGTCGGCGCTACAGTAGAGTTCAAGTAATCGCGGCTCTTTTGTAAAACAGCGACGGCAGTAAAGCGATACGGAATACGTCAGATTCCCGTCCGGCTGGATTCTGCAGCTGCAGAATATGGCTGCCCGGAAATTAAATAGTTTCTGTATCGGTATCATGTCTGAAATAAGGAACTGTATCGGATCAGAGATCGGGTACAGTTCTTTTTTCTTGTGCGTCGATTTTGTCCGCTCCCCCGCAGGCAGGTCATCTGCAGACAAAACACACCCGGCAAGGGGTAAAAACGCCGGCGGAAACCGAAAATCATGAAACTCTGCGGCGTTTAAGGTGTGTCTGCCTGCTACATACAAAAATCTATCCATATAAATTTTACAATATGTGGAAGAAATTCACGCCGGGCTATTGCAGTTTTGACGCTTCTATTGTATAATATTAGACTGCCATGCGAGTACTAAGAGATAGATTGTAAGGAGTGATAGTAATGCCAAAGCCAATTAAAGTTGGTAGAAAAACACGTATGTCATTCGGAAAAATCAAAGAAGTCTTGCCTATGCCGAACCTGGTGGACATTCAGACAAAGTCCTACGAATGGTTCCTCAAGGAAGGACTTCAGGAAGTTTTTGAAGACATTTCGCCAATCAGCGACTATGCCGGCAAACTCAGCCTGGACTTCATTGATTACTCTCTGAACGATCCTCCGAAATATGACCAGGAGGAATGTAAAGAGAGAGATGTGACATATGCAGCTCCGCTGAAAGTCAAGGTCCGCCTCGTAAACAGGGAGACGGGCGAAGTTAAGGAACAGGAAGTGTTCATGGGTGATTTCCCTCTGATGACAGAGCGTGGAACATTCATTTACAACGGCGCTGAGCGTGTTATCGTTACACAGCTCGTACGTTCCCCGGGACCGTACTACAGTGTTGAGACGGATAAGTCCAACCAGAAACTGTATGCTTCCCAGATCATCCCGAACAGAGGTGCCTGGATCGAGTACGATACCGATTCCAACGGAATCATCTACGTTCGTGTTGACCGTACCAGAAAGCAGCCGCTGACCATTCTGCTCCGTGCACTTGGAATCAGCAGCAATGAAGAGATTCTCAGCATTTTCGGCGCGGATGAGCGTCTGATGAAGACGTTCGAGAAAGACACAACGACGGACACAGAGAGCGCCCTGAAGGAACTGTATAAAAAGCTCCGTCCGGGTGAACCGCCGACAGTGGAGAGCGCAAGATCTCTTCTGCATTCACTCTTTTACGATTCGAAAAGATACGACCTTTCTCATGTAGGAAGATATAAATATAATAAGAAGCTTGGTATTCACGACAGACTGGAAAACGCTGTTGCTGCACAGGATGTAATCGATCCGAATACGGGAGAAATTCTGGTATCCAATGGAGAGACGATTTCCAGAGAAATGGCTATGACCATTGAGGATGCTGGTGTTGACTTTGTTATGGTTGTCGGAAAGACGGACGACACCATCCGTACCAAGGTCATCGGTAACCGTTTTGTAGATATTAACAAGTATCTCGAGGGCAGAGACATTGATCTGACAGACCTGAAGATGCAGGACAAGGTTTACTACCCGGTACTGAAGGAAATCCTGAAAGAGGATCTGGACGACCAGGAACTGAAGAACCGCATCCGTGAGAGAAAGGATGAGCTTTCTCCAAAGCACATCATTCTGGCAGACGTCATCGCTTCTGTCAGCTACATTCTGAACCTGAACTACGGAATCGGAAGCACAGACGATATCGACCACCTGGGCAACAGAAGACTGCGTACGGTTGGAGAGCTGCTCCAGAACCAGTTCCGTATCGGACTGGCCAGAATGGAGCGTGTTGTCAGAGAGAGAATGTCCATTCAGGACATCGATGTTACGACACCGCAGGCACTGATTAATATCCGCCCGGTAACGGCAGCAATCAAGGAGTTCTTCGGAAGTTCCCAGCTGTCCCAGTTCATGGACCAGAACAACCCGCTGTCTGAGCTGACACACAGAAGAAGACTGTCAGCCCTGGGACCAGGCGGACTGTCCAGAGAGCGTGCAGGACTGGAAGTACGAGACATTCACCATTCACACTATGGAAGAATGTGCCCGATTGAGACTCCTGAAGGCCCGAACATCGGTCTGATCGGTTCTCTGACCATTTACGGAGTAGTGAACAAGTACGGTTTCATTGAGACACCGTATCGTATTGTAGATAAAGAGCACGGCAGAGTCACGGATGAAGTCCGCTATGTCACTGCCGATGAGGAAGAGCGTCTGATCATCGCCAACGCCAACGAGCCGTTGGATGATGACGGATACTTCATCAATGACGAAGTTGCGGGACGTGGTGTCGGCGGAGAAATTTCCCTGTTTAAGAAGACATCTGTTGACATGATGGATGTATCTCCTAAGCAGGTTGTATCCGTCGCTTCCGCGATGATTCCTTTCCTGGAGAACGACGACGCGAACCGTGCGCTGATGGGATCCAACATGCAGCGTCAGGCGGTTCCTCTGATGGTTACGGAAGCACCGTACATCGGAACAGGAATGGAGTATAAGGCAGCGAGAGATTCCGGAGCCGTCATTCTGGCCAAGCATTCCGGAACCGTTGAGTTCGTCGATGCGGATAACATCGTTATCGCAAGAGACGATGCCAAGGGTCAGGATGAATACACACTGCTGAAGTTCAAGCGTTCCAACCAGGGAGCCTGCATCAACCAGCGCCCGATCGTCAGCCACGGCGAACATATTGAAGAAGGAGAAGTCATTGCGGATGGTCCTTCTACCAATATGGGAGAGATTTCCCTCGGAAAGAACCTGCTGGTTGGATTCATGACCTGGGAAGGATATAACTACGAGGACGCGGTTATCCTGAACGAAAAGCTGATTATGAATGATGTCCTGACATCCATTCATATCGTAGAATACGAGTCCGAAGCCAGAGACACCAAGCTCGGACCGGAAGAGATCACCAGAGATATTCCGAACGTCGGCGATGACGCTCTGAAGGATCTGGATGAAGAAGGAATCATCCGTGTCGGCGCAGAAGTCGATTCCACGGATATTCTGGTCGGAAAAGTTACACCGAAGGGTGAAAACGACCTGAGCGCAGAAGAGCGTCTGCTGCGTGCCATCTTCGGTGAGAAGGCAAGAGAAGTCAGAGATACTTCCCTGCGTGTTCCTCATGGTGAGCACGGAATTGTCGTACAGGTCCGTGTCTTCACAAGAGCGAACGGTGACGAGCTGCCGCCTGGAGTAACCAAACTGGTTCGTGTATATATTGCGTCCAAGAGAAAGATTCAGGTCGGAGACAAGATGTCCGGACGTCACGGAAACAAGGGTGTTGTTTCCAGAATTCTGCCGGAAGAGGATATGCCGTTCCTGGAAGACGGAACACCGCTGCAGATCATGCTGAATCCGCTGGGTGTACCGTCCCGAATGAACGTAGGACAGGTCCTGGAAGTTCATCTGGGACTGGCCGCAAAGAAGCAGGGCTGGTACGTTGCGACTCCGGTATTCGATGGAGCCAAGGAGAGCGACATCAGAGAGCTGCTCGTAAAGAGCGGATATCCGGAAAACGGAAAACTGCGTCTGCGTGACGGAAGAACTGGCGAGTACTTTGCAAATCCGGTAACGGTCGGATACATGTACATGCTGAAACTGCATCACATGGTTGATGATAAGATCCATGCAAGAAGTACGGGTCCGTACTCCCTGGTAACGCAGCAGCCGCTGGGCGGAAAAGCTCAGTTCGGAGGCCAGCGTTTCGGAGAGATGGAGGTATGGGCACTGGAAGCTTACGGTGCCGCTTACACACTGCAGGAAATCCTGACGGTTAAATCCGATGATATCGTCGGCCGTGTCAAGACATATGAAGCAATCGTCAAGGGAGAGAACATCCCTGAGCCGGGTATTCCGGAGTCCTTCAAGGTTCTGATCAAGGAACTGCAGAGTCTGGCCCTGGATGTTCGTGTACTGGACGATAATGGTGAGGAAATCGAGCTGAAGGAACAGATCGATGACGATACTCCGAATGGATACGAGAGCGTCATCCGCATGAACTCCAGAGAGAGTGAAGACGGACTGATGAAGAGCGGATTCAGCGAGGAGAATACGGACGCCGGACATGCGGCGGACACAGAGGCTCATGCTGATGCAGAACCGTCAGATGACGAGCAGTAGGAAAGGAGAGTACATCTGTGGCTGAAAATAGCGGATACATTGAATCGAATAATTTTGACTCCCTTCAGATCAGACTGGCATCCACGGACAAGATCCTGGAGTGGTCTCACGGAGAAGTAACAAAGCCGGAAACAATCAATTACAGAACTCTCAAACCGGAAAAGGACGGCCTTTTCTGCGAAAGGATTTTCGGACCGATTAAAGACTGGGAGTGCCACTGCGGAAAGTACAAGCGCATCAGATATAAGGGCATTGTCTGCGACCGCTGCGGCGTAGAAGTCACCAAGGCAAAGGTAAGAAGAGAGAGAATGGGACACATCAAACTGGCTGCGCCAGTGTCCCATATCTGGTACTTCAAGGGAATTCCGTCCAGAATGGGTCTGATTCTGGACATTACCCCGAGAAACCTGGAGCGTGTACTGTATTTCGCAGCATACGTTGTCCTGGATCCGGGCGATGAGAGCCAGACCGGCCTCGTTGAAAAGCAGATCATCTCTGAGCAGCAGTACCGCGACCTGAAAGACGCGGGCATGCAGTTCCGCGCAGGCATGGGTGCAGAAGCTATCCGTGAGCTGCTGGAAAAAATCGACCTGGAAGATCTGTCTAAGAAGCTGCGTGCTGAGTTGAGCACAGCATCCGGCCAGAAGAAGGTAAAGATCATCAGAAGACTGGAAGTTGTAGAGGCTCTGCGCCTTTCCGGAAACCGTCCGGAGTGGATGGTTCTGGAAGTCGTTCCGGTAATTCCGCCTGATCTGCGCCCGATGGTACAGCTCGACGGAGGACGTTTCGCAACATCCGACCTGAACGACCTGTACAGAAGAGTCATCAACAGAAACAATCGTCTGAAGCGTCTGCTCGAGCTCGGCGCTCCGGACATCATCGTCAGAAATGAAAAGAGAATGCTGCAGGAAGCAGTTGACTCTCTGATCGATAACGGCAGAAGAGGAAAGCCGGTTACCGGACCTGGCGGACGTGCACTGAAGTCACTGTCCGACCTGCTGAAAGGTAAGCAGGGACGTTTCAGACAGAACCTGCTTGGTAAGCGAGTTGACTATTCTGGACGTTCCGTAATCGTCGTAGGACCTGAGCTGAAGTTCTATCAGTGCGGAGTCCCTAAGACCATGGCACTGGAGCTGTTCAAGCCATTCATCATGAAAGAGCTGGTTCAGCAGGGCTATGCGCACAACATCAAGAACGCCAAGAGAATGGTCGAGAAGGCCAAGCCGGAAGTCTGGGATGTACTGGAAGGCGTAATCAAGGAGCATCCGGTTATGCTGAACCGTGCCCCGACGCTGCACAGACTGGGAATTCAGGCATTTGAGCCTGTCCTGGTTGAAGGAAAGGCCATCAAGCTGCATCCTCTGGTCTGCACACCGTTCAACGCGGACTTCGACGGAGACCAGATGGCCATCCACGTACCGCTGACCGTTGAGGCTCAGGCTGAGGCGAGATTCCTGATGCTGTCTGTCAACAATATTCTGGCACCTAAGGACGGCTCCCCGATTACGACGCCGACACAGGATATGATCCTTGGTGCGTACTATTTGACCTATCCTGGAGATGCGACAAAGATTGTCAAAGACGAGGACGGCAAGGAGCATACCGAGTACTCTCTCGACGAGTTTAACGATCCGGAAAAGGCTAAATACAACCGTGACCACGGATTCAAGAGAGTTCAGCAGAAGGGAGACGGAAAGGTCTTCACCGATCTGAATGAGATGATCATGGCATTCCAGAACCATGTTGTGGACATTCACGCCAAGGTCAAAGTCAGAATGTATAAGGACGACAAGGATACAAGAGGCGCTCTGGTAGAGTCCACCGTCGGAAGATTCCTGTACAACAGAGGAATTCCGCAGGATCTGGGATTCATCGACCGCTCCAAGGATCCGTATTCCCTGGAAGTTGACTTCCTGTGCGGAAAGAAACAGCTTGGAAAAATTATTGATAAGTGCTTCCGTGCACATGAGAATACAGGCACTGTCTTGATGCTCGACTATATCAAGGCAATGGGATATAAATATTCTACGCTGGCTGCGATCACCATCGGTATCGACGACATGAAGATTCCGGATAATAAGTGGGAGATCGTAAACGCTGCGCAGAAAGAAGTCGATAAATACGAGAAGGCCTACAGACGCGGACTCATGTCCAACTCTGAGCGCTGGGATAAACAGGAAGCCATCTGGAACAAGGCAACAGACGATGTTGCTGACGCGCTGATGGATTCCCTGGCACCGAACAACAACCTGAACATCATGGCGACATCCGGTGCGCGAGGCAGTAAGAACCAGATTCGTCAGATCGGCGGAATGCGTGGACTGATGGGTACTGCTACAGGTAAGACCGTAGAAATTCCGATCAAGGCGAACTTCCGTGAAGGTCTGTCCATCCTGGAGTACTTTATTTCCTCCAACGGAGCGAGAAAGGGACTGGCCGACACCGCACTGCGTACAGCCGACTCTGGTTACCTGACCAGACGTCTGGTAGATGTCTCTCATAACATGATCGTCCGCGAGGTAGACTGCGGATCAACCGACGGTGTTGTCGTCCGCGCATTCGTCGACGGAAAGGAAGTTCTGGAAACCCTGTTCGACCGTATCGCCGGAAGAACCGCGGCAGAGGACATCAAGCATCCGCAGACCGGAGAGATCATCGTTCACCGCAATGAGGAGATTTCCGACGAGCAGGCACACGAGATCGAGGATTCCGGAATCAAGGAAGTCAAGATCAGATCCGTCATGACCTGCAAGAGCAAGAGCGGAGTCTGCGCAAAGTGCTATGGCAGAAACCTGGCGACCCGTCATGAGGTTAACATCGGAGAGGCTGTCGGAATCATCGCCGCACAGTCCATCGGAGAGCCTGGTACTCAGCTGACCATGAGAACATTCCACTCCGGCGGAGTTGCCGGAAGCGACATCACTCAGGGTCTTCCGAGAGTAGAGGAGCTGTTCGAGGCACGTAAGCCTAAGGGACTTGCCGAGATCTGCGAGGCAGACGGAGTCGTCCGCGAGATCAACCCGAGAACGGACAATAAGTCCGAGATCATCGTTGACTGCGACGAGCCGGATGAGAAGGGCGAACTCGAGAAGAAATACATCGTTCCTTACGGCGCGAGAATCGTCGTCAAGGTCGGCGATCGTGTACAGGCCGGACACAACCTGACTGCAGGACCTCTGAACCCGCATGATATTTATAAATACTGCGGCGTCGAGGGAGTTTATGACTACCTGCTCCGTGAGTGCCAGCGCGTATACAGAAACCAGGGTGTAGATATCAACGATAAGCACATCGAGATCATCGTCAGCCAGATGCTTTCCAAGTACCGTGTAGAGGATCCGGGCGACACCGACCTCCTGCCGGGCAGCATGTACAGCATCAGCGAGATCGAAGAAGCGAACGCGAATACAGAACATCCTGCGGAATATAAGAGAATGCTTCTGGGAATCACCAAGGCATCCCTGGCAACCAACTCCTTCCTGTCTGCCGCATCCTTCCAGGAGACAACCCGTGTCCTGACCGATGCCGCAATCAAGGGAAAGACCGACCATCTGGAAGGTCTGAAGGAGAACGTTATCATCGGAAAGCTTATCCCGGCCGGAACCGGAATGCGCAGATACCGCGACATTCAGGTCGACTACGGAGAGAACACCGATTACATGAACTCCTTCAACAAGGAAGAAGAAAAACCGTCTAATGACGACCGCCGCGAGACCGGAGACAAGATGCACGACTTCCATGTCGATACCACCTTTGATTCCGTGGCAAGCGGAGAGTCTGCAGGCGCGGATGCTTCTGCAGAGAAGCCGGCTGATGGCGCAGAGGAGTCTGGCGAGCAGGAGTAATTCACCGCTGAAATAAGGAGAAACAGCCATCCGTTTTCTCTTTCATATGAATAAACAGACCGCGCAGCAGGCAGTTCGTGGATTTCCATGAGCTGCAGGCTGCGCGTTTTTTACTTTCAGAGGCGGACGCATCCCCATTCGACAAAAAATACGCGCAAGGAGTGGCTCTTAATTTTTGTTAATAATAGTTGAAATTATACTGACTTCGTAATAGTATTGTATATAGAACGTACAGATTTTCGTACGCGAGTTATTTCTAATACGATCATCATGAACTGGCCTTCCTCCAGAAACGGCTGAATTTCAGGCAAATTGGGGGGGTAACATTTCATTATGGCGATTTGCCGGCAGCAAATCAGGCTGGAACATGACGATATTTCATGTGAAAGGAGTCCGATTTATGGGCAGAGTAAAGAAAAAGTCCGTGCTGGCATTGCTGTGCGTAGTTCTGTCGATTCTAACAATCGTTGCCATGATGCCGGGCATGGCGTATGCGGACGTAAAATCGGCAAAGGTTATGAATACTTCAAAGTCAATCAAACGTAGTGAAGGATTTGGCGAGCGCATTATTTCTGAGATGTTTGATAAATATAATAATCAAAGAAAAGATGCGATTAAAGGAGATATTTTAATCAAAGGCCCCGATGATGGAGACTATAATACCGAACATGATCAGGAATATGTTGTAAAGCAGGGTAATAGTTACACTTTGGGTCTGAAATTGGATGTTAAAGGCATAAAGTCGGAGTTAGACGATATTAAGTCAAGTGTATATTATAAAATCTTTCCGAAAATAATAGATGTTATTGGTATTCGGCACCTTCAATGTAAACTAGTTGCGGTTGTTGATATCCCAAAGGGTCTGGATGCGTCTGGTAATGATGTTCAAGAAGCTTTGGATCATCTCGAACTCAGAAATAACTTTGGTCCGTATAAGACCGACGGTGTAAAAGTGCATGTGGATAATACGGATGTCGGGGACTATAATTTATCTGGTTATAGGTTCGTTGTTACATCAGCAAAGTTTCAAAAGTTTAATAATGGTAATCAGAGAATTCGAATTGTGATGGAGTTGACAATTCCTGAAAATTATAATGGAAAAACTTATGATGATGCTTCTCAGTTCAATTTTGCTTGTCTGAATGCAATTGTAGAAAATATGCCGGATGTGTTCACGCTAGAAATCCCTGGAATAAAAGCTGATGCTGACCAGAAGATTGGTAAGATGAAAATAGAAGGTCAAATGGGCGCTGATGATCAATCTGAATGTTATATGAGTGCAGGATTAGGTTATAACAGCGGTAAAGAGTTCAAAACCAATTGGTACGCAACACAGTTGGACGGCGGTCAGGACGCAAACGCATTGAACAGCAACGGCATTTCTCTTACAGCGGTAAGAAAGGCTGCGGTGCAGTATGACGCTAACGGCGGAAAGGGAACAATGGCGCCGACAGAGGGGAACCTTCAGGATCAGGTACAGGCTGCAAAGAACCAGTTTACTCGTTCCGGATATTCCTTCAATGGATGGAATACCAAGGCGGATGGAAGTGGAACCGCATATAAGCGCGGAGATTCCGTTCCTCTGAACGATGAGACGGTAACTTTGTATGCACAGTGGACAGAGAACAGTACACCGGTTACTCCAGTTATCCCAGACACCCCGGTTATCCCTTCAGAACCTGAACAGCCGCAGAAGCATGAGGTCACCATCCATGAGGATAACCCGACCGCGGATAAGCCGGAGACAACCACCAAGATTACGGTGGACGATCGGGGTAAAGTCGAGAAGCCGGCTCAGGATCCAGTTCGCCCGGGATACACGTTCGACGGATGGTATTCCGATCCGGAGTGCACGATTCCGTTCGATTTCAGCAAGCCGGTTACCGGAGATCTCCACATCTACGCTAAGTGGAACAAGAACGTGAAGCCGCAGACGGCCAAGAAGGTAACGGGAATCCTGCTGCCGAAGGCCATCGCGAACGGAAGCAGCCACCAGACGGTCACCTGGACGCCACTGACCAATGTGGATGGATACTACGTTTATGAAGCGAACTGCAACACACCGAAAAAGACCTATCGCTTCAAGAAGGTGGCAGATGTCAAGGCATCCGCGCCGAGAGTGTATAAGCAGTCCGGACTGAAGAAGGGTGTTGCATATAAATATTATGTCGCGGCCTACCAGATGAAAAACGGAAAGAAGAAGGTTGTAAAGAAGAGCCTGTCCGTTCACTCGATCGCCGGAAACCTCATGAGAAAACGCGTAAGCTACACCAACGTAAAGAAGGTCAGTGTAAATAAGAACGCTGTCACTCTGAATGTTGGAAAGACTTACCGCATTCAGCCGTCGGTAAAGGGCGTTTACTCGAACTGCGCGATTCTGCAGAAGGGTCACGCGGCAATGTTCCGTTACGTCTATATCAAGGACGGAAAGAACATCAGCGTTTCCAGCACAGGAATCGTAAGGGCTAAGAAAGCCGGGAAGTGCAATGTTTACGTACTGGGCACCAACGGCGTCAGAGCCAAGGTTGCCGTAACGGTAAAGTAAAGGCGTTTTTACGCAGCGGAAGCAGAAACGGTTCTGTAAGAGATTGAAATAATCAAGAAGGAGATTTTCCACATTCAGCCGGAAGGCGGATGCGGAGAGTCTCCTTTTTTTATAGTTTCCAAATTTTTCCTTGTGAATTGATTTTTGTCAGTTGCAAAAAGAAAATGCTTGTGATACACTTATGATTGGTTCAGTCTCGATGACACTGAAGTACGCTTCAGTGTCGCTTTGACTGTCTGGACAGACCGGAAAGGAGCGTACCTGCGAGGCAGCGATGTTCACACCCGGATCTGTACACCTAAACCAAATTACTCAGGAAAGGAGAAAATAATGCCTACAATTAACCAGTTAGTACGTCAGGGCAGACACAGTTCCGTCAAGAAGTCTGGTGCACCGGCTCTCGGTAAGGGAATGAATTCCCTGAAGCGTGAGTTCACAGACAACAACTCACCACAGAAGAGAGGCGTCTGCACGTCAGTAAAGACGGTAACACCTAAGAAGCCGAATTCCGCTCTTAGAAAGGTTGCCAGAGTACGTCTTACGAACGGCATTGAGGTTTCAGCCTACATCCCTGGAATCGGTCACAACCTGCAGGAGCATAGTGTTGTACTGATCAGAGGCGGAAGAGTTAAGGACCTCCCTGGTGTAAGATACCACATCATCAGAGGAACTCTCGATACTGCCGGTGTAGCTGACAGAAACAAGGCTCGTTCCAAGTACGGCGTCAAGAGACCTAAGAAAAAGTAAGAATTTATTTCGAGTAATCGGGATTGTTGTGCTCGGAATATATAGGCATTATTTGCAATATATTGAGCACCGCGGCACCGCGTCCGCTAACGCGGGAACCGGTGTCGAGTACCCCCGTCAGACTGGGCAGTCACATTTTATTTTATTGCCGGGCTGTTCAGAGTAATCCTCTATGCTGAGCGTAAGCTCTCCGATAAAGGGTGAAGAGAAGAAGTGCAATATGAAGCTGTAATTGTACGGCGTGTCTCCTTGGCAGTTGTGTTTTGTCAGGGGGAGGCGCAGATAAGGGAGGAAGAGAAGTGCCAAGGAAAGGTAAAACACCAAAGCGTGAAGTGCTTCCAGATCCAGTTTATGGCAATGTCGTAGTTTCCAAGCTGATCAACAGCATCATGCTCGACGGTAAGAAGAGCACCGCTCAGAAGATCGTTTACGGCGCATTTGATCAGATCAAGGAGCAGACAGGCGAGGAGCCGCTGGAAGTATTTGAGAAGGCGATGAATAATATCATGCCTGTACTTGAAGTTAAGGCTAGAAGAGTCGGTGGTGCGAACTATCAGGTTCCTGTAGAGGTCAGACCTGCAAGAAGACAGACACTGGCTCTGAGATGGCTCACAATGTTCACAAGAGCAAGAGGTGAGAGAACTATGGCTGAGAGACTGGCCAAGGAACTCATCGATGCTTCCAACAACACTGGAGCAACCGTAAAGAGAAAAGAAGATACTCATAAGATGGCAGAGGCAAACAAGGCGTTTGCTCACTTCAGATGGTAGTAGTTTCCTAGGGAAACGCAGAATGGAGGAAAAATGGCTGGTAGAGAATTTCCGTTAGAGAAAACCAGAAACATTGGAATCATGGCTCATATCGATGCCGGAAAGACTACTGTCACAGAGCGTATCCTCTTCTATACAGGTAAAACTCATAAGATCGGAGAAACTCACGATGGAGCTTCTCAGATGGACTGGATGGAAGAAGAGCGTGAGCGTGGAATCACAATCACTTCTGCGGCGACTACTGCTCATTGGAAGGGCAACCGTATCAACATCATCGATACGCCGGGACATGTAGACTTTACTGTAGAGGTTGAGCGTTCCCTGCGTGTACTGGATGGAGCTGTTACGGTTCTGGCTGCCAAGGGCGGAGTTGAGCCGCAGTCTGAGACTGTATGGAGACAGGCTGAGAAGTACAATGTACCGAGAATGGTCTTCGTTAATAAGATGGACGTTCTGGGTGCTGACTTCTACCGCGTCATCGATCAGATCAAGGAAAGACTTCAGGCTAACCCGGTAGCTGTACAGCTGCCGATCGGCGCTGAGGACAGCTTCCGTGGAATCATCGACCTGATTACCATGAAGGCTGAGATTTATGAGGATAAGCTTGGTACCAAGATCGACGAGGAGAAGATCCCGGACGATATGATGGACGAAGCTAAGGAATGGCACGACAAGCTGCTGGAGCAGGTCGCTGAGTGTGACGAGGATCTCATGATGAAGTATCTGGAAGGCGAAGAGCTGACAGAGAAGGAGATCAAGGACACAATCAGAAAGCAGACCATTGCTAATGAGATGGTTCCTGTAATGTGCGGTTCCGCTTATAAGAATAAGGGTGTTCAGCCGCTGCTGGACGGCATTATTGATTACATGCCGTCCCCACTGGATGTACCGCCGATCAAGGGTGTAAACCCGGATACAGAGGAAGAGGAAGAGAGACCGTCTGATGACAAGGCTCCGTTCGCTGCTCTGGCATTCAAGATCATGACGGACCCGTATGTTGGTAAGCTGGCATTCTTCAGAGTTTACTCCGGTACTCTGGAATCCGGTTCCTATGTTTACAACGCAAACAAGGGACAGAAAGAAAGAATCGGAAGAATTCTTCAGATGCACGCGAACAAGCGTAAGGAAATCGACAAGGTTTACGCCGGAGATATCGCTGCAGCTGTAGGTCTTAAGAATACAACAACAGGTGATACACTGTGTGACGAGAACCATGAGATTCTGCTCGAGTCCATGGAATTCCCGGATCCGGTTATCGAGGTTGCGATCGAGCCGAGAACCAAGGCTGGTCAGGAGAAGATGGGTATCGCGCTGGCAAAGCTGGCAGAAGAGGACCCGACGTTCAGAACTTACACGAACGAGGACACTGGTCAGACCATCATCGCAGGAATGGGAGAACTCCATCTGGAGATCATCATCGACCGTCTGCTGCGTGAGTTCAAGGTTGAGGCGAATGTCGGAAAGCCGCAGGTTTCCTACAAGGAGACAATTACAAAGCCGGTCGACGTCGATCACAAGTATGCAAAGCAGTCCGGTGGTCATGGTCAGTATGGTCATGTAAAGATCAAGGTTTATCCGAGAGAGCCGGGCGAAGGATACGAATTCAAGAACTCCATCGTCGGAGGAGCTATTCCGAAGGAATACTTCAACGCGATTCAGGAAGGTATTCAGGAAGCTATGCAGAACGGACCGGTTGCCGGATATCCGGTTGTTGATGTCGGCGTAGATCTGTATGATGGATCTTATCATGAAGTCGACTCCTCTGAGATGGCATTTAAGGTTGCCGCTTCTATGGCATTCCGCGAGGCTGCACAGAAGGCAGATCCTGTACTGCTCGAGCCTATCTTCAAGGTTGAGGTTACGGTTCCTGATGAATACATGGGAGACGTTATCGGAGACCTGTCCGGAAGAAGAGGCCGTATCGAGGGATCTGAGATGGATAAGGGCGCTGTTGAGATCAGAGCGATGGTTCCGCTGTCTGAGATGTTCGGATATGCGACAGACCTGCGTTCCAGAACTCAGGGCCGTGGAACTTATGTAATGCAGTTCGACCACTTCGAGAAGCTGCCTGCATCACTGACTGAAAAAGTCGTTAATAAATAGTTTAGCCTGATGTATTTTTGCCGCAGTACGCATGCGTGTGTGCTGCGGCCGTAAGGAGGATATAGAAATGGCAAAGCAGAAATATGAAAGAACCAAGCCGCATATCAACATCGGAACA
>ERZ791908.1086-NODE-1086-length-20068-cov-17.253685_pt1 | contig 20068 bp, 19 predicted proteins | sample MGYA00510144_ERZ791908 | MGnify/ENA primary metagenome ERZ791908 (study PRJEB30046, sample SAMN00792105) | human gut metagenome | study: EMG produced TPA metagenomics assembly of the A metagenome-wide association study of gut microbiota in type 2...
AGGTCAATCCGTGAAAATCCGCGATTCCGGACACACTTTTTGACCCTTAACCCTCAATGAATGTGGACTATACCGTAACTACGAAACGGTTGCCGAAACCGGGAGAGACCGTCAACGGTGGCCCGCTGACCTTATTGCCGGGAGGCAAATCAGCGAATCAGGCATCGGCGGCTGCGCGAATTGGAGCGCAGGTGCGGATGTTTGGTGCAGTCGGGGAAGATGCCAATGCGGATTTTCTGCTGGAGCATTTGCGCGATGCTGGTGTGGATACTTCGCATATCGCTGCCGTTGCAGGTCCCAGCGGCACCACGGTGATTACCGTCGATGCGAATGGCGAGAACACCATCGTATATTCGGCTGGCTCCAATGGTGAGGTATCTGTCGACTATGTGCAGCAGTCATCTGATGCATTGGTTGCTGCTGATGTACTGGGGCTGTGTTTGGAGAGCCCGATGGAAACCGTCACCGCATGTGCTCGCCTCTGTCATGATGCCGGGCTCAAGGTATTGCTCAACGATTCGCCATTCGTTGCTGAACTGCCCGCTGAGCTTATCGAGGCTTCGGACATTCTGTTGGTCAATGAGCATGAAATGGCGCAGCTGCTGGACATCGCCGAGCCGGACGATGACGATTGGGATGGACTGGACTGGTCTGATGTGGCGCGGCAGATGCATGACTTCGGCTTTAATCAGGCGATAATTACGCTTGGCGGGGATGGTTCGGTAGTCATCGATGGTGATGATATCTATCGTATTGCGCCAGTTGCGGTCGAGGCCATCGACACTACCGGGTGCGGAGATGCCTTTATGGGCACGGTTCTGGCCGGACTTGCCTCGGGTCATGCGTTGGCGGACAGCGCGCAGTTGGCCTCATACGTTTCCGCGTACGCCGCGACTGGGTTCGGCGCGCAAGCCTCTTATGGTACTGCCGCTCAGATTCGTGAGCGGTTTGGTGCGAAGTAATTGCTGAGTGCAGAGTCTTGCAGGCCGTGAATTGGATGCAGACCTAGCACGTCCATTTAGACGCTATGCGGGAACGAATTAGACTGACCATAAGAGAATGCGGACGTAATCCGTTGTTGTACTGGTGGATTTTGCAGACATAACCTGTTGGATTAACGGGATGCAGTCATTATCCGTCTAGTTATGGCTATAAATCGGCGATAACTTGTACGGATATGTCTGCATGACTGATAACTGATACAGAAATGTCTGCAACATTCACGGGTTCGCGGTCAACGGCGTCTCTCAGTGAACATTCGTGCAGACTTGACCGCGTGGCGTGTTAGGATATGCACCGTTGTGAGGCAGTGATCCGTTATCAGCGGGGAGTCTTCGGAAGAACGGCGGCAATCGCCTAGTAGAACCGACGGGATCGGCCCGAGATAGCCGAACACAAGCGGTCGTGCAGGCCGCGCTGCGCTGAGTGCAACAATTCGGCGGAGCGCAACCGGTGCGATAAGCGAGGTGGTACCGCGGTGCGAAGCGTGCAAAGCGCTCGTCATCGTCCTCGTAGGCAGGAACATCATCCGATGATGGGTTCGGGCGGGGCGACTACTAAAGCGGCCACTTGAATCAATCGCCACCAATGATGCTCCTGTAGGACCAGTGCACAGTACAACTAGGAGATTTACGGTGAGCGAAAACGTATATCCCAAGGCGAACGAGGGCGGCGAGACCGCGCACGTCGCGCCGAACCCCAGCTTCCCCAACATGGAGGAGACCGTTCTCGACTACTGGGACAAGGACGACACCTTCCAGAAGTCCGTTGAACGCAACCCTTCCGGCGACCACAGCCAGAATGAATTCGTGTTCTTCGATGGCCCGCCTTTTGCGAACGGTCTTCCGCACTACGGCCACCTGCTGACCGGCTACGCCAAGGACGTGATCCCGCGCTACCAGACCATGAAGGGCCGCAAGGTCAACCGCGTGTTCGGCTGGGACACCCACGGCCTGCCCGCCGAGCTTGAGGCGCAGAAGGAACTCGGCATCGACTCGGTCGACCAGATCGAGAAGATGGGCATCGACAAGTTCAACGACGCCTGCCGCGCTTCCGTGCTGAAGTACACCAACGAATGGCAGAACTACGTGCATCGTCAGGCCCGTTGGGTGGACTTCGAGCACGGCTACAAGACCCTGAACATCCCGTACATGGAATCCGTGATGTGGGCCTTCAAGCAGCTCTACGACAAGGGCCTGGCCTACCAGGGCTACCGCGTGCTGCCGTACTGCCCGAAGGACCGCACGCCGTTGAGTGCGCACGAGCTGCGCATGGACGCCGACGTGTACCAGGACCGCCAGGACACCACCGTGTCCGTGGCCGTGAAGATGCGCGATGAGGACGACGCCTACGCCGTCTTCTGGACCACCACCCCGTGGACCGTGCCCACCAACTTCGCCATCGTGGTCGGCGGCGACATCGACTACGTCGAGGTCCGCCCGACCGAAGGCAAGTTCGCTGGCAAGAAGTTCTACCTCGGCAAGGATTTGCTGCCGCACTATGAGAAGGAACTCGGCGAGAACTACGAGGTCGTGCGCGAGCTCAAGGGCTCCGAGCTGGAAGGCCGCCGCTACTACCCGGTCTTCCCGTACTTCACGGGTGACGAGGCCGAATCCGAAGGCCACGTGCCTGGCCCGAACGGCTACACGATCTTCACCGCCGACTACGTCGACACCGTTGAAGGTACCGGTCTGGTTCACCAGGCTCCCTATGGTGAAGACGATATGAACACGCTGAACGCTAAGGGCATCAAGAGCACCGACGTGCTCGACGATGGCTGCCGCTTCACCGCGCAGTGCCCCGACTACGAGGGTGATTTCGTGTTCGACGCCAACCTGCCGATCCTGCGCAACCTGCGCGCCGGCGATGGCCCGCTCGCCGAGATTCCGGAAGAGCGCCGCGCGATCCTCTTCCAGGAGAAGAGCTACGTGCACTCCTACCCGCACTGCTGGCGTTGCGCCACCCCGCTGATCTACAAGCCGGTCTCCTCCTGGTTCGTGTCCGTGACCAAGATCAAGCCGCGTCTACTGGAATTGAACCAGCAAATCAACTGGATCCCTGGCAACGTCAAGGACGGCCAGTTCGGCAAGTGGCTCGCCAACGCGCGCGACTGGTCCATCTCCCGCAACCGCTTCTGGGGTTCCCCGATTCCGGTGTGGGTGAGTGACAATCCGAAGTACCCGCGTGTGGACGTTTACGGTTCTCTCGAAGAGCTCAAGGCCGACTTCGGTGACTACCCGCGCGACAAGGACGGCAACATCAACATGCACCGTCCGTGGATCGACAACCTGGTCCGCGTCAACCCGGACGACCCGACCGGCAAGTCGCACATGCACCGTATTTCCGATGTGCTCGATTGCTGGTTCGAGTCCGGTTCCATGTCGTTCGCGCAGTTCCACTACCCGTTCGAGAACAAGGAGAAGTTCGAACAGCACTTCCCGGCCGACTACATCGTGGAATACATCGGTCAGACCCGTGGCTGGTTCTACCTGCTGCACGTCATGGCTACTGCTCTGTTCGACCGTCCGGCGTTCAAGAACGTGATCTGCCACGGCATCGTGCTTGGCTCCGACGGCCAGAAGATGTCCAAGCATCTGCGCAACTACCCGGACGTGAACGGCGTGTTCGACAAGTACGGTTCCGACGCTATGCGCTGGTTCCTTATGTCTTCGCCGATTCTGCGCGGCGGCAACCTGATCGTCACCGCCGAAGGCATTCGCGACACCGTGCGTCAGGTTATGCTGCCGGTGTGGAGCTCCTACTACTTCTTCACGCTGTACGCCAACGCGGCCAACGGCGGGGCCGGATTCGACGCTCGTCAGCTGCGTGCCGACGAGGTCGCTGGCCTGCCGCAGATGGATCGCTATCTGCTGGCCCGCACCCGCCGCCTGGTGGAGCGTGTGGAGAAGTCTCTGAACGAGTTTGCGATTTCTGACGCTTGCGATGTGGTGTCCGACTTCATCGACGTGCTCACCAACTGGTACATCCGCAACACCCGTGACCGCTTCTGGAACGAGGATGCGAACGCGTTCAACACGTTGTACACCGTGCTTGAGGCGTTCATGCGTGTGCTTGCTCCGCTTGCTCCGATGGAGGCCGAGTCCGTGTGGCGCGGTCTGACCGGCGGCGAGTCCGTGCATCTGGCCGACTGGCCGTATGTGGTGGACGAGAAGACCGGTGCGGATACCGAACTTGGTCGCGTGCTGGTTGACGATCCGGCTTTGGTCGCCGCGATGGAGAAGGTCCGCGAGGTCGTTTCCGGCACTCTGTCCCTGCGCAAGTCCGCCAAGATCCGCGTGCGTCAGCCGCTCGCCAAGCTCACTGTGGTGGCTGAGGATGTGGACGCAGTCAAGGCCTACGACGAGTTGCTGAAGTCCGAGCTCAACGTCAAGGATATCGAATTCTGCACGATGGAGGACGCTGGTTCCCAGGGTCTGAAGATCGTGCACGAGCTGCGCGTGAACGCTCGCGCTGCCGGCCCGCGTCTGGGCAAGCAGGTGCAGTTCGCCATCAAGGCCTCCAAGTCCGGCGACTGGAGCGTAAACGCTTCCGGCGCTCCGGTGGTTTCCACGCCGTCCGGCGATTTTGAGCTCGTCGAGGGCGAGTACGAGCTCATCAACCGTGTGGAGGAGGAGAATGCCGCCGAGGCCGCTGCTTCGGTGTCCGCCGCTCTGCCGACCGGTGGCTTCGTGATTCTCGACACCGCTCTGGATGACGACCTGCTGGCTGAAGGCTACGCCCGCGACGCCATCCGCGCCGTGCAGGACGCCCGCAAGGCCGCCGATCTGGACATCGCCGATCGCATCTCCCTGGTGCTGACCGTTCCGGCCGCCGATGTGGCCAAGGTCGAGCAGTTCAAGGATCTGATCGCCCACGAGACGCTGGCTACCTCCTTCGAAGTGAAGGAAGGCGCCGAGCTGGGTGTGGAGGTCTCCAAGGCGTGAGATCGCTGAATTGAGTTTGCTGAGTTGTCAATATTGAACGTTGTGGACAGCCCAGTAAACTCGATACGCCAATTGATATGAGCTTGTCGTTGTGGTTGGGATTGTGTGGATTCCAGCCACAACGACAAGTTTTTTGTGTCTTCGCCAGTTTGTGTGGTGGGAAAGCCCCGGCGTCCGTTGCCGGGGTTTTTCGTGTGCGGGTATGGAAGGGGCGTTCTCCTGTTAGGTTTGTTTCCGCCAAGAAATAGAACCGAGGAACAGAGGAACGCCTGTGCCCACCATATCAGCCGGCGCGCTCAAGCGCATGCCGGGCCTGCCCGCGAACGTCGTGGCCGGCGTGCCGCGCGTCGAGAAGGACCCGCGCGGAGGGGACGTCGTCATCGTCCCGGTGCGCCCGTACGCGAGGGACATGGACCGGTGCGCCAGATGTGGGGAGCGTGGCCGGCCGTACGACCGGCTGGGCGTGCGCCGCTGGCGGCATCTCGACATCGGCTGCGCCAGGCTCCTGCTGGAGCACGCGCCCCGGAGGGTCGATTGCGCGGAGCACGGGGTGGACCGTCGCGATGGTGCCGTGGCGAGACGCAAGAGCGCGTACACGCGTGACTTCGAGCGGCAGGCCGCATGGCTGAGCGTGCACGCGCCCAGGAGCGCCGTGTCGGCGCTGATGTGCGTCGACTGGAAGAGCGTGGGCCCGATCTGCAGACGCATCCCTCTCGGGCATCGAGGAGTTCTCGAGGCTCGGCGAGAAGATCGACCGCCGCCGCTTCGACATCCTGCGCACCATCCGGTCCGGCCTATCCAACGCTCGCCTGGAGGCCGTCAACAACAATATCAAGACCACCATCAAGATGGGCTACGGCTACAGGAACCTCGGCAACCTCATCGCCCTGGTCATGCTCAAATGCGGCGGCCTCAACCTCCAACTCCCCGGACGCCAATAACCCGTAAGCCAGACCAGTGACCCACACCCACACAAACACCCGAAGAGCCGTTTTTTCGTATGCACTCCGTGATGCCAGCTGTGCTATTTAGGATGCCCGGAAAGACGCCAATCTTGACTTTGTCGAACAATGCACATCGACACGCCGATCGAATATGGTTTTTACTATCTACTTCATTGAAGATATGATTCCTTCTAGGTGAGCAGGCCGGACAAGTCGTACTCACCTAGAGACCAGAAATACTGGCCTTTGTTTCACAGGAAAGGTGCAGGTGATGAAGATGAAACTAATCGCCATCATTGTCATTCTCATCCTCCCGATCCAGGAGTATGAGTCTTTCTTCGCTATTAGAGGGTAGCAGATGAATGATGTTATGCCAGTTGCGACACCATTCACCTGATATCCTGCAGGGCGCACCATCAGCTGCCCGTGTCGTCTCAGCAAGGCGTGGATTGAAAAAATGATGCAGATAGTATAGGTATCTCAAAAATGCGTCGTCTGTGTCTCCGGTTCAAAGCGGGGACACAGACGACGCAATCCATATTCCATGGCTTTTTCAGCACTGGACCTCTAATTTTCAGCATAATTACGTCACGTTCGGTAAAAATTTACCGCACATAAAAGATCCGGCGATAATGGGGGCACACAGATGTTTCAATTATTCAGAAAGGGTGCGCAATGGGACATGCATTGATGCCTAAGGATTTATTATTAGCGCGTAAAGATGATGACGGCAATACGCAGACGCTGTATGACCATTTGCACAACACAGCGAAACTGGCAGCGGGCTTTGAAAAAAGAAGTTCTGTTACGGCGTTTGCCGCAGGATTGCTGCACGATTCCGGCAAAGCTACGGATGACTTCAAACGATATCTGCTGACCGGCAACCGCAAGCGAGGGGAAGTCGTTCATGCCAAGCAAGGCGCGTTCATTGTTGATGATTGTGCTGCCGATTTTCCATCATCAGCAGCCAGCATGATAACCGCAGAAGTACTTGAGCTGGCAATCGCTAATCATCATGGTCATCTGCCGGATTGCCTAGACGCTTGTGGAGGAACTGCTTACTTTAGGAAGTTGACAGGCGAGAACAAAAAAGCCGAGCAGTACCACTATCAAGAAGTACTGAGCCATGTTTCTTCCTTAAACCTAGATATAAACACCAATTTCGCCAACAGTGTCGCTGAGACCAATAGACTGCTAGAAACAGTCGATTCCTGTGGTATTTCACCGCGCAACACGAGGAATTCTCGCAGCTTCTTCTTGGGCCTGTATGCAAAATACATCTATTCGCGGCTCGTAGATGCGGATCGAGTCGATGCGGCAAACTTCACGGCTCATCAACCATATACTTCGCAGACTCCCAATTGGGAAGAACTGACTCGTCGACTAGAAAATGCGATCAGTGGTTTTGATACATCGTCGAAGATCAGCAAAATCAGGATGCGCATCTCTGAAGATTGTCTTGCAGCCAGCACACGCGATACAGGAATATACCGTTTAGGTGTGCCCACGGGCGGTGGAAAAACTTTGGCCTCTCTACGTTTTGCGCTCCATCATGCCCAGGAAACAGGAAAACACCATATCATTTACATCACCCCTTATTTGTCAATTACAGAGCAAACCGTGCAGGTATTCCGCAATGTCCTCGATCTAGACAAAGACGACGAGATTCTTCTCGAGCATTATTCGAGCGTGGTTCCGGATAAAGATGACGAAAAGGAGCAGCAACGACGTCTCGCTGCAGAGCGATGGGATAAGCCTATCATCGTGACTACGATGGTGCAGTTCCTGGAAACTGTGATGTCTGCGAAAGCAACAAAACTACGCAAGTTCCACAACTTGGCTGATAGCGTTATCGTCTTTGATGAAGTACAGGCACTGCCCACCAATACCATTAACGTGTTCAACGAAGTCGTGAGTTTCCTCTCCAAGATTCTGGGTTCCACGATTTTGCTCTGTTCGGCCACTCAGCCACTTTTGGAACAAACCGACCGCAGAAATCTGTTGCTTTCAGATGAGCCTGATCTAATTGATCCCGACAATGATTATGCCGAGCAACTTCGTCGGACCAATATTGTCGCTTCATCGCAGTGTCTGACCCTCGATGATTTTGCAGCAGAAATTTATAGCAAAGCGTTGGATAACGGTAACTGTTTGGCTGTGGTTAATCTAAAAGGCGAAGCCAAACAGCTATATCAACTCGTCAAGGAACTAGACGTTGACCACCGGTTTACATTGGTGCATCTGAGTACTGCGATGTGCGGTGCACATCGCAAAAACCAACTTGCCGTGCTGAAGAAATGCCTGCCGAAAAAAACTGGAGATTCGGGCCAACCAGTGATTTGTATCAGTACTCAGCTCATTGAAGCCGGCGTGGACATTTCGTTCTCTTGTGTTATTCGTGCAATGGCGGGACTCGACAGTATCTTGCAAGCAGCGGGTCGCTGCAATCGCAATGGCGAATCGCAGATGCCGAGAAACGTTTATGTATATCCCATTAAGGATGAGTCAGGACTGAGATATCTTCCTGAAATCCAATTAGGGAAAGAGATCACGGACCAACTCATCCATGATTATCCGGAACAAGACTTGCTCTCTGCATTTATGATCGAAGAATATTACCGCGCTTACCTTATCCGGTATCCAAAATTAGTGGACTCCAAATCACGGAACATTGGAACCATGGATTACTCAATTCTCGGAGGCGAAGAAACCGTATACGACCTATTGTCGTTCAACCGTCGCCGTCGCGGGTTGTACTGTAACCGCGTCGGAGAGCAATACCCATACGCATTTGCCCAGGCTTTCCAGACTGTGGGAGATAGCTTCCATGTCATTCCCGGAGGTACCACGGATGTTGTGGTACATTATGGACAGGCGATGGAGCTGATTGACCAACTTAGTGGTGAGGGGGATTTTGCATCCAAGATTAAGATACTGCGCTCATTGCAGGAGTATACGGTTTCTCTCTTCGATTACGAATTCAAGGCACTTGACAAGTCGAAATCGATTAGCGAAGCGAATGGAGATTTCGGCATATTAGTGCTCAACGAAGAAAACTACAGTCAAGACTTCGGATTCCTCTTGAAAGCGGAAATGCCGCTTCTGATGAAGTAGGTGATTATGGAAAAGCATCGCAACTCGATTGAATATGTGATATATGGCGACTACGCCTTGTTCTCAGAAGTTGCCACCCGCACGGGCGGAGAAAAAAACTCATATCAGATTCCAACGTATCAAGCCCTGAAGGGTATTACTGAGAGCATCTATTGGAAACCAACAATCGTGTGGGTCATTGACGCAGTACGCGTGATGAACAAGATTCAGACCGAAGGCAAAGGTATCCGGCCAATCAAGATGAGTGGCGGGAATGATCTGTCGTATTACACCTATTTGAAGAAAGTCAAGTATCAAGTACTTGCTCATTTTGAGTGGAATGAGCAACGCGAAGACTTGCGTGTAGACCGCAACGAGAACAAACACCACAATATCGCCAAGAGATCAGTCAATCTTGGAGGACGAAGAGACATTTTCCTCGGCACCAGAGAGTGCCAAGGATATGTGGAACCATGCGAGTTCGGTTCTGGCGAAGGATTCTACGACGGTTATGGTGATTGGCAGTTCGGCTTTGAGTTTCATAGTTTTATTTATCCAGATGAAAACCCGGAACATGACTTTATCGCCCAGTTCTGGCGTCCAATAATGCACGATGGCATCATTCAGTTTGAACGCCCCGATTCCACACAATTAGATCAACGCATTATCCGGCGCAATCAGCATGTCAAAGATTTTATTGAGGGTCGCAATTTTAGCATGGCGGAGGAGTAGACATGAGTTTATGGTCCAGTCTGCTGCAGACGTATGATGCAGTGAACAGTTCAGCAGGAATCACGCCTCTCAATGAAGACGTGAATAAAACCTTGTTGCCTCTTTATCACACTACGTTGAAGACTCAGCTACAGGTCACACTTGATGAAAACGGATACCCCACTATCAAGCGAGATAATGCCGATATTGAAATTATCGCCCCTTGTACTGAGCAATCCATGGGGCGCTCCGGAACGGTGCTGCCTCCGCACCCGTTATTCGATCAGTTGCAATACATCGACACCAATTATGACCCGGTCAAGCATGAATCATATCTCAGCCAGCTTGCCAGTTGGAAAGGTGATAATGCGAAGTTGAATGCTATTTACCAATATCTTTCGCAGCATAGCGTAATCGAAGAAGCTCGAGCACAAGGTATTGGAATCGATCCCAAGAAAGATAGTAAAATCGGAGTCCGCTTTGCGGTACATGTTCGCCATGGTGATTATGAACCGAATGTTTGGGCGGATCATGCAATACGGGATTTGTGGATAGCCCATGAGGAGCAGGTGCGGCACGGTGCCAGTCTTGGAACTGATCTGTTCGGCGAGACACTGTACAAGCCTTCCACTAACTTCCCAAAGAAGATTGTCAATGTAAACGGTAACGCCAAATTGATATCCGCCAATGACAACACGAATTTCACTTTCCGTGGGCGTTTCGCTAATCGCGATGAAGCACTGAGTATTGATACCCTGACTTCACAGAAAATCCATACAACGCTGCGCTGGCTTGCAGCCAATAATGGCACGCTTACCGGTAGTCAGGATATTGTGATTTGGGCAATTGACGGCCATCCGACGGACAATGTTTTTGATCCCACTGGAAATTCCCGCGATGTGGCCGAACAGGTCGATGACCGTACTGATTCTGAAAAACTTATAGACGCAAACGTTCAAACTTACGCGAATTATGCAAAGCAATTCGGTAAATTGTTGCGAGGTTATGGCAACGAAAAAGTACTGCAACAAATGCAGCAACATAGCAGACGAATAGTCGTGACTATCTTCGATGCCGCCACTTCGGGGCGTCTTAGCGTTACCTTCTACCGTGAATTATCCCAAAACGAGTACATTGAAAGCGTTCTTCAATGGCACGAAGATGCTGCGTGGTACCTCACTTGTTTTGATAACAAAAACAGCGCATCTACCGATGACGAGGCTCCGCGCGGGTCCAAGAAGTCTTCCGATAAGCCGAAGCCAATTCCATACATCGGCGCGCCGTCATTCGCGGATATTATCAACTGTGTGTACAGCACTGACGATCACAGCAGTGATAGTTACAGACGCTTTGCCAAATATGTAAAAAAACAACTCGTAGAGTGCATGTTCAGCAACGCTGGCCTTCCTGCATCGCTCCTGCAGCCGGCTTTCCACAAGGTTATCCGGCCATTGTCCTATGACAGTTTATCTGTCTGGCAGCACGATTTCGAAGTCGCCTGCAGTATGTGGAAAAAGTACTACATCGATCAAGATAAAAGACTTCCCCTAAATGAAAGGAACAACATCACCATGGATTTAGACGAGAAGCGAACGGACCGAGATTATTTATTCGGCCAGTTGCTGGCGCTCGCTGACAATTACGAATACAGAGTTTTATTAAGGCAGAGCGGTGGAAGGACACCGGACCGCACCACTAATGCCGTAAAACTGATGAATAATTTCGTAGCCAAACCATCGACCACGTGGCTGACATTACGGCAGCAACTGAATCCATATATCATCTCCTCCACCAATGGGATGTTCTTCCAGAACGAAGTTGACGAGGTCATGAGCAAGTTCAAAGAAGGAGACTTCGAAAGCAATAAGCCATTGTCATCACTATTCTTGCTCGGTTATTCCCACAAACGCAGACAGCTTATCCAGAGGGCCGATGCCGCCAAGCAACTCAAAGAACAGAACATTGAAAATAAAGGAGAATGAATCATGACTAGCTTGCAGCACAAAATTGATTTCGTACTGACGTTCGCTGTTGAAAATGCCAACCCTAACGGCGATCCGCTGAATGGAAACCGTCCACGTACCACTGCTGAAGGCTTGGGTGAAATGTCGGATGTGGCAGAAAAGCGCAAGATCCGCAATCGCCTACAAGACGCAGGCGAGCGAATCTTTGTACAGTCCACAGACCGTACTGATGATGGAGAAAAATCTCTGTCAGATCGTTGGAAAGCTTTTACCAAGACCCTAAGCAAGGAAGACCAGAAGGACCGAGAAGCTCTATCCTACAGAGCTTGCGAACAGTGGATTGATGTCCGCTCCTTTGGACAAGTGTTTGCGTTCAAAGGAAAGGAAAAGGAAGGCGATGCTTCCGTCTCCATTCCAGTGCGCGGTCCGTTCACCATACAATCTGCATTCTCTCTTGAACCCATCGCTATTGACGACGTACAAATCACCAAGTCAGTGAATGGCGAAACTACGGACACGAATAAGAAATCCTCCGACACCATGGGTATGAAGCACCGTGTCTCCGGACGTGCTGTATATGTGACCCATGGCAGTATCAGCCCTCAATTGGCAGAAAAGACTGGTTTCACTGAGAAAGACGCAGAGAAAATCAAAGAAGCTTTGCTGACTCTGTTTGAGAATGACGAAAGTTCAGCACGACCTGCAGGCTCCATGGAAGTGGTGAATCTGGCGTGGTTTACGCACAACAGCAAAGCGGGCCAATATTCGTCAGCGAAGGTCCACCGTACTGCCAAGGTTGATGAAGAAGGTGTCATCACCGTGGATACCACGCATATTCCCGGTCTCCATTATGAAGTACTCGAAGGTCGCTGAATCAATCCCGTCGGTATTGTCGGCATAAAGGAGCAACTGTGAAAGAGCCAACAGATTATCCAGAGGACGATTGGCTGGCTCTTTCCGGCCTCCAACATTTCGCGTTTTGCAGGCGGCAGTGGGCTCTGATTCATATCGAGCAGCAGTGGCAGGACAACTATCTCACTACTGCGGGCTCCCTCGAACACGATCGAGCGCATGATTACAGCGAATCGGAAACAAGGGGCAATCTGCTTATTATGCGTGATCTCCGTGTGTTCTCACGACGATTGGGCATTACCGGAGCATGCGATGTGGTCGAGTTCCGTCAATCGGATGAAGGCGTGCCATTGCATGGGCGAGCCGGTACTTGGCTGCCGTATCCTGTGGAATACAAGCATGGTGTTCCAAAGCAGGTGGATGCGGATCGTCTTCAACTTTGTGCGGAAGCCATGTGTTTGGAAGAAATGCTGGCTTGCTCGATTCCGGAAGGTAGCTTGTTCTATCAGCAGACTAAACGACGGGAGCGGGTGCAATTTGATGAGTCGTTGCGTGGACAGATCGTCGCAATGACAAGTGAAATGCATGATCTGTTTAGGCGTGGGCACACGCCGAAAGTCAGACCCTCAAAGGCTTGCAGGGCCTGTTCTTTGAGTGATATATGCTTGCCGAAGATTGCTAAAACACGCTCAGCGCAGCAATTCATTGAGGAATCCGTGCAGGCGGGAGTAGAGGGGGTGGCGGGTTGAAATGAGACAGCTACTTAATACGTTGTATGTCACCAGCGAGGACGTATATCTGTCGCTAAAGAACGATAATGTCATCGTTCAGCAAGGTGATAACACACTTGGCCGGATTCCGTTGCGCTCGTTGGAGAGCATCATAAGCTTCTCGTACAAGGGCGCATCGCCGGCCCTGATGGGAAAATGTTCGGAACTTGGCGTGGGGCTCTCGTTCTTTTCTCCACGAGGATGGTACTACTGTTCTATTCTCGGCGAGAAGAATCGTAATGTTTTGCTTCGTCGTGAGCAATTTCGTTTCGCGGACGATGAGAGTGAGGCTTTGCCGTTTGCAAGATCATTCATCATAGGGAAGATATACAACTGCCGCTGGGTGCTTGAACGAACTAAGCGAGACCATGCGCTACGAGTGAATAGCGAGCGGATCGCGGCACAGAGCGAGAAGTTGCGGCAATCCTTGGCGAATGTTCGTAATTGCACGTCCATAGATGAGTTACGCGGTGTGGAAGGGCTAGCCGCCAAAGATTATTTCTTCACCTTTGACGATCTGATTTTGCGTGATAAGGATGACTTCTTCTTCCAACAACGCAGCCGAAGACCGCCGCTGGACAGGGCAAATGCTTTGCTGTCATTCGTCTATTCGCTGTTGACCAGTGATTGTATTGCAGCCTTACAGGGAGTCGGGCTCGATCCCTACGTGGGTTTTCTGCATACTGATAGACCGGGTAGAGCTTCTTTGGCCCTGGATCTGGTAGAAGAATTTCGTCCGGCTATTGCAGATCGTTTCGTACTCACGCTTATCAACACAGGGGTAATAAAACCTTCCCAGTTCGAGGTTCGTGAAAATGGCGGCGTGCTTCTTTCTGAGGGCGGTCGCAAGACCGTGCTTGCTGCATGGCAGAAGCGTAAACAGGAAACAATTACGCATCCATTTTTCGATGAAAAGATACCTTGGGGACTAGTGCCGCATGTGCAGGCGTTACTGTTGAATCGTGCGATTCGTGGTGATTTGGATGCTTATCCGCCATTTATGTGGAAGTGATTTTGTGATTGCTCGTGCTTGCTTGTGCTGCTGGAATATGAGAATGGGGTATTGGAATGATGGTTGTTGTGGCTTATGATGTCAACACTGAGACGCCAGACGGTAAGAGGCGTCTTCGGAGCGTGGCCAAAACCTGCATGAAATATGGGCAGCGCGTACAAAACAGCGTTTTCGAATGCTCTGTGACCCCGTCCGACTATCTGATTCTGAAGCATGACCTTGCAGAGATTATGGATGAGATGTGCGACAGTTTGCGCTATTACAATTTGGGTTCGAAGTATGCTTCGAAGATCGAGCATCGCGGCAGACAGCGACACGTGCCTGTCGATGGGGTGATGATGCTCTGATAGGCATTGCAAGCAAGGGAGCAAGTGGACGTCGTTGATTATGTCATGTGATTGGTGTCGTCGTAAAGCTTCTATGGAGTATTCGTCCTTTCGCACTGCGAAATGGCAAGAGGATGAAGGTCGTCTTTGTTCTTCTGGTTGTTTGATAACTTCATAGTGGATATTGTGCGGTGTCTGGAGCCTCCGGGACGGTATCTGAAGCGTCAACAGTGGTTTACGGATCGATGTCGTGAATGGACGATTGTGCCTGCATTATGGCTGAGGCTGTCCATTTTCGCAGGCCGCTTCCCATTCGGGGAGCGTGGATTGAAATCTCGGGCATGTGAGCGGCACCCCCCAAGCGGCCAACAGTCGCTCCTCATCCGGGTGGCGTGGTTTTTCCGGTCCAGACACTCATAGCGTGTCCCAAGGAGAACGGGAGACGCTGAAAACTACTAGTGATGAAAGGTGGTGTGTGCTATGACAATGGTTGAGAGTTTGCCGACTTACTCCTCGGCCGAGGCTGAGGCAAGGAGCAAGGGCGACAATCTGATCAGCATGATTAATGTCTATCTTGCCGGGTATGCAGCTGCCGGCGCGCCTGTTGACGTTGAGACCACGGGCAAGACGCTGCACGCTCTCCCCACTGATACTGTTCTGCGCACTGACGCCGATTTTGATGCTTTCGAGCATGAGGTGTTGGGCGATGATTGAGGTCACCTACTCAGATTCAGCAAAGGCGGACGTTAAACGTTTGAAGCGTTACCGTCGTGATTGCGCGGCTGAGGTTCTGCGTATCGTTCGTGAGGGATTGCGCATGAACGGGTGTGTTTTCCGAAGCGTACGGGCCACATGAGTTGACCAATCCGGATGCTCGTTTTTTCTGGCTACATGGAATTTCACGCATTCGATGATGTTCTCGTGTTGTATTATCCGCCGTGTCCGAACGGTTTCATTCGTGTCATGCGGGTGTGTACGCATTGGGAATTGCATACTGGCGTATTCGGTCTTGATTGGTCCGATCCCAAGACTGAGGACGAAGCCAAGGCCGAGTATGGCTTGGCCAATGAGGTCATAGAGTCTGAATGGTTTAAGTAGCTTGGACTGCCAGCCTTACGAACTGTTGAGGCAGTCGAAAAAGGAGATGGCACTATTACGTGTAGTTTGTTCCGTTGCAATTGAGGTATGCGTAAAGGATCGAGCATCGTGGTGGGCGGTGACATTTGCCTGTTGATGGGGTGGCAATGCCTGAACTGGCTGCGTCGAGGAGAGGACGGTGATGTCGCCGATATCGTGCCATGTGGCCGGTGCGACCTTAAAGTTCTCATGAATTACTCGTCCTTTCGCACTGCAGAATGACGTGGAGATGAGGGTTATTTTCGTCTCTCTGGTTGCTTGATGACTTCATAGTGGCTAGTGCGCTGGTGTTTTTTGACTTTTGCGGACGGTGCCCAAAACGTCAACGACGATCTGCGATACAATCAGTGTCGAAAATGGATGATTTTGCCCATATCGTGGGCGAAGATGTCCATTTTCGCGGTCGCTCCCCATCCGGGGAGCGTGGATTGAAATCACTTGGATTGCATCAGCCGTGACACCGACCCGGGTCGCTCCCCATCCGGGGAGCGTGGATTGAAATAGATTGCCGATGCGGTCGTAGGCCATTAGTCGGGTCGCTCCCCATCCGGGGAGCGTGGATTGAAATAACGGCTTCGCGGTGCTGATGATGCCCGTGGGATGCGTCGCTCCCCATCCGGGGAGCGTGGATTGAAATCCCGCTCTAACCTTCCACCATCCGAAATCTACAAGTCGCTCCCCATCCGGGGAGCGTGGATTGAAATGCGTCATCAATCATCATCCAACCTCCGGTATGACAAGTCGCTCCCCATCCGGGGAGCGTGGATTGAAATTGGACGGGCGCAGGCTCCACCGCCAACGCGGTGACGTCGCTCCCCATCCGGGGAGCGTGGATTGAAATCAACTCAAGCTTGCCATGTATGGCGGTGGCACGACCAGTCGCTCCCCATCCGGGGAGCGTGGATTGAAATTTCTGTTCCTCCGCCGTGCGGCGCAGATAGATGAATTGTCGCTCCCCATCCGGGGAGCGTGGATTGAAATTTCTAGTCGGGTAGCCCATGGCGCGGTCTTGCTTCGTCGCTCCCCATCCGGGGAGCGTGGATTGAAATACCGATGCGATGACAAAAATCGATAATCAGATGTAGTCGCTCCCCATCCGGGGAGCGTGGATTGAAATTGGGGCGACTACGATAACATGCAATTGACCGCTCGTCGCTCCCCATCCGGGGAGCGTGGATTGAAATATACTCACAAGGAGGGGCCGTGGCAAAACGCAAAAGTCGCTCCCCATCCGGGGAGCGTGGATTGAAATACTTGCCCGGCCTGCGATAGAGCGATAAAGTACCCGTCGCTCCCCATCCGGGGAGCGTGGATTGAAATTGCAGTGGACTCAGCAGCAGTTTCGTCTACAGTGCGTCGCTCCCCATCCGGGGAGCGTGGATTGAAATTTCGCCGGATGGAGCAGACGATGACCATCGAATGTCGCTCCCCATCCGGGGAGCGTGGATTGAAATACGCGAAACATTCGGTGGCGCGGACGACTTGGAGTCGCTCCCCATCCGGGGAGCGTGGATTGAAATCAAGTTGTCGTTATGAGAACGTGATTAACAAGGTCGCTCCCCATCCGGGGAGCGTGGATTGAAATGATGGACATGATGACGGATAGCGAGAGCGGTAGTGGTCGCTCCCCATCCGGGGAGCGTGGATTGAAATTGGTCTGTCATGATTCCTTCTTTCGTTTACTTCAAGTCGCTCCCCATCCGGGGAGCGTGGATTGAAATTATGTCCAGCTCATGCTCCTCGTCAAATGGGCCACGTCGCTCCCCATCCGGGGAGCGTGGATTGAAATCAGAGGTGCGCGGCGAAAGCGCCGCACTGCGCCCGTCGCTCCCCATCCGGGGAGCGTGGATTGAAATCTCAACCTCCAGCACCCCCATATCCGATACATCGTCGCTCCCCATCCGGGGAGCGTGGATTGAAATACCTCCGCCGTGACGTTGCCGCCATCCGCGTAAGTCGCTCCCCATCCGGGGAGCGTGGATTGAAATAGTCAGTCGCAGGGTATCTACCGTAGCGTGCTGGTCGCTCCCCATCCGGGGAGCGTGGATTGAAATACAGCTACTCGGCTACCTACATCCCACGGCATTAGTCGCTCCCCATCCGGGGAGCGTGGATTGAAATTTTTTGGTGTCAACACTCCCGGAGTCCCGTATATAGTCGCTCCCCATCCGGGGAGCGTGGATTGAAATCATCATATCCGGGACCCCTCTGAACACCGGGCAGGTCGCTCCCCATCCGGGGAGCGTGGATTGAAATCAAGCCCCCATACCCCGCGCAGCCCTCAAATCCAGCGTCGCTCCCCATCTGGGGAGCGTGGGTTCCTATGCCGGATTAATACGTTGGTTGATGTCGGTATCGTCCCATCTATCCTTGATATAAGGATTTGTGATGGGGGTAACGATACCAGCTTGGTTCCACTGGTCAACGTATGAGTATCGGATACGGTTCGGTGCGTATGTGTCGATCATTCGTTGATAGTAATCGCGTTCATTAAGAAGCAGGTCCACCAGATATCCGGGTTCGTTTGGGAAATTCTTTAGTGCGCGAGTATAAAGATTGTGGTGTTCGTCCAATACCAGAGCTGGAACGGAATCTAAGCGCAAGAGTTCTTTAAACATGACGAGTCGCCCAATTCGACCGTTACCGTCGGAGAATGGGTGCGTGGATTCGAACATCCAATGTGCTTTTGCGATTGCAAAAGGATCATCTTCCAATTGTGAGTACAAGCTGAATACCTGTTTCATGGCAAGAGGCACATCTGCGGGGAGTACCGTATGAATTCCCTCAAGTTGGCTGATGACGTTGGGCACTATTTTGTATCCGCCGACGTTGCGGTTGGCGTCGAATTCTTGGCTGGTGCCGCGTTTGAGAATTCCATGAAGGCTGCATACAAGGCTTTTGTTTACTGGGTCGTCTACATGATCTAAGACCCAATTGAACGCATTGAAGTGGTTCGTTGTTTCGGCGACATCGTCTGCTCTGATTTCATCGTTGATGTTGTCGGGGAGCAAGGCACCTGTGTTGAACAGCTGCGCGGTTTGTTCTGGTGAAAGAGTGGAGCCTTCCATGTGGTTGGAATTGTAGGCAAATAGAATCTGTGAGTTGTAGTACAGGCCTCCGCCAACATGCTGGTCTCGCTCGCTCTTTAGCCAGTCGACAAGTCTGACGCGTTCCATGCTAGGCTCCTTTGGCATTTAGGCGAGATATGTTTTCATGCTACTGCGCACTGGAATATACTACTGGGTTTACTACTAACATGCCTCTGAATAGAGAGGCATGTTAGCAGTGCTTGAAAAACGGGTGCCTTCCACCGTAACAAGTGGGAGGCACCCGTTGAATTCAATTGGAACTTAATTCAGCTCACTCCCCAGCAATCGCGGCCTTGAGCTCCTCGACCTTGTCGGTCTTCTCCCACGGGAACTCAACGTCCGTGCGGCCGAAGTGACCGTATGCGGCGGTCTTCAGATAAATCGGACGTTTCAGATCCAGCTCGTCGATAATCGCAGCGGGGCGCAGATCGAAGACCTTGCGCACGGCGGCGGCGATCTGGCCTCGCGTCACACCCTGCTCGGTGCCGAAGGTTTCCACGTTGACGGACACCGGGTCGGCAACACCAATGGCGTAGGCGATCTGGATCTCGACCTTGTGTGCCAAGCCGGCAGCAACGATGTTCTTGGCAACCCAACGAGTCGCATACGCGGCGGAACGGTCGACCTTGGACGGGTCCTTGCCGGAGAACGCGCCGCCACCATGATGGGCAGCGCCACCGTAGGTGTCCACGATGATCTTGCGGCCGGTTAGGCCAGCGTCGGCGGCCGGGCCGCCAAGCACGAACGAACCGGTCGGGTTAACCAGCTGGCGGTAGTTGTCGTGCGGCACCTTGGAGCCCAGCACTTCATCAAGCACCGGGGCAATCACGTGTTTCTTCAGCTCAACCGCAAGCCAATCCTGCGTAACCTCAGGATCGTGCTGGGTGGAGATCAGCACGGTGTCCAGACGAACAGGCTTATCGTCATCGTCATACTCAATGGTCACCTGGGTCTTGCCGTCCGGGCGCAGGTGCGGCACTTCGCCGGACTTGCGGACCTCGGTCAGACGGAAGGCGAGGCGATGCGCCAAGTAGATCGGCAGCGGCATCAACGTCGGGGTCTCGTCGGTGGCATAGCCGAACATCACGCCCTGATCGCCGGCACCCTGTGCCTCGTAACGCTCTTCACGGCTGGCGGCGGTCTCTTGCGCGCCGGTCAGTCGAGCAACACCTTGGTTGATTTCGGCGCTTTGCTCGGTGATGGCCACCACAACGCCGCAGGAATCGG
>ERZ791908.1087-NODE-1087-length-20066-cov-66.267553_pt1 | contig 20066 bp, 17 predicted proteins | sample MGYA00510144_ERZ791908 | MGnify/ENA primary metagenome ERZ791908 (study PRJEB30046, sample SAMN00792105) | human gut metagenome | study: EMG produced TPA metagenomics assembly of the A metagenome-wide association study of gut microbiota in type 2...
AAGCCCGCCGGTGCCGCGAAGCCCGGCGCCCCCAAGCGCCGCCGCTCCCGCAGGCGCGGCCGCAAGAGCGACGCCATGCTCGCGCCCAACCCCAACGCGCATCCCTTCGGGCCGTTCGCGCTGGTCGTGACCCCCACGCGCGAGCTCGCCCAGCAGATAGAGGACGTCGTCTCCGTCGTGTGCCAGAAGACGGGCCAGACGGCCGTCGTCGTGATGGGCGGCACCAAGCTCGACCGCCAGATCCGCAGGCTCGAGGACGGCTGCGACCTGCTCGTGGCCACGCCCGGCCGCCTGCTCGACCTCATGGAGCACGGCCACCTGAGCCTCGCCGACGTCAAGGTCTTCGTGCTCGACGAGGCGGACCGCATGCTCGACATGGGCTTCTGGCCCAGCGTCCGACGCATCGTGGCCGCACTGCCCCGCGAGCGCCAGACCCTGCTCTTCTCGGCCACCATACCGCCCTCCATCAAGGGCACGGTGGACGCCATGCTGAGGGACCCCGCCACGGTCGAGATCGCGCGCGTGGGCCAGACGGCGGACACGGTGGAGGAGCACCTCTGCCCCATCACGCAGGGCCAGAAGCTGCAGCTGCTCGAGGCGCTGCTGCGCCGCTACGACCCGGAGCGCGTGCTCGTGTTCTGCCGCACCAAGACCCGCGTGGACGAGGTCGCGCAGATGCTCAGGCGCGCCGGCTTCAAGTCTGACTTCATGCATTCCGGCCGCAACCAGCGCGAGCGCGACCGGGCGCTCGAGCGCTTCCGCGCGGCGGAGGTGCAGGTCCTCGTCGCGACCGACGTCATGAGCCGCGGGATCGACGTCTCTGGCATCGACGCCGTCGTCAACTTCGACGTGCCCATGGACCCGGAGGACTACGTGCACCGCATCGGCCGCACGGGCCGCGCCGGACACAGCGGCCTTGCGTTTACCTTCGTGGCGCCGGACGAAATCAGCCCCCTGCGCGAGATCGAGTACTTCACGCACAAGCTCGTGCCCACGTGGGACCTCGAGGGCTTTGACTACGACTCCACGCGCATCGTGCCCAACCCCGGCCGCAGCACCAACAAGCCCACGCGCAGCCTCTTCAACGGCTCGCGCGCACGCGGCCGTGGCATTTCCGGCGGTCGCTACGGCAGGCACTACTAGTCCGGCCGCACACCGGCCGCATGCCGCTCGCATCGGTCGCACCCGCGGCGCCGCGCCAGGCGAGGCGCCGCGAACTTCTCGCCCGTTCATAAACACTCGTACCGTACCAGGAGCATCGCATGAGGCAGCTTCGCCCGTTTCCGCAGGTAATCGTCACCAAGAAGGCGGTGCGCGCGCTCAACGGCGGCCACCCGTGGGTGTTCGAGGGCGAGGTGCTGCGCATGGAGGGCGCGCCCACCGACGGGCGCGAGGCCCAAAACGGCGACGTCGTGGACGTGATGGACGAGAAGAGCGGCTACCACGGCACGGGGCTCATCTCGCTCAGGAGCAAAATCCGCGTGCGCGTGGTGAGCAGGAACGCGAACGACCGCTTTGACGCCGCCTTTTGGCAGCGCAAGGTCCAGTGGGCGTGGGAGCACCGCAAGGTGACCATGGGCTCGCTCGCGCTGCCCGGCTGCGAGCCCGACACCAACTGCTGCCGCGTCATCTTTAGCGAGGCTGACGGCTTCCCGGGCCTCGTGGTCGACCGCTACGAGGACGTCCTGGTGGCGCAGGTGGGCACCGTGGGCATGCAGCGCCTGCGGCCTGTGATCTTTCCGCTGCTGGTGGACGTGCTCGCCTCGGACGGCCAGTCCATACGCGGCATCTACCAGCGCAACGACTCCCCCGCCCGCGCCAAGGAGGGCCTCCCGCTGCAGAAGGGCTACTACGACTTTTCTGCACCCGGCGCCGTGGCGGCAGAGGTCAAGCCGCTCGTGAGCCCGGCCGTCTGCGGCCTGGCCACGCCGGACAGCGCCCGCGTGCTTGCGCACGAGAACGGCATCGCGTTTGACCTCGACCTTGAGAACAGCCAGAAGACCGGCTTCTTCCTGGATCAGAAGTACAACCGTCGCGCCGTGCAGCACATCGCGCGCGGGCGCCGCGTGCTCGACTGCTTCTGCCACGTGGGGCCGTTTGGCCTGGGCGCCGCGCGCGCCGGCGCGGAGTTCGTGCGCTGCGTGGACGTGAGCCAGACGGCGATTGACCTCGCGCGCGAGAACGCCCGCCTCAACGGGCTGGACGTTGCGCCCGACGGCACGCCGCGCATGGACTTCACCTGCGCAAACGTGCTCGAGTACCTGCCACGCCTGCGCGAGGACCGTCAGCTTCTGCAGAGCGAAGGCGGCCCCTTCGACCTCATCGTGCTGGACCCGCCGGCCTTCACCAAGAGCCGCGGCACCGTGCGCAACGCCGCCCACGGCTACCGCGAGATCAACTACGAGGCCATGCGCCTGCTGCCCCGCGGCGGCTACCTGGCCACGTGCAGCTGCAGCCACTTCATGACGCGCGACCTGCTGGCCAAGGCAATCGCGGACGCCGCGCACAAGGCAAACGTGCAGCTCATGCAGGTCGAGGAGCGCCAGCAGGCGCCGGACCACCCCATCCTGTGGGGCGTGCCCGAGACGCACTACCTGGACTTCTTCATCTACCGCGTGGTGTAGACGGCAGGCCGCTAGTCGTCAAAGTCCTCCTGCAGCACGGACGTCAGGATGTTGATGTCCAGGTTGCCGCCGCTGATGACCAGGGCCACGTTCTTGCCGCCCACGCGCTCCGGGAACTCGCGCACGGCCGCCACGACCATGGCGCTACCCGCCTCGATGGAGAGCTGCTCGCGCTCGATCATGAACTTGAACGCGGAGCGGATGCTCTTCTCGCTCACCACCACGATGTCGTCGATGAGGTTGGGCAGCATGTCGAAGGCAATCTCGCCCACGCCGCCCACGATGGCCTCGCACACCGTGTCGCCCTCGGTGGGGAAGCGGTTGTAGCAGGTGCCGTCCTCGATCGAGGCCACCATCGCGGGGCACGCGGCCGTCTGCACGCCGATGATGCGCACGTCGGGCTTGATGGACTTGGCCGCCACGGCGATGCCGGTGCACAGCCCGCCCCCGCCGATGGGCACCACGATGGTGTCCACGTCGGAGTTCTGCTCCATGATCTCGAGCCCGATGGTGCCCTGGCCCGCGTAGATGCGCGGGTCATGCTCGTAGGGGTCAACGTAGAACATCTCGGAGCGGTCGATGTAGTTGAGACCCAGCGTCAGGGCGTCGTCGTAGTCCGCGCCCAGCATCATGGAGCGGGCGCCGTAGAAGCGGATGCGGTCGGTCTTGGCGTGCGGCGTGCCCAGAGGCACCACCACGGAGCAGTCCTGGATGCCCAGCAGGCGCGCCGCGATGGCCACCGCAACGCCGTGGTTTCCGGTCGAGACGGTGCCCACGCCGTGGCGGCGCTCGCTTTCCGACAGCTGCGATATAGTGTTGAGCGCGCCGCGGAACTTGAAGCTCTTGCCCACCTGCTGGCTCTCGAGCTTGAACTGGTAGTTGCGGTCCGCGTAGTCAAGGTAGATCGACTGCTCGAGCGGCGTCTCGCGCACCCAGGGCCTGATCCTCTCGCGAGCCTCGCGAACGTCGTCCGCGTCAAACCACTCTTTCATTCGCGCTCCCCTGTCGCCGCGCCGTCGGGACCAGCCCCAAGCCGGCACGCGCCTTCCCGACTATGCAAATGTAAGCCATATGAAAGATAACCGACTGGCGAGAAAAACGAAACCTCCCGTGCCGCAAAAAGGCATCATCGTTCGCCCTCTGGCGTGTCGACGGGGCTGGCGGCGGAGGCACCCGCCGCGGCGCGCTTCCTTGCGGCGCGCTTTGCCCGGAAGAACGTGCGCAGCGCGGCCGCGCACTCGTCCCGCAGCACGCCCGAGGTCACCTCGAACTCGTGGTTGAGCCGGGGATCGTGGCTCACGTCGTATAGCGTGCCCAGGGCACCGCCCTTGGGGTCCGGCGCTCCGTAGACGCAGCGGTCCACGCGCGCGTTCACCATGAGCCCCGCGCACATGAGGCAGGGCTCCAGCGTCACATACACCGTGCAGCCCGTGAGCCGCCAGCGGCCCAGCCGGCGCGACGCGTCCACCATGGCCTTGAACTCCGCGTGCGCGGACGGGTCCTCGTCCAGCTCGCGACGGTTGTGGGCGCGCGCGACGACCTCACCGTCGCACACGACGACGGCGCCGATCGGCACCTCGTCCTCCGCCGTAGCCCGCGCCGCCTCCTCGAGCGCGATGGCCATGTACTTCTCGTCCAGCATTGCGTCCCGCGCCTGCGCGATCGGATTTGCCTGGCCTGCCTGCTCCGCCAAATGCCGCCTCCCCTGCCGGTCCCCGCTACCGTTTTCAACCCTTATGCGCTAGGATATATCCACTTGACCACGGAGGGATGGCAGAGTGGTTGAATGCAGCGGTCTTGAAAACCGCCGTGCGGGTTCCCGTACCGAGGGTTCGAATCCCTCTCCCTCCGCCATTGCGCATGCGCCCGGCAGCCCCGCTGTCGGGCTTTCTTGTACGAGTGGAGCGCCCCCGGCACACGGCCGCGAGCGCCCCACGCACGTTCTTCTCCCCCACTAGGGATTCAATCAATAAGTAAACTAGGCGAGAAGTGCCTTGACGGTCTCCTCGAGGTCCGCAGCGGTGAGCTTGAACTCCTTCTGCAGCCAGTCCATGGTGCCCACCTGGCCGAAGCGCTCAGTCACGCCGTGGCGCTTGAACGGTACAGAGACGCCGGCCTCCATGAGGGCGGACGCGCAGGCGTCGCCCAGGCCACCGATCACGCCGTGGTTCTCGAAGGTCACGACGGCCTTCTTGCCCTTGGCCTCGCTCAGGAGCAGGTCGACGTCGAGCGGCTTGACGCAGAACATGTCGATGACCTCGGTCGAGTGGCCCTGGGCGTCGAGGGACTTCGCGGCCTCCATAGCGTCCTTGAGGAGCTGGCCCTGCGAGACGATGAGGACGTCCGTGCCCTGCTTGATGACGTTGCCGTGGCCGAGCTCGAACGTCGAGCCCTCGGCGTACACCTTGAACGACGCCTTGCGGCCGGCGCGCACGTAGTTGATGCCGGGGGTCTTGGCGAACTCACGCACGATCCAGGCCATCTGCACGGGGTCGGCCGCGTCGCAAACCACGGCGCCGGGGATGGTGCGCATGAGCGCCATGTCCTCCCAGGTGGTGTGGGTGCCGCCGTTGGCGCCCACCGTGAAGCCGGGGTCGGAGCCCCAGATGTTGATCGTGTTGTGTGCGTAGCCGCCGGACAGGTAGACCTGGTCGAAGGCGCGGCGCGTCGCGAAGGGGCCGAAGGTGTGGACGAAGGGGATGAGGCCCTCGGAGCTCATGCCCGCGGCCGTGCCCATCATGTCCTGCTCGGAGATGCCCATCTCAACAAAGCGGTCCGGCATCTCCTTCTGGATCTTGAGGGTGCCGGAGGCGCCGCCGAGGTCGGCCTCCAGCATGTAGACCTTGTCGTTCTCCTTCATCACGTCGATGAGGGTGTTGTTGAAGGCGTCGCGGTACGGGATGCCAGGGGCACCAAAGTCGTCAGCCAGCTTGAACATTACGCCTCACCCCTCTCGATCTTCTCGTTGAGCTCCTTGATCGCCTCGTCGGTGGCCTTGTTGATCTCGTCGTTGTTCCACTTCATTGAGTGGTTCGACTCGGTCTGCTCGAAGTACGGGATGCCCGCACCCTTGACGGTGTCGAGCACGATGCAGTTGGCCGACTTCTTGTTGCACTTGGCCTCGGTGATGGCGGCGTCGACGGCCTCGATGTCCTGGCCGTCCACCTTCTGGGTGTTGAAGCCGAAGGCGCGCATCTTTGTGGCGATGTCGAACGGGTTCATGACGTCCTTGGTCCAGCCGTCGAGCTGGCGCTTGTTGTCGTCGATGAACACGATGAGGTTGCTGAGCTTGTGCGCGGCGGCAAACTGGAAGGACTCCCAGCACTGGCCCTCGTTGAGCTCGCCGTCACCCACGAAGAGGTAGGTGTAGGAGTCGGACTTCTTCTTCTGCAGCGCGAGGGCAATGCCCACGGCCTCGGACGTGCCCTGGCCAAGCGAGCCCGTCGTGGCGTCGATGCCCGGCGTCTTCAGGCGGTCGGTGTGGGACGGCAGACTGGTGCCGCCGTCGTTGAGGGTGAACAGCCAGTCCGTGGGGAAGAAGCCAACCTCGGCCAACGTCGAGTAGGCAACGGGTCCGGCATGGCCCTTGGAGAGGACGATGCGGTCGCGCTCCTCCCACTTGGGGTTCTTGGGGTCGTACTTCATCTGCTTGCCGTAGAGAACGGCGTATGCCTCGACGAGCGAGAGTGAGCCGCCCACGTGGCCGTAGCCACGATGCTGGAGCATCGCGACGACGTCGCGACGGACCTTGGCCGCAAGCAGCTTGATGTCCTTGTACTGCTTCTCTTCCATTTCTCTCCTTTGAGCCGTTGCTACAAAAAGGTGGCCAGGCCGCAAGTGCCTGGCCACTAAGCAGGTGCTATCCCAGGTGAGCCTTCAGCTTCTCCTCGAGCTCGTTCTTGTCGAGGATGTTCTTGAGGACGATCTTCTTGTCGTCGGGGACGTTGTTGACGAAGTCCGCCAGGTCGCCACCCACGACGAAGAGGTCAGCCGCACCCTCGTGGATATCAGAGATGGTGGAGTGGTCGACCTCGATCTCGGGGTGGCCGAGCTTCTTGCAGACCTCCGCGGTGTTCATGTGGACGATGAGGCTGGAGCCCAGGCCGGAACCGCAGCAGCACAGAATCTTACGAATAGCCATCTTGCATTCTCCTTTTCGAGAAGCCCGGCGCCCCAATGGCGGCAGGCGCATTTCTCTTCTAATGGTACCCACGTGGCCCTCGCTCTGAGGCGGCTACCGTCCAAGGCTCGTAACAGACCACACAACCAAACACGGGGCCGGGAACCATTGGTCCCCGGCCCCGAAGCCTAGCAGCTAGAGACTACCGTGGCAGGTGCAAGGCCTACGCCTTTGCGGCCTCCTTCTTGGGAGCCACGAAGTTGTAGATGATCGGGATCAGGTAGACCACGACGCAGATCGCGACGAGGAGTCCACCGTGGGCGACGTGCACCAGGTTGCCGAACACGATGCCCAGCCACGAGAAGTCGGCGTCGGAGAAGGTCGTGCCAGTGTAGCCGAGAGCCGTGAAGACAGGCATGCAGATGGCAGGCAGGAACGTGATGAGCAGGCCGTGTGCGAACGCACCAGCGATGCAGCCCTTCAGGCCACCCTCGGCGTTGCCGAAGACGCCTGCGGTAGCGCCGCAGAAGAAGTGAGGCACGACGCCCGGGAGGATGAGGGCGACGGGGAAGGCGGCGTTGACGCCAACGAGGATGGCGAGGCCGACGATGCCGCCGACGAACGAGGAGATGAAGCCGATGATGACGGCGTTAGGAGCATAGGTGAAGGCGACGGGGCAGTCCAGGGCGGGCTTGGCGCCAGGGACGAGCTTGTCCGCGATGCCCTTGAAGGCGGGGACGATCTCGCCGATGATCAGGCGGACGCCGGAGAGGATGATGTAGACGCCACCGGAGAAGCTCAGGCCAGAGGTGATGCACCAAACGACCCAGTTGGTCTTGGTCTCCTGGTTGTAGTTGAGCAGGACGCCGAGGTAGGAGTACGCATCCTTGGTCGGGTCGACGTTGAGGATGCCACGGGCGACGGCGACGGCGGTCACGATGAAGAACAGGAAGAACATGGTGATGCCGATGGAGACGGTGGTGTCACGCAGGAAGATGAGGCGCTTGGAGAAGTTGACCTCCTCGGTGCTCTTGCGGTTGGGATCCTTGGCGAAGAGCTTGCCGATCTGGCCGGCGAACCAGTAGCCGATGCCACCAAAGTGGCCAAGGGCGATGGCGTCTCCGCCCGTGACCTTCCTATAGGTCACCTGGCAGTACGCAGGGGACACGACCATGATGAAGCCGAGGATGCAGCCAGCGGCGAGCCACAGCGCGGGACCGGTGAGTCCGCCGGCGCCGCCGAGGATGACGGTCAGCATGCAGGCCATGTACAGGGTGTGGTGGCCGGTGAGGAAGATGTACGGCATGCGGGAGAAGCGGGCGAGCACGATGTTGAGGACCATGCCGATCGCCATGACGATAGCGGAGTCAGAACCGAAGTTCTTGAGTGCGTCGGCGACGACGGCCTCATTGTTGGGAACGACGCCCTGCATGTTGAAGGCGTAGTTGAACACCTGGCCAAAGGCGAGGAGGGAGTCGGACTGCAGGAATGCAGAGCCTGCGGACAGAACGAGAAAGCCCACGATCGTCTTGATCGTGCCCTTCAGAACGTCCTCCACCGGCTTGCCCTGGAGGACAAGGCCGAGAAGGGCGAGGAGGCCGACAAGGATAGCCGGCGTCGACAGAATGTTGACAATAAAGTCGAGTACTGCCATGTTTCCCCCTTATACGAAAACCATTACTTGCGTACTGCTAGTTCCCAACCGCAACTTCCTTGCCGCTCCGCTATGCAGACGGGAAGTTGACGAACAGGCTGTAAACGTCGTCTGCCGTCTCGGCAGTGGCGACCTTCTCGATGTTCGCGGGGTCCGCGAACATGTTGGCGAGGATCCTCATGACGTCGATGTGGGAGTCGGAATCCTCTGCGGCGAGCGTGACGAGCACGCGGCACGGCTCGTCCTTCTTGAACTCAACGCCCTTGCGCAGGACGGTGACGGCAAGCTGCTTCTTGATCGCACCCTGCTCGGGGCGTGCGTGCAGGAGCGCCAAGTCCGGGACGAGCACGAAGTAGGGACCGAGCTTCTCGGCGTTCTCGATGATGCCATCAATGTACTCGGGCTTCACGTACCCGCCGTCAACGAGCGGCTGCACCGCGACATGCACGGCGTCCTTCCAGTCCTTGCAGGACTCGACAATCTGGACGTTCTCGCGCTTGAGCATGTCCTTCATCGTTAGCGCCATGGATACTCCTTACGACTGCGTGGACAAAGCGTGAAGCGTCGTGGTCTCCACAACTTTCTCCACAAACCATATCCTGCGCGTTTCTTAGAACGTCCACATTCTATTCCAGATTTTTCCAACTTTGCAAGAACTATCTTCCAGATATTTCCAACTTATTCCAGATTTATCTTGCTGAAGCCTTCAGCCAAAGGGAACAATATTGTTTAGTAGCGCGCAAAGCTAACCGAAAGGCTGGCCCAAATCCTTGCGCTTCTACAACAACATCTACAGAGCCATTGGAAGGGCAACGGGGGGCACGTGTTCCGCCGAGAGCGAAGGACAGAGATTCTGGAGCTTCTCGACCTCTACGGAAGGGTGGAGGTGGACAAGCTTGCCGAACGCTTTGGCGTCGGCCCTGACAGCATACGCAAGGACCTGCAGGCACTCGCGAAGGCGGGCAAGTGCATCCGCGTGTACGGCGGGGCCACGAGCATCCCGTCGTCCGATGCGGAGGTCGCGCATGAGCCGGCAGCAAGCTCGCAGGCGCCCAACCCTTCCGAGGGCATAGCCGCCCCGGCAACGTCAGCCTCCCCCGCCGCAATCGCGGGCGAGAAGAGCGGCCTCCTTGCCCCAAGCGGCCTCGTCGACCCCGAGGACGCCGGCCGCATGGCGGTTGCGCAGCGCGCCTACCTCGAGATTCACAGCGGAGACTCCATCTTCCTCGACATCTCGAGGACGAACTCCTTCCTCGCGGACATCATCGCGAGGGGCGACAAGCAGGTCATCGTCACGACCAACATGATCGAGGTGCTGCAGAAGCTCTCCAACCTGGACCACGTCACCGCGCTCGGCACGGGCGGCTACCTCAACGTGCAGCTCAACGGCTTTGTGGGTGACACGACGATCAGCCTGCTGGAACCGCTGCTCTTCTCCAAGGCATTTATTGGCGCAAGTGGGGTCGACCTGGACAACGCGGCCGTCACGTCCAACAACATCGACAGCGGGTCCGTAAAGGAGCGCGTCATACATAACGCCTCGTACAAGTTCCTGCTTGCGGACTCCAAGAAGTTCCAGATAAAGGGCATGTTCCGCTTTGCTGCCCTCAACGACTTTTCCGCCGTTATCACGGACTCGCAGGACCCGGTGGTGCTCGACAAGCTGCGCCGCTTGGGCATCCCCACCTACCGGACGCTCACGTCCTGACGCAGACCGCCACGGACAGACAGATGCAAGACTCGGGGCGCCACCCGCGCAATGCGTAGTGGCGCCCTGTTGGTTATTGGATACTGACGCTTATATATAAGTGAGGTTACGGGCGCAGCGTCGTGCGGCCGTAGGCCTTCTTCCAGTTTGCCGTGAACTCGTCCACCGCAATCTGGGCGCCGGGGTGGCCGATCAGGTTGTAGGCGACGTCGACCGGTACGGTCACCGCCTGGATGCCGGCCGCGATGAGCTCGTGCACCTGGTCGGTGTTCTTGAACGAGGCGCCCAGCACCTTGGTGCCGGAGTTCTGCATCGCGAGCATGTCCACCAGGTCGCACACGTCCCTCATGCCGCCGCCGTAGTTGCACATGCGGTTGACGTAGGGCGCCAGGTACTCGGCTCCGTTGTGCGCCGCCATGAAGCCCGCGTCCGCGCTGTAGATGGACGTGGCCAGGCAGTGGATGCCCTCCGCCTCGAGCACCTTGATCGCCCGCAGGCCGTTGTGCGTGACGGGAATCTTGACGTACATGTTCTGGGGCCGCAGACCCGCGATGAAGTGAGCCTCCTCCACGATTCCGTCAAAATCGGTGGAGACGACCTGCGCAAAGATCTTCTGGTCGGGGCGGAAGTAGTCAATTATCTGCCCGAGCGCCTCAAGCGGATCCTTGCCGGACTTGGCCAGGATGCTGGGGTTCGTGGTGACGCCCTGCACGTTGAGCAGGCCGTCCAGGTCCTTGATTGCGTCTATGTCCGCCGTGTCCAGGTACAGCTCGAAGTCGTCCATTGCCCGTCCCCTTTCGGTTGTCTTTCCGCCGGTGCGTTGGCGCCATTCTAAGGGGGCAGATGCGAGGTGGTTCGACAATTCGCCCAGCGGGTATACTCAGCTCACGGTCAGGCTCCCTACGGAAGGAAAGACATGCTCGCCATCGTCATCATCGCGATAGTCGTAGTCCTAGCCATCTGGTTCATCTCCATATACAACGGCATCGTGCAGAAGGACAACCGCTGCGACAACGCGTGGCAGACCATCGACGCGCAGCTGCAGCGCAGGAACGACCTCATCCCCAACCTGGTCGAGACCGTGAAGGGCTATGCCTCGCACGAGTCCAAGACGCTCGAGGCCGTGACGCAGGCCCGCTCCGCCGTCGCCAACGCCGGCACGCCCGAGGACAAGATGCAGGCGTCCAACGTCCTGTCCGGCACGCTCAAGTCGCTCTTCGCAGTGGCGGAGTCCTACCCGGACCTCAAGGCAAACGCCAACTTCCAGCAGCTCCAGAGCGAGCTGTCCGACACGGAGAACAAGATCTCGTACGCGCGCCAGAGCTTCAACGACTGCGTGCTCGAGTACAACAACGCGATCGAGACCTTCCCCGGCAACGTGGTCGCGGGCTCCAAGTTCAAGACCCGCCAGGGCTTCGAGGTCACGGACGCCTCCGTACGCCAGGCGCCGCAGGTCAAGTTCTAGGCGCGTACCCCATATACCGCTGGTTTCCAGGGGAGAAGAACGGCCGATCTGGGTCGTTCTTCTCCCCTGCCTTCATGTGCCACGTGATCGCAACGGGCCATTGGATATTCGCAGAGGTTGTGTGCGGCTTACATTGCCCTTGCACCCGCTTGGTCGAAACGTGTGGGTCGGCGTGTACAATACTTTAGGTTTTATGGCCCGCATGGCATGTTGCCGCGCGGGCGGTCCTGTTGGCTAGGAGAAGGGTCATTGATGAAACCTCGACCGTACAGTCGATGACCCCAGTGCGTCTTGGTTGGTCGCGCTTGGGGTGTTCTGAAAGCACGTTCGGGCACCGTGCGATGCTCGGACCGGCACCAACTAAGGAGTTCGCATGATCTATCTGTCCCAGATGCTGGGCAAGCCCGTTGTCGACCTCGACGGAGAGAGGATCGGCAAGGTCAACGACCTCGGCATCGCCACGGGCGAGGTGTTCCCGCGCGTGACCGCCCTCGCGATCGAGGGCCCCGGCAAGACGCCGCTCATGATTTCCTGGCGCAAGTACGTCGACTCGTTTGACGACGACGAGGTGCGCCTCAAGGTAGTTGCAACTGACATCCGATTCTCTTACCTGCAGCCCGACGAGGTGCTGATTGCACGCGACCTGCTGAACAAGCAGATCGTCGATACGCGCGGCATGCGCGTCGTTCGCGTTAACGACCTGAAGCTGAGCGACACGAGCTCCTCTCAGCTGCGCCTGCTGGGCGCCGAGGTGGGCGTTCGCGGCCTGCTGCGCTCGCTTTCGCCCCGGCTCGAGCGCATCGTGCTCAAGATCTCCCGCGCGCTGGGCAAGCCCATCCCCGAGAAGATCATCGCGTGGAACTACATGGACCTGCTCGACAGGGACCTTTCCAACGTGAAACTGTCCGTGTCGCACAAGACGCTCGACGACATGCATCCCGCGGACATCGCGGACATCCTGGAGCGGCTCGACCCGCGCCTGCGCGGCCAGGTGTTTGCCCAGCTCGATGACGAGCAGGCAAGCGAGACCATGGCCGAGTTCGACGACGACGCGATGGCCGCCGAGATCATGGGCGACATGGAGGAGAAGGACGCGTCGCGCATGCTGTCCGAGATGGACCCCGACGACGCGGCCGAGCTCGTGAGCGAGCTGGATTACGACAAGGCCGAGAAGCTCCTGCGCCTCATGGGCGTGAAGGAGCAGAAGGCGATCAGGCAGCTGCTGGGCTACCGGGAGGACACCGCAGGCCGCATCATGACGTCCGAGGTGGTCTCGCTTCCCGAGGACGCCACGGCCACGGACGCGGTGGACAAGCTGCGCAGCCTGCCCGACGACTTCGAGACCGTCCACTACCTCTACCTGGAGGACGAGGACGGTCGCCTGAGCGGGCTCGTGACGATGCAGGCCCTGGTGACCGCCGACCCCGACGCCAAGCTTTCCGACCTCGCGATCGACGAGGACCTGGTCACGGCCAGCCCGGACGAGGACCAGGAGGACGCGGCCGAGGACATCGCGAAGTACAACCTGCTGGCGCTGCCCGTCGTGGACGACAACAAGAAGCTGCTGGGCATCGTCACGGTCGACGACGCGCTCGACGTCCTGGAGGACGAGCACGCGGAGGACCTGCAGATCGCGGGCGCCACGACCTCCGACTCCGAGGGCAACCACAACCTCGAGAGCGTCATCTGGCTCATGCGCAACGAGGCATGGTTCTTCTTCTGGATGCTGGGTGCGGCCGTGCTGTCCGCGCTCTTCTCGCCCGACCTGGGTGCCATGCCGGCGCTGCTGCTTTCGCTCGCGCTCCCCGTGGCGATCATCGCGGGCAACGACGCCGCCAACTACGCCAAGAACGCCTTCCTCGAGTACGACCCCGACGACGAGGACTCCCCCTCCACCCTGGGCTTTGTGCTCAAGGGCATCGGGATGGGCGCGCTGTTCTCCATCCTGGTGGGCCTGGTCGCGGGCGGCATCGCGAGCGCGGCGCTGGGCAACTCCATCGCGGCGCTCAACGTGGCCAAGACGAGCATCGAGGCCGCGGTCGCGAGCGTGATGGTATCGTTCGTGAGCATGCCCATCTACCTGCATGTACTGAGGAAGCGTGACGAGAAGAACCTCGAGACCTCGGGTACGACGCTTTCCATAATCGCGATGGCCATCGCGCTCGTGGTGTTTACGGTTGTCTGCATCGTCCTCGTCAGCGGATGGATGGTCTAGCGTGGCGGCCAAGACGGCGGGCAAGACCCGCGCCGGCAAGACCGACAAGCAGGACAAGAAGATGGACGCCAAGAGCAAGACGCAGCTTGCGGCCATCCTCGCGGCGATGGGTCCCGGCCTCCTGACCGCCTTTGCGGGTAACGACGCCGGCGGCATCGCCACGTACTCCACCACGGGCGCCACGTATGGCTTTGGCATGCTGTGGACCGTCCCCATCATGTGTCTGCTGCTCATCGTGGTGCAGGAGACGTCCGCGCGCATGGGCTGCGCCACGGGCAAGGGGTTTGCGTCCCTCATTCGCGAGCGCTTTGGCGTGCGCGTGTCTGCGCTGGCCATGCTCTCGCTCATCATCTCAAACTTCACGGTCACGCTGTCCGAGTTTGCGGGCATCGCGTCCGGCATGCAGCTGTTTGGCGTTCCCCTGCAGGTGAGCGTGCCCGTGAGCGCGCTCGTCACGTGGATGCTCGCCATGAGCGGCTCGTACCACCGAATCGAGAAGATCCTCCTGGGCCTGAGCTGCGTTTTTCTCACCTACATTGTGTCTGGCTTCATGGCGGGTCCCAACTGGGGCCAGGCCCTACACGACACGATCGTGCCGCAGTTCTCAAACGACCCGCACTACATATCGCTCCTGGTGGCCAACATCGGTACCACGATTTCGCCCTACATGATCTTCATGGTGTCGAGCAGCGTGGTGGAGAAGAACCTCGACGCGTCCGACATCCCCGGCCAGCGTGCGGATAACATCTCTGGCGCCATCGCGGCTGAGATCGTGACCTGGTTCATCATCCTCACCACGGGCACGGTGCTCCACCCCGCCGGCATCTCGATCAACTCCGCGGCCGACGCGGCCAAGGCGCTCGTGCCGCTCGCGGGCAAGTATGCCTCGGTCCTCTTTGCGGTGGGCCTCGTGGGCGCGTCGTTCCTGGCGGCCTGCGTGCTGCCTGGCATCACGGCCAGCGCCGTGTGCGAGGCGTTTGGCTGGGAGCGCGGCGCGGACCGCACCTGGCGCGAGGCGCCCGTCTACCGCGGCATCATCACGGGCATCACCATCCTGTCCGCGGTGATCATCCTCATCCCCAACGTGGACCTGTTTGGCATCATGATGGTCTCGCAGGTCATCAACGGCGTGATGCTGCCCGTGCTTCTGGTCTGCATGGTGCTCATCGCGGCGGACCGCCACATCATGCACCGTCACGCCAACGGCAAGGTGTGGAACGGCCTCACCTGGTTCACGATCATCGCGGTGACGTTCTTCACGATCGTCATGTTTGTGCTGCAGGCCCTGGGATACTAGCGGGGTCATACAAAGTTACGTGCGAGAAGAGCGGCGCGGCCTCCTGATGGGGGACGCGCCGCTTTGCTATTTGCCGCTGATGTGCGCGCCAAGCAGCTGCAGGCCATGCACGCCCACAAGGACGAAGTATCCCGAGTAGAGGTACAGGTAGCGCGACCGCGCCTCGAACACCATGAGGAAGAGCGCCATCGCCCCGATGGTGAAGATCATGATGACCCACGACGTGCGCGCACCCGCATCGCTCCCCTGCGCGGCGTGGCGTCCAGCGGGTTGTCCCGCTCTTCTCGCCAGTAGACAGAGCGGGATGCCGGCCAGGCAGACAAGCCAAAGCGTCTGCTCGACTGTGCAGAACACCGTGTAGAAGTTGGGACCCTTGTAGTAGCCCTTGGGATAAATGTAGCTGCGGAAGAAGTTGGTCTTCTCGCCAAACGAGCCATGGTGCGGCATGAGGAAGAAGTGGCCCTCGGCCGTCCAGGCAAACGTGCCGTCGTTGAAGCTGACGAGCGTCTTCTTGCCCTCGTGCCTGAGGAGGCCGGCCGGTCCGTAGGCGGCGAGCCGCTCCCGTATCACCCTCAGGTTCATCTGCTTGCGCGCGTCCACGTTGGGCTCCGCGATGCTGGCGTTGACGTCCTGCTGCGAGAACACGCCGTCGGTCTCTTTGTTGAGCCCCATCATCGCAAAGTGCGTCATGCCGAACCTTGCGTTCTTGTTCCACGTGATTCCAAGGCTCCCGACGGCAAGGGAGACAATGCAAAGCGTGAGGATGAGCGAGGCGATAACGGCACCCACCCTCTTGAGGACTGCTGCCGCGGTCCCCCTGCGCAGATCCGTCAGCAGCCACGCCACGATGGTCGCAAGGACAACAAAGATGCAGGTAGGCTTTATGTTGTAGGCGATGCCGCCAAGCACCCCGAGCACGATGGCCGCCACCAGGGAGGGCTTGGTGCGCGTGGCGACGCAGAGCATGAGGGTGCAGAAAAACAGCGAGTACGTGTCCGAGTAGGGGATCATGTACCAGGGAGACAGCCCCACCAGCACAAAGAAGATCGCGTTGGCGGTCCAGGGGAACGGGCCGCGCGGCAGGAGCCTTCCGGAGATGCGCGTGAATATAAAAAATGATGCGGACACGAGCACGATGGAAACGTACGCGAGGAACGCCCGTATGGCGATCCAGGGGAACAGGGCCTGACGGATGACCTCCTCTGCCCTCAGCACGATTACCAGGAAGATGTTGTTGGGGTAGGTCGAGAAGTAGAAGTACAGCCCCGCATCCTTTGGTAGGCTTTGAGAAAGAGGAGATGGGAGAAGAACGGCCCCGCGTATTGCCCCAGTGTCCCAGCCCGAGTAAAAGCCCGCGTACTTGAAGGAAGCGGCCTGGTAGCAGAGAAGTGCAAGCGTCGCCACCAGCGCGGCAAGCGTATACCTGCGGGCGGCGTGGGGCGGTTGCACGCAAGCCCCACCAGCCTTGGGCTGCCTGCGTCGCCTGATGGCCAGCACGACAACCACGACGCCGACCACCAGCGCAAACAGAACCCAGTTGGGGGCAAGGGGCACGTTGGAATCGCTCCCCCAGTAGCGGACGCGCCTGTCGACAAACAGGTCCAAGGCAAGAATCACAAGGTAGAGCGCCAGAACGATGGTGGCAAGCACACTGGCGATGCGCTGGCCAACGCTGCGTCCGGCTTCGTGCGATCCTGTCGTCATGCATCTCCCATCCGTAGGCAGCCCGTCCACACCGGGCTGGTGCTTGCGTACAAGAACCCCGGCTCGCTAATCGAGCTCGACGTCGACTATGTAGCGCGGGCGCCCCTTGGTCTCGAGGTAGGCCTTGCCCACGTACTCGCCCGTCACGCCCAGTGAGGTGATGATGAGGCCGCCGACGAGCCATATCGACACCATGACGCTGCCCCAGCCGGCCACGGCGTGCCCGGTGGCCCAGCTCACGATGGTGTAGACGAGCATGACGACGGCGATGAGGATCGCGACGATGCCGATGGCGGTCATCACGTGCATGGGCTCGATGGAGAAGGACGTGACGCCGTCGGCGGCGAGCGCGAGCATCTTCGAGAGCGGGTACTTGGACTCCCCCGCCATGCGCTCCTTGCGGCTGTAGAAGACCTGGTCGGTCCTGAACCCCAGGGCGGGCACGATCCCGCGGAGGAAGAGGTTGGCCTCGCGGTACTGGGACAGCGCCTCGAGCGCGCGCCTGCCCATGAGGCGGAAGTCCGCGCTGTTGTACACGACCTCCGTGCCGAGCCTCCGCATGAGCCTGTAGTAGGCCTGCGCCGTGTCGCGCTTGAAGCCCGTGTCGGTGTCGCGGTTGTTCCGCACGCCGTAGACGACCTCGGCCCCGGCGGCGTACTTCTCGACCATCTCGCCGATGACGCCCACGTCGTCCTGCAGGTCGGCGTCGATGGAAATCGATATGTCGCAGCCGCGGTCCAGGGCGTCCATGAGGCCCGCGTAGACCGCCCTCTGGTGCCCCTCGTTGTGGGCGAGCTTGATGCCCGTGAAGACGCGGTCCGACCCGTGGAGGCCCGCTATGATCCTCCACGTCGAGTCCCTGGAGCCGTCGTCCACGAAGACGATGCGGCTGTCCGGCGAGACCTCGCCCCTCTCGACCAGGGCCCTCAATGTGTCCGCGAGGATGGCGCTCGACTGCGGGAGCACCTCCTCCTCGTTGTAGCAGGGGACCACGATGCAGAGCATCGGGACGTGGTCGCGTGGTTGGGGTGGGATTGCGTTGAGGTGCCTGCTGGTGTCCATGATCCTCCAGGCCGTCATCGTTTGCGGGCGGCGCCCGTGCGCCGCGCGTTCTGGTTGCTGAATACTTCCTTGTGTCACGTCGGCATGATACAGCTTGCGGCCGCCGTCCCCTCCGCGAACCCGCAACGCCACGAGTTCGCACACAGGACGACGGCCGAACCGCCAGGCCACCACGGCCCGGCACCTACGTCAGTTTTTGCGCCAGCCTACTTGCTGGCCTTCTTGTACTCGTCCATGAACGAGCCAAACATGCTGCCCATCTTGCCCAGCTCGCGGCCGACGGCCCGTGCGGCCTCCTCCGACCCGCTCTTGGGAGCCGCCTTCCTCTTGGTCTGGGCGGGGCGAGAAGAGCTCTTCGCCGCGGGCTTGGGCGCCGCCTTGGCAGCAGGCTTTGCCTTGGCTGCGGCAGACGCGGTGCCCTTTGCCTGAGAGGCCGGCACGTACATCTTGGGCTCGGGCTTGGCGTCCCCGTCCTTCTCGCCCGCGATGCGCGCGGGCTCCTGGGGAGCGCTCACCTGCACGTCCGGCGCCTCCCTTGCTGGAAGCTGCTCCTGCTGCTCCTGCTCAGATTCGGCCTCGTTCTCTGCCTGGGCCTCCTTGATGGCTCGCTTGGCCTTGCCCAGCGCCTTGCCCAGCGCAAACGAGCCCTTGTCGATGGCCTCCGATGCGACGGCGCCGGCCTTCTCTCCCGCCTTCTTGCCGGCAATCTTGGCCTTGGCGTAGCCCTCGCCCGCCGCGGCAGCCGCACCGCCGCTGAGCTTGAGGTTTGCCGCCGCGGGGTCCACGATCATGTAGCCCTTGCTGTAGCCGCGCACCATGCTCGTGGGAATCTCGAGCGAGCCCACCAGGGACTGCGCCACGCTGCCGTCGCCCACGCAGAACTTCTGCACCGCGCCGGTCTTGGGGTCGAACACGGCGTTGTTGACGTAGCCCAGCTCGCGGCCGTTGCTCGTCTTGGCGTCCATGCCCGTCCACATGATGCAGGCGTCCCAGTCGATCCCAAGGCGCTCGCGCGCGCGGTCGTCCACGCCGTCCTTCTCGTCCGTAAGCAGAAGGCCCTTCTCCACGGTGCCAAACGCGTCGCGCGCCATGAAGAAGTCCGGTCTCTTTACCATGCCTGCGATGTCCGGGCGCTTGACGGTAAAGCCCACGACCGTCGCGCCGTCGGGCGAGAAGACCGCCATGTGCACCTTGCCAAGCTTTACCAGCTTCTCCTCGCCCTTGCGGGTCTGCTTCTTCTTGAAGACCTTCAGGCCCACGATGTCGCCAACGCGCAGCATCCAACCATTCCCCTCAGGCGGGCGGCGGCCAACGCCTGCCCGCATCATCAAAACGGACGCGACCGTGCGTCAGCACGGACCGCGTCCGAAAGCGTAAGACTCAGTTCATTCGTGGCGCTACTCGGCGTCGTCGTTGACGACCTCGACGTGCACGCCCTCGGCCTTGGACTCGCCGGCCGGCGAGACGACCTTGTCCGTCGCGGAGTTCACGACGTCCTGTACCTGCGCGGACGTGGTGGTCACCGCGTCAGACAGGGAGTCGCGAAGCTGGTCCATGCGCTCGCGGGCCAGGTCGACCTTGGCGCGGAGCTCGTCCGCCGTCACGTCCATGCCGGGATGGACGTTGCCGATCTTCTCGCTCACCACGCGCGAACCGCGCTCGTAGGAGTCAACGGCGGTGTCCCAGGCGTCGTTCATGGCGTCGGCCGCCATGGCCCTGCTCTCCGCACCGGAACGCGGCGCCAGCAGAACGCCCGCCACGGCGCCGATCGCCGCACCAACGATGCCGCCTGCAATGAATCCAAATGCGCCCTTTGCGCTCATGTCGTCCTCCTTTGTAACCTGGCACGCGCCAGTCGTACTTGCCAGCCTCTTGCGTTTGCCTTCCGCACACGTGGTGACCACTGGACGCCGCCTGCGCAGGTTTAGTCTATCGTACCCTTTGGGACTCTGGAATATGCCCGTCGCTCTGCGAGCTGCCGTCGTCATCGGTCTGCGGCGCATCGGGCTCCGACTTGCCGTCGTCCTCGTCCGTCTGGGCGAGAGGAACGTCCGCCTCGCTTGGCGCGTCCTCCCAAGGCGCCACGTACTCTGGCTGGGCCGCCGGGACGGGCTGGGCGTCCGCCGTGGGCTCCGGCTTCGCCTGGGCCTCCGGTTCCGGCTCGGGCACCGGCGCTGGCTCGCTCTCGGCCGCCGCAGGCTCCGGCGCGGCAGCGGG
>ERZ791908.1097-NODE-1097-length-19916-cov-6.146317_pt1 | contig 19916 bp, 17 predicted proteins | sample MGYA00510144_ERZ791908 | MGnify/ENA primary metagenome ERZ791908 (study PRJEB30046, sample SAMN00792105) | human gut metagenome | study: EMG produced TPA metagenomics assembly of the A metagenome-wide association study of gut microbiota in type 2...
GGTATCAGTTATCGGAAGCATCAAGATTTAGCCATAGCTTGGATGCATTTCACTATAATTATCAGAACGCCGGTGGTAATAGGGATATGATTAAGATAGCACTCAATTATTCCTTGAGGGCGCATATCTTTGAACCGGTGTACAGAAGCATTCTTCCATCAGCATTTGATGATGGATTGAAAATACGAATGGTAAATCCTTTGGAAATATTTGCAGCTAAAGGCAATGCTCTCATTACAAGAGCTGCGGCCAGGGATTTGTATGATTGGTGCAATATGTTGTCTGAGGGTCTCTTTGAAGAACAGCGTGATTTGTTTAGAAAATGCTTTTTATTTTATATGACGATTTCAGCAGATACGCTTAATAAATCACTTGACACCTCAGCTATTGACACACTTGATTTCAACAAAATCAGAAGAGATTTATTTCCAGTACTTAATAAGAAAGATAATTTCCAGTTGGATGAGAGAAAGAAGATTGCGAAGAATTACATATCGGATCTCATGGTGTTGACTACTAAAGAGAAGGAATATATTGATAGATTCGAAGAGAAAAAATACATGCCGGAGTTGCTTTTTGAAGACGCGGAGATAGTTGAAAGAGCGAAGAATCATCCAATGGCACTATGGAAATGTAAGGAGTAGATTGGCTATGTATATATTTTGTTCCAAGGCATTAGCCGATGCCTTAAATATCAAGAAAATTACGGTATATCTTGGTGCAAACGAAGGTAATAATCCCTCTGCAATTTCTTTACTTCCGTGATACAAAATCAAAACTTTTCTCATTCATCCTATACTTCCTCGGTGTCACTCCATACTTCTGTTTAAACGCCTTGATAAAATGGCTGCAGTCACAAAATCCTGTCTCCTGGCTGATATAAGTTAGGTCAAAATCTGTGAATTGCAATAAGTCCTCCGCTTTTTGCAGTCTTACCGTGAGAACCATCTCCTTGCAGGTCTGCCCATAGTACTCCTTGAATATTGCGGCAAAATACGAATAACTCATATGAAATTTTTCTGCCAGCTCCGCCACCGAGAGATCTTCCTGGTAGTGCTGTGAAATGTACTCAGATACCTCTGTAAATTTTTCGCTTAATACAGTTTCCTTTTTCCTTTTTTTTATCTGAAAGCCTTCCTGCTTCCAGACACGAAGAATTTCTGCCATAAGAAGACAATAATTCGAATGCATAATAATGTCATAACCAAATTGCTTTTCTTCTAACGTCTTCACTGATCCCTGAATCAGCTGCTTCAATTTTTCCTGATTAAATTTCTCTTTCGAAAAATAAACCGATAGCTTCTGCTCCACTGCTGCCATGGCGATCAGACTCGAAATCGGTGGAAGCGCCGAACCGGATATATTCAGATGTACCGGATCAAATTTCAGGACATAGTAGCGGATTGGAAGTTGTCCTGCTGAATAAATTGCATGAGTCATCTGCGGATAAAATACGATCAGATCTCCCGGTTCCAATACATAATTCTCTTCTCCTGCCTCTACATACGCCTTTCCCTCCACCATGTAAAGAATCTCCACAAAATAATGCCAATGTGGAAGAATTGGAAACATCTCAGATGTCTGTGCATCAAATAAAAAGGCTTCATATGGTTTGTTTAATTTGTCTGAGTATTCAAAATAAGGTTTCACAGATTATCTCCATCATAGATTTTTACAATTTTGTAATAGATTCATTATATCATATCTTTTTTCTACATGATATACTTTCAGCAGAAAACATCCAGAAACTATATAATTCGAAAGACAGGAGGTTTTTACCAAAATGAAAATTCAAAATCAACTTGGATATATTAAAGGAATTACATTTGCCCCATTTCACAAACGTGGTTCTCTTTCTACACAGACTGCACGTGATAGTTTTGATTATATGATAGAACACACGGCTGCTGATTTCGTAATCCTTGCTCCTGTAGGGCTACAGGAGCACGCACACTCAGAAGAGATTTGTTACACTTCCAGTGCCACATTCTCAGATGAAGAATTAATCAATATGATACGTTATGCAAAAAGCAAGAGCATCCGTGTCGCCCTGAAACCTACCGTCAATTGTAAAAACGGTGTCTGGCGCGCTTACATCAGTTTCTTTGAAAAAGATGTTCCATGTGAACCGAAATGGGAAAACTGGTTTGCCTCTTACACAGAATTCCAGACACACTATGCCAAAATTGCAGAAGCCGAACAATGTGATCTTTTTATTGCAGGATGTGAGATGGTAATGACGGAACACCGCAGTGAAGAATGGAGAAATGTAATCGCTGCGATCCGAAACTATTACCACGGACCTGTTTCCTATAATACCGATAAATATCAGGAAGAAAATGTAACCTGGTGGGATTGTGTCGACATGATCTCCTCCAGCGGATATTATCCGATTGATCAGTGGGAACAGGAACTTGACCGTATTGAAAGGGTCGTTCAGAAGTTCAAGAAACCATTTTTCTTCGCTGAAGCAGGATGCATGTCCAGAAAAGGTTCCTCGCTGCTGCCTAACAACTGGGCAATTCAGGGAGCTTTACGTCTGGAGGAACAACCAGACTGGTATCGAGCTATGTTCGAGGCCTGCGCAAAACGCTCATGGGTCAATGGCTTTGCCATGTGGGAATGGGCACCGGTTCTTCCTTCCAGAAGTACTGCGGCAAGAGATACCAGCTACGAAATCTGCAACAAACCGGTACAGGAGGTTATTAAAGACTACTATGGGAGAGACAAAAGAAAATAACATACAACAAACTTCAGAACAGGATCTCTGGCAGGAAGAAGCTGCCATGATGCACATCTTCAGCCGGAACAGAAAAAATAACCTGCGCACGCTTCTTTCTCTTTTCAAGGGACACTATGGCGCGCTGGCTGGTTCCGTTTCCTTTTTCATTATCAAGCATTCCCCAACCTGGGTTCTTCCGATCGTCACAGCTAATATTATCAATGCAGTGACAGACCACAACGGGAATATTACCAAAATTCTGATTCTGAATACCATCCTTATGATTGCATTTCTGGTACAGAACATACCAACCAACTACATCCATACCTGGCTCTATGCGAAAACGGTACGAACAGTAGAGAAAGAACTGCGCGAAGCCCTAGTCTGCAAGCTTCAGCAATTGTCGATCACCTATCACAAGGAAATGCAGTCCGGAAGGCTTCAGTCGAAGATCATGCGAGATGTAGAACAGATACAAAATCTTGCATCTCAGATCTTTATCTCTCTTTTGACTATCATTCTGAACATTGGTGTATCCTTCGGAGTGGTCATCTTCAAAAGCCGGATCGTATTTCTTTTCTTCCTCTGCACGATACCGGTTTCTGTTTTGATCATTGTTGGTTTTAAAGGAAAAATCAAAACCCATAACCGTGCTTTCCGTAAAGAAATGGAAGAAACTTCTGCAAAAGTAATGGAAATGGTTGAAATGATTCCTGTAACTAAAGCTCACGCTCTGGAAGATCAGGAAGCCCGTAAAATGAGTGAACAGCTTCGTAAAGTTGCTGAAAAAGGGCTTCAGCTTGATATGATTCAGACATACTTTTCTTCAATCAGCTGGGTTGCATTTCAGATCTTTCAGGTATTCTGTCTTGCATTTACAGCCTACATTGCATGGAAAGGAATCATCGGTGTCGGAGATATCACCTTATACCAGACTTATTTTTCCAGCATCGTCGCTCAGATTGCAAGTATTGTGACTTTGCTGCCAATCATTGCGAAAGGCCTGGAATCCGTTGAATCGATTGGTGATGTGCTTTGTGCAAATGATATTGAGGACAACTGTAGGAAGAAAAAAGTAGTTGATCTGAAAGGTGAGATTACATTTCAGGATGTATCTTTTACTTATAAAGGCAATGAAAAACCGGTATTAAGTCATCTGAACTTCAAGATTCAGCCGGGGGAAACAGTTGCCTTTGCCGGTGGTTCCGGCTCTGGAAAAACAACAATCCTCAATCTTGCCATCGGTTTCCTGAAAGCTGACAGCGGACAGGTATTGGTTGATGGAAATGACCTGATGGAACTGGATCTGCACAGCTACCGAAAGCAGATTGCCGTCGTTCCACAACAGTCCATTCTCTTCACCGGAACCCTCCGCGAGAATATCACCTATGGATCTGAATCCATCTCCGAGGAACAGTTATGGAATGTCATCCGTGCAGCCAACCTGGAAGAAGTTGTCCAGAAACTGCCTGATGGTCTGGACACGATGATCACAGAACATGGGGAAAATCTTTCCGGCGGACAACGGCAGCGCATCTCCATTGCCCGTGCATTTTTACGGAATCCGAAGATCCTGATTCTGGATGAGGCAACTTCTGCGCTTGACAGCATCTCTGAAAAGAAGATTCAGGATTCAATCCAGAAACTTGTGAAAGGACGTACCACACTGATCGTAGCCCACCGTCTGTCTACCATTCGCAATGCTGACCGGATTGCTGTGATTGAAAAAGGAAATGTTCTGGAATGTGGCTCTTACGAAGAATTGATAGAGAAAAAAGGCGCATTTTATCGGATGGAGAAAATGTAAAAAATCAGTAGCTGGTTAGTTCAGAAACCTGTCTGCGGGATTGATCTGGAAAGAGTAGAAAGAAAATAGCTGGACAGATGCAGAGGCAGGGAGAGAGTTACTGAGGAAATGAAGAGTCAGAATCCCATGGAATGGGTATGTCACGGCAGGATATCCACTGACCCTCGAAAAAGCCTTTAAAATCAACGTTTTTCGGCACTCAAGACCCCTCAAGTACGCCATTTTGTACGCCAAATTTTTTTGAAGCCCCGATATGAAAGTACACGTTTTGAACTAATTTTCGCCGTGAAAATATAAAGATTTACGGAGGAAAATACAATGAAGAATCAGAAATACTGTATGCCTGTGGGAGACTATTTCATTCTTGCAATCGAATAAAAGTCAGTGGAAAATAAGGTTTTGAATAAATACGGCAGGATGTGCAGAACATATCTGCAGGAGCAAAAGCCGATGGTGTTTGATGATCTGGTACTGACGGAGCAGCTGTTTCCGCATCTGTATGAGGTGCAAGAAATTGCGGAGAAAAGAGTGGAAGTTATTATTGAGGGACTTCTTGAAAAGAGTCCGGCACCGGATAAGGAAACGGATGCTATGGCTTGGGCAGGGCATATGAATCTGCTGAAAGCAATGGCGGAGGAAGTAGTGGTTAGGAAACTGATTTATACATAATGTGAAATGGAGCCAGCTCGGAAACGGGCTGGTTTCTTTATGGGAAAATTGCCGGTGAGTCACATGGATATTGATAAAAATGTGAATCTTGCCACACTTTTATGTGTTTTATGGTGATAGTAAAGGATAAAAGATACCGGAAACGGCAAAAATAAAAGAGAATATAGAGATAAAAGTTTGATATATTGCCGATGGTGTGATATACTATATCACAGTAAAGTGTAAATTTAGATTTGATTTATAATGGAGGAGAGCAGATGCGATACCTTTCAGTTACTGAAATAGCAAAAAAATGGGATGTGTCGGAGCGTAGCGTTAGAAATTACTGCGCTCAGGGACGAGTAAACGGTGCATTTCTTACTGGTAAGACTTGGAATATCCCTGAAAATGCGGAAAAACCAGAGCGTTCAAATAAGAAGAAAGAACAGCCTATTACTTTGCTTGATATTCTGCAGGAGCAGAAAGCAAGCAAGTATTCCGGTGGAATTTACCATAAGACACAGATAGATTTAACATACAACTCCAATCATATCGAGGGCAGCCGTCTGACCCACGATCAGACCAGATATATCTTTGAAACCAACACCATCGGTGTAGAAAAAGAAGTGCTGAATGTGGATGACGTGATTGAAACTGCAAATCACTTCCGTTGTATTGATATGATTATCGATAATGCGAAAGCGGCACTGACAGAGAAGTTCATCAAAGAGCTTCATCTGCTCCTGAAGAACGGAACCAGTGATTCCAGAAAAGATTGGTTTGCTGTTGGCGATTATAAAAAAATGCCGAATGAAGTTGGCGGCATGGATACTGCTCTTCCGGAAGAAGTTGCCGATAAAATGAAAGCGCTGCTGACAGAATACAACGGAAAAGAAGAAAAGACTTTTGAAGATATTCTGGATTTTCATGTGAAGTTTGAACAAATTCATCCGTTCCAGGATGGTAATGGCCGTGTGGGCAGATTGATTATGTTCAAGGAATGCCTGAAATATAATATCGTTCCATTCATCATCGAGGATAATCTGAAGATGTTCTATTATCGAGGATTGAAAGAATGGAACAATGAGAAAGGTTATCTGACGGATACCTGTCTAACAGCACAGGATAAATATAAAGCGTATTTGGATTATTTTAGAATTGCTTATTAAAAGCGATTATTAAAGTGTCAAAAGATCGATCCAAAGTGTCAATTTGATACTTTGGAAGACAGTTCAAGGGGCAAAGTTCTAATCTGAAGTGCAAATTTTGCACTTTGGATAAATTACAGAAATGCGAAAGAGGAATAAAAGTTATGAGATATGCAGATATGCCGCCATATGCGCCTACGCTTATGGAATCGACACGAGCAATTGGATATTCTATAGAAGCTGCTATTGCAGACATTATTGACAATAGTGTTGCGGCAACTGCAGAAAAAATAGATATAGATTTTTTCCCTATAGGTCATTCATATATTTCAATTTTAGATGACGGGCATGGTATGTCGGAAGAAGAATTGATTATTGCCATGCAATACGGAAGCAGAAGTCCTTTGGATGAAAGAGATGAAAATGATCTTGGAAGATACGGATTGGGAATGAAAACAGCTTCTTTATCACAATGCAGAATTTTAACCGTGATAAGTAAGAAAGATGGTAAAGTTTCTGGCGCTCAATGGAATCTTAATCATATTAAGCAAGCTGAATCATGGTCGTTGATAGTGCTTGAAGAAGATGAAATTGTTGGATTTCCAAATTGGGACAAATTAAGAGGGTATGATACTGGAACACTGGTAGTTTGGCAAGACTTAGATAAGTTTGGTATAGGCGAAAATGATATTGCGGCAGCATTTACAAGAAAGATGGATATTATTAGAGATCATCTTTCACTGGTATTTCATCGTTATCTTGGCGGAGAACCAGGGCTAAAGAAGATTGATATCAGAATGAATGAGTTGAGTATCATTCCGCAAGATCCGTTTTTAATTAAGAAAAGTACTCAGTTAATGGATGAAGAAACCATTGTTGTACGTGGAGAAAAAGTTAAGGTAAAGCCATATATTTTGCCTCATACATCTAAATTGACAAAGAAAGAATTATCTGCATTAGGCGGAAAAGAAGGACTGCGAAAACAACAAGGTTTTTATGTGTATAGAAACAAACGTCTTCTTATTTGGGGAACTTGGTTTAGGTTAATGAGACAAGGGGATTTATCAAAACTTGCAAGAGTTCAGGTTGATATTCCAAACTCATTAGACGATTTGTGGACTTTAGATATTAAAAAGTCAACAGCTACACCGCCGGAAGAAGTGCGAAAAAATCTGTCGGTAGTTATTGAAAAAATTTCGGAAGGCAGCAAGCGTACATGGACATACAGAGGGAAAAAAGAAGTAAATGACAGAGTAGTCCACGTATGGAATAGACTTACAACCAGAGATGGGAGCATTGTTTACGAAGTTAATGGGGATCATCCAATGATCGATGCACTGGTTGAAGAATATCCGGGTATTAGACCTAAACTTGAACTGCTACTTAAACAAATAGCTATGTCTTTACCGTTAAATTCTTTATACATAGATTTGACAAATGATGAAAAGCTATCTAACGAAAGTGAAGCGAAAAGTTCTGAGATTATAGGTGTGCTGAAACAAGTTGTAGCACCATATCCGGTTGGTGATATCAGAATGGCTATGATAAATACACTTATACAGACTGAACCATTTTCGGCTTTTGCTGATGAAATAAATGAAGCTATCCAAAGAGGTGATTTCAATGACTGATAATATGAAATATATTGTTAATACTGTTACAGGAATGATTAACAGTAAGTTCGGCGATGAATTGCCGACAATCGAAGATATACATAAAGAAGCCGAAACAATTCGTGCGGCGTTTTCTGCTATTTATCCTGTTACAGATGAAGAATTTGCTCAAATAAAGATTACATTATCTTCCAATATTCTGCATTCGATTGGTGTTGCAATTACCTTGCGTGGACATGATTCTGCTCATCAGTCATGGTATTTTGTCCAGGAAAATGATGGCTTCTATTGGAATAGATACAAAAACTATTTAAAGAATAATAAACGTTGGGGAATAGAAGTTGTAAACAGACTTCACGAAACAACAAATGATATTATGGATGATTTGGGCAATCCTAAAGACCCGACACATCCATTCCAAAGACGAGGATTATTGTTGGGTGATGTTCAGTCTGGAAAAACTGCGACATATACAGCAATTTGTAATAAAGCTGCAGATGCAGGATATAGGGTGATTATTGTTTTAGCAGGTATGATGGAGAATCTCCGTGTACAGACACAGGAAAGATTAGATGCTGAGTTTGTTGGTGTCGAGAGTAAGTATACTCTGGATAAAAAGGCGGCTCAGGAAATTAAAAATACACCGGTTGGTGTAGGTACCATTCCTCCGTTTAACCAAGACAAACGAATTGCCTGTTTTACTTCAGTTGCTACAGATTTTAATAAGGCAACACTGCGAGCTTTAGGATTAAGCTTGAGAACAATCAGTGGTACAGCATTATTTGTTGTGAAGAAAAATAAAAGTGTTTTAAATAATCTATATAGATGGTTAGTGGAAAACAATGCTGATCACGAGACCGGTATGATTGATTTACCATTATTGTTAATTGATGATGAGGCAGATAATGCATCGGTTAATACTAATTCAGAAGAAAAAGATCCAACAGCAATTAATCAGGCAATATGTAATATTTTAGATTGCTTCAAACAGGCATCTTATCTTGGAATTACTGCAACACCATTTGCCAATATTTTTATTGAACCTGATGCTGACAGTAATACAAGAAACTTGTTTCCGAAGGATTTCTTGACGGTTTTGCCAACACCGGAATTATATATAGGCGCAGACAAGATATTTGGAAATGGTGACGCTGATAACTGGGAAGACGAAAATGGCCCATGGAGAATAGAAGGACCATATGGATCATCTATTATTCCAATTGAAAATGAGGAACAGGAACCATTTTATGTATTTAAACATAAAAAGGAATTGGCTGATGAATTATACGATTTGCCAGCAAGCATGAAGAAAGCTATTCGCTATTTTATTCTGGTAACAGGAATTTCAGATTTGCGAAAAGATAATACAGAGCATCGTTCTATGCTTGTGAATGTCAGTCGTTTTACAAAAGTACAGAATGTTACGGCTGATTTAATAGAAACTTTTGTTTCTCAGATTAAAGCAGATTTGGAAAATTATTCTCAGCTTCCTGTGGATCAGGCAATGCAAATCCCATCAATTGCGTTACTGGCCGGTATTTGGAGCGAATTTGAATTGACTTCAGTAGCTGGAATCGAGTGGTCAGAGTTTTTGAAGAAGTATTTGTTTAAAGCGGCAAGACGTATCGAAGTAAGATCTGTCAATCAGCAACATGGTGCTTCTTCGTTAAATTACTATGAATATAAAAAGACAGGAATGAGAGTCATTGCGGTAGGTGGAAACAGCCTTTCTCGAGGTTTAACTTTGGAAGGTTTATGTGTTAGTTATTTTTATCGTAATACTATGATGTACGATACATTGTTGCAGATGGGACGCTGGTTTGGTTATAGACCGAATTACGATGATTTATTTAAAGTGTGGATGGCAGAAGATGCTATTGACTGGTATGGATATATAACCGACGCAGTAAATGAGCTAAAAGAAGAACTTAAGAAAATGAAACGACAGAATCAAACACCAGAGCAGTTTGGACTGAAAGTCAGACAAGCACCGGGTGCGTTGCTTATTACAGCAAGAAATAAAATGCGTTCAGCTACATCTGTATCAAGACCGATTACAGTATCTGGAAGAATGATTGAAACACCTCGATTAAAGGGAGATAAAGCAACTGTTGCTGAGAATGAAGCGTTATGTCGTTCTTTCCTGAAGTCATTAGCGACAGATGAGCATGTTGCGTCTGTTGAATATGATGATTTTACAAAGGCTTATATATGGAAAAATGTTCCTAAAAAATTGGTTGTTGAATTAGTTCGTAACTTTACAACACATCCGTGGAACTTGAATTTTCAGCCAGTTGCTCTTGCAGATTATATCAATGAGGACGATGGTGCACTCGAGTTATGGGATGTCGCAATTCCACAAGGCTCGCAGACAGAGGATACAGTAGAGCTTGATTTAATTGATAGAATAATTACAATGGTTCCGGAAGGGCGTAAACTTGAGTGGGATGCATCTATTGCGAACTTATTGCGTGTTAATGGACATCATGTAAGGGTTGGTACAGGCGGTTGTTCAAAAATCGGCTTGGATAAAGATACAATTAAGCAGTTGAGGAAAAAGGCAAAGGAAGATAATGAGAGAATTACAGATAGGACCTATCTGATAAAAGGTCGCAATCCATTAGCATTAGTTCATATATTAAAAAATACGACTCCAGAAGAAAAACGTAAAGATAATGATCCAGAAATATTGTTTGCGCTTGGCCTTGGCTTTCCGAATGATAGGAAAGACCGAAAAGCTAACTACATGGTAAATGTAAATGAACTTAAAAACTGGGTAGACATTACAGATGAGGATGATGACGATGATATCGATTAAGGAATTATATAGTAAATGGAATAATATATCTCCGCTTACTGGTGGATTTTTGCTTGTTTCAGGTGAACATCCATTATCCTTTCATATCGGATATGTAAATGGAGAAAATAAATGTTTTATAGTTTTAAACACTGGAAAGATAGATAAAATACCTTCTTCAAAAGCTATTTGTGCTGAAAATGTTCAGACAGTTGATGGCGAATTTGCATTAAGGTTTATTTTAAATTATCCGTCCTTGGATGAATTGTTTGTAAAACTATGCTGGGACTTAATTGATTCTTCGCTGACTGCTGAAAAACCGGTAGAAAAAATAGTGTCTCAATATAAGAGTTGGATGAGGCTTCTTCAGCAAGCGAGTGAAGGAATCCTGTCATCGTCTATGCAGAAAGGGTTAATTGGCGAGTTATTGTATTTGGAAGAGAAAATATATGAAATTGGTGAAGAAAAAGCTTTTAAAGCGTGGGTGGGACCGGAAGGCAGTGATCAGGATTTTATCTTTGAATATTCTTGGTCTGAAGTGAAATCTACATCGATATCTTCTGATACGGTGACGATATCTTCTGTACAGCAGCTTGAACGTCAGGGAAAAGGATATTTAGTGGTTTACTTTATGGACAAAACATCTGCAAAAGGACAGCAGACAAGAACTCTGCCTGAAACAGCCGAAAAAGTAAAATCACTGCTGTCAGTTCAATATCATGATGAGCTGTCGTGCAAGTTGGCGAAAAATGGATATTTTGAAAAAGATATTGAACGATATGCTGCTTATATGTATCGTTTAGCAGAGAAAAGAATTTTTTTAGTGGATACTGATTTTCCACGATTGACACGTGAGAATATACCTGTTGAGGTTGTAAATGCACGATATGATTTAAGTTTATCGGCTATTGATTCTCACAGAATTTAGGAGGAGAACTATGGATGTACGTGACTTTCACAAGGACTTTTTGGAAGAAATAAAAGCAACTGCAGCTACCGAAGGAGCAGGATCTAATGCTGCTTTTGTAGAGGTCGCTTCGGCATATCTTGTAAATGCGGAAGTCCTTTCTGATTTTACACCTGCGTTTTACTTAGGAACAGGTAAGAATAATAGAAGAATCCGAGTTGATGGTTATGTACTGGATGAATTCGATATGACATTCAGTTTGGTTATTGCTGATTATACAGGTGATGAAAACAGAGATACACTGACTCGTTCGGTTGCTTCGGGATTTTTTGATAGATTGATGTATTTTATCGAGGAAGTATATGGAAGTAAATTACATTGTGCGGTTGAACCAAGTACACCGGTAGCAGATTTAATTGAAATGATGCGAATGTACAAGGACCGAATCAGAAAGTATCGTCTTATTTTATTGACAGACGGATTTATGAGTAATCGTATCAGTGAAATTGATGCTCGTGAATTTAACAATATTCCTGTTGAGTGTCAGATATGGGATATAGACAGAATTTTCAGAGTATGTTTTTCAGATTTGGGACGTCAGGATATTGAAATTGATTTTAAGACGTACACAGGTGGAAAAGGAATTCCTTGTATTGAAGCAAGCAGTGCGAATACAGATGATTATAAGAGCTATTTGTGCATCATACCAGGTACTACACTGGCAGATATTTATGATTATTATGGAAGTCAGTTGCTGGAAGGTAATGTTCGTTCCTTTTTATCAACTAAAGTAGCTGTTAATAAAAAAATTCGTGAAACAATATTAAGAATTCCGCAGAATTTCTTTGCGTACAATAACGGTGTATCAGCTACAGCGATGGATCTGCTGATAGAATCTACTAATGAAGGTAAATTTATTACTTACGCCAGAGATTTTCAAATTATTAATGGTGGACAGACAACGGCTTCCTTGTCAAATGCAAGATATAAAGATGGTGCTGATCTGAGTCAGATATATGTGCAAATGAAACTTACAGAAGTAGATTCAAATGCTGATAAAGCGAGTGACTTGATAAGGAATATTTCTCGTTCATCCAATAGTCAGAATAAAGTTAGTGATGCTGATTTCTTCGCCACACATCCATTCCATATTCGTATGGAACAGATTTCACGAAGAATATTTGCACCTGCATCTGGCGGAGCACAGTATGAAACAAAATGGTTCTATGAACGTGCCCGTGGACAATATATTCAGGCTCAGATGCATATGACTAAGGCGCAAAAGGATAAATTTGCAGCTCAGCATCCGAAGAAGCAAGTAATTACAAAAACAGACTTAGCAAAAGTGAGAAATTCATGGTCTGGTATTCCGCATATAGTAAGTAAAGGTGCTCAGACTAACTTTATGAAATTTGCGGAAATTATAGACGAAAGCTGGGGCAAGTCTGATGTTCAGTTTAATGATAAATATTTTAAAGATTCTGTAGCTCTTGCAATATTGTTCAAACATACGGAATGGGTCGTTTCTCATCAGCCTTGGTTTGAACAGGGCTATAGAGCAAACATAGTGACATATTCTATTGCGTTGCTTCACAGATTAATTGTTCAGCAGTTTAAAGGTATGGATTTGGATTTACAGTTGATATGGAATAGACAGCAGGTACCGGATGCTGTAACCAATGAACTTGTTAAAATTACAAAGTATGTCTTTGATACGATCACTGATCCAAGCAGAGGTACAATTAACGTTACACAGTGGTGTAAAAGGGATGCTTGTTGGGAAAGTGTTAAACGATGCAGCATTAAGTTGGATGATGAATTGCGTCTTGTGCTTCTCAGTAAAGACGAAACAAAAGCGGCTGAAAAAGATGCCAAGAAAGATCAAAAACTGATATCAGATATTGAAGCACAAAAAACGGTATTAGAGCTTGGGTCTGTTTATTGGAAAGCTGTCAATGAATTTGTTATTTCTAAAAAAATAAAAACAACTGCCGACCAAATGAAAGCTTTGAAATATGCGATGAAAATTCCGGTTCAATTTCCAAGTGCATATCAAAGCGTACAGTTGCTTGCCTTGCTGGAAGAAGCTAAATCAAATGGATTTAAGGCATAAAGGAGAAAAAATTATGGAAAAATACAGTGTCGTAGATCTGTTTGCCGGTGCCGGCGGATTGAGTTTAGGCTTTATGCAAACACAGAAGTACGATGTAAAAGTTGCGTTTGAAAATAATAAAAATATGCAGGAGACATACAGAAGAAATCATCCGGGAGTTGATGTGCAAGGGGATGTATGTGCCGCTGATTATAATGAAATAAGAAAAAAATATGGAGAAATAGATATTGTTATCGGAGGTCCTCCTTGTCAGGGATTTTCTAATGCAAACAGACAAAAGAACCATGCAATCAGTATGAATAATATGCTTGTAAAACAGTATATAAGAGCGGTTATAGAACTTCAGCCTAAAGCTTTTGTTATGGAGAATGTCAGTATGCTTCGTTCTGAGGTACACAGATTTTATCTGGAAAAAGGTGACGAGGAATTGGTGGAAAAATACCATATACCGGTAAAGACAACCGATTTAGTGTTGCTTGAAAAGAAATATGTTTTTGATGGAGTATTAGATATTTTAAAAGACAGAAATAGTATAACAGACTGTTTATGGCCGGAAGAACATTATGCAACACTTAATGTAATATACAAAGCAGCAAAGAATCCTAAAAAGATGATTGAAGCCTTGAATAAGCATAAAGCAAAGCTTATGAAATATGCAGAAGAATATATTGAAATTGAAGAGAATTCTTTTGTGAAAAAACAAAGCAAACAGGCATTCAGCACGCTTAAGAAGTATTATGAGGGTTCCTCAGAAGCTGATGATATTTTGTCAAATATTGAAACCGCTATTATGATTCAGAGAATGGTAAGTAAATCAAAAGAAATTTATGATAATAACATTGTTGTTGATACGTATGACTGTAGTGGAGATATCGTAGCAAAAATTCGTTCTTTTGCAGTTTATGATTATTTAAAGGCCATTCTGGGAGCAGAAGAAAATGGCTACAACATTACCAGTGATGTGTTATGTGCAGCAAATTATGGCGCTCCTCAGAAGAGAATGCGATTTGTAGTTATGGGAATTAAACGGAATATATCAACGAAGGTCGCATTACCGAGAGGTAGATTTGATGAAGACGAATACAGAACAGTTCGAGATGCAATAGGGGATTTGGCAGAAGTTGATACTGTAACCGATTTATCTGCAGATAACGGTACCCCGCTTGAAAAGGTTGAATTATGTGAATTGGCAAAGTCGTTACGAGACAGTGAGGTTTTGTATAATCATATAATAACAAAGACAACTGACACAGCAATGGAACGTTTTCGTGCATTGAAACAAGGACAAAATTTTCACTCGCTTGATGATTCTATGAAAACAAATACTTATACGGATGTATCAAGAACACAAAATACAATTTATTTGAGACTAAACTACGATGAACCAAGCGGTACAGTGGTTAATGTCAGAAAATCAATGTGGATTCATCCAGAAAAGGATAGAGCTATTAGTGTACGTGAAGCAGCTCGTCTGCAGACTTTTCCAGATAGCTTTGTTTTCTGCGGTACAAAAGACCAGCAATATCAGCAAGTAGGTAATGCGGTTCCTCCGATTATGGCAAAAGCTATTGCAAAAAAACTTGCGAAACTTTTAAACCAAAGATCAGATACTTAGGTGGAGAACAGTGGCAGATAATCATACGAAAGAACAAAGAAGTTATAATATGTCAAGAATTCGTAGCAAAAATAATGCTCCGGAAGAAAAAGTTAGAAAGTTCCTCTTTTTGAAAGGCTTTAGATACAGAAAGAATGATAAGAAACTTCCTGGCTGTCCGGACATTGTGTTGCCGAAATATAAAACAGTAATCTTTGTAAACGGATGTTTCTGGCATAAACATAGCTGCAAAAGATTTGTTTGGCCTGCATCTAATGAAGAATACTGGAAAAAGAAAATATTACGGAATGTTGAACGTGATGAAGCTAACGCTAAAGCGCTTAAAGAATTGGGATGGAAGGTGCTTATTGTTTGGGAATGTGAATTAAAAAAAGCTACTATCGATAAACGCTTGGAAATATTGGCAGATGAAATCCGAACACTATAGCACATAAGAGGATCAGGAATGGACAAAAAAGATACTAAATACATAGATTTGAATACTACTTTAAGTGCTGTTGGAAAAGCTGTATTTGTGAATTTTTATTATGATTTTAAAAATGCATCTTTATCAGATCATGAAATAGCAGAGAAATTATTAAGAGAAAATCCAAATGCAAAATCTGATAATCAGAATTTCAGAATACCGAGAGCCAGACATATTTTTGCAGAAGGCAATCAGTTGGATGCTTTGAAAATTATTATAGATAGCCCAAGGGTGGTTTCTAAGGCTCGTGAAAAAGCGAGATTGATATTGGCTGAAGAATTAGCACGAGCACAGGCTTTCCAAGAATGCGTGGACGAGAGAGGATTTATCGGAGACTTAAATAAAAGCATCGTATATACTGAACAAAGAGAGTTTGAATACAACAATAATCCGGAGCCGGCAAAAGAAACCAGATTAACTCAAACATCACAATATCAACGCAGCAAAAAAGTGTCGAGTAATGCTTTATTAAAAGCGGGATTTCTTTGTGAAGTTAATTCGGAACATCCTGTATTTGTCAGAAAAAACAGTAACGAAAATTATACAGAACCGCATCATTTGGTTCCATTATTTGCGCAGAAAGATTTTCCTAATGTAAATTTAGACAGAGAGCAAAATATAGTTTCGCTCTGCAGTCACTGTCATAATCTTTTGCATTATGGAGCAGATATAGATGGTGTACTGTATAAATTATATATGGATCGAAAAGATTTGCTGCAATTGATCGGAATAGAGATTTCTTATGAAGATTTAAAAAAGTACTATTTGTAAAATATTTGAGGAGAAACATTAGGGCACAGATTAACTTGAAAAATATTAAAAAGATAGAGAAAAACAGAAACACCATACATGATAAAGTATATACTACTTATACGGTGTTTAAAGCTGATGGTGATCGATATGTTCAGATAGATACATACGGTAAAATTGACCGTGAGAATCCGGAAAAGATTAGTCAGTCGATTCAGTTTGATAAACAGACTGCGAAATTTATTGTAGAACTGTTGAAAAAAGAATTTGATATAAAGTAATCATTTGGAATCATCCAAGAGATGGGAGGCACACCGATTATTCTATCAGAATGAATGGAACGAGTATGAAAATATATTGAAATCGAAAAAGACAACAAGTATTGGGAGGTATAAAATGTGCCCTTTAAGACGATTTTACGAGAAAAATTTTTCTAAAGTAAAAATATACGACAGAACACTTTGGAAATCATATGCAGCAACGGTAGCTTTTTTAAGCTCGATAATTACCCTTATATCTTTTTTTAATACAGCAGAGGAAAGCTGTATTGGGATAAGTGGGTGGATTACGATTTATATAATTATGCTTGTTGGAAGCTTTATTTATATATGGTATAAAGCAAACGCATTGAATGAAGCATACCTATCGATAAACAATACAAAGGTTGAAGTCGTGATAGGCGATATTTTTGATCAGTTTTCTAATCCTGATCAGCATGATGGAGAAATAACAGTTATTGCAGTGAATGATTACTATGATTATATTGTGGATGACAGAATTGTATCTAATAAGTCATTGCATGGTCAGTACATAAAGAAAATAATAGCTGCGGGGAAAATAGATGATTTGAACAAAAAAATTGAGAACGATCCTGTTTTGAAAAGAATGGGAAATCCAAAAGAGGATGCTTTGCGTAAAGAGGGAAGAAAAGTAAGATATGAACTTGGTAGCTTAGTCGAGTTTGAGAATTATATTCTTACTGCGTTTACAAATTTTGATGCAGACAATAAGGCTTTTCTTTCTGCAGATGAATATATGCACTTTTGGATGAAATTTTGGGAGAATATTGATGCTGTGTATGCTGGAAGGACAATAAATATTCCTTTGGTGGGAGCTGGAATTACAAGATTTAGAAATGGAAAGCCAACCAAACAACAATTGTTAGAAACAATGTTGTGGTCTCTAAAGATTAGTGGATTCCACAATACATATGGTGATAAAAAGATAAGATTTATCATTTATGAACCGGATGCTGCTGAAATTAATTTTTATAGTATACAACATAATATGTAACAAGGGAGGAAGAAGAACGGTGTCACATAATTGTTTTATTAGTTTCAAAAAAGAAGATGCTTATTACAAAGATGAAATATCTAAAAAATTGAAAGAAGGACAGATTCAGGGAAAGTCATTGGATAAATGGATCGTTTCAGAAGATATTGATTATGTTATGCAGGTGATTCGTTCACAGTACATGAAGAATACCTCTGTGACCCTTTTTTTGATTGGAAAACATTCGTCTGAAAATGAAGGATTTGAGTATAGTGCTACAGATAGATGTTATTATAACAAACAAAATTTTATTATTAGAGAATTAAAAGCTACTCTTTATGATGGTAAAGGTAATAGACGCAGTGGCTTGCTTGGAATAGTATTGCCAGATATGTATGATACAATCTATGGTGGAAGCTATACATGTTCACACTGTGGAAAGAAAATTAACTTGGTATCAATTAATTCTAATACGGTGATCAAAGAATTTTCAGAAAATTATTATCTTTGCCCAAATTGTGATGATGGACATTGTGATGAATCAGGACGTTATTGCGTTTTGGTTAAGTATGATGATTTTATGCAAAGTCCTGATAAATACATAGATAAGGCGTATGATAAAACTAATGCAGATATAAGCAATTCTGTTCATTGGAAAGATATTAGTCATGAATATAAAAAGAGATTCATATACTAACAGGTGATTTTATGTATAGATGTTTTAAGTTGACTATGGATTTGTGGTCATTTAAACAGAATGACGGACAGTTTCTTGACGCTTGTAGAAAAAGTGGTTCGGATTTAAAAAAGGATCTTTCAGAAGCTTTTGATTCAATATTGAAAAACGCAATTGATGAAAATGGAGTAATTACGGGAGAGAGATTTATGCAAAGTTGGTTTCCAATCGACGATTATGATGTATTTCTGTCATATTCGCATGATGACGAAGAATTAGCATTGCTTTTTGCTGGGTTCTTAAACTATCAATTTGGCCTGAAAGTATTTATAGATGAGTTGTTTTGGGGGAGTGCTGACACGCTGCTTCGTAAACTTGATGATAAATACTGCAAGAACAATAACGGTAATTACGATTATAATAAACGTAATTTTACAACTACTCACGTACATGCCATGTTGTCAACTGCTATTGCAAAAACAATCAATAGTTCAGAATGTATAATCTTCCTTAATTCAGAAAAGTCGACATATAAAGTGAAGGAGGAAGTGGACAAAGATAGAACACTTTCGCCTTGGATATATGAGGAGATCTTTTTTACATCGGTTATTAGTGAGAGAAAATGGTACGAGCATAGACCGGAGTATTTGACAGAGGGACAAACTTATTTTCAAAAATCCTTACAGGTATCGTATCTACTTCCTGATGAGCATTTAATATCTATGGAGTACGGTGATTTGTGTACTTGGAGTAGGCTGTGGATGCAACGTAAAGAGAACAGCCATAGACGTTACGGAGATATTTTTCTGGAACCAAATGAAAAAATTCATCATCCATTAAATGTTTTGTATGATCTGAAATGTGGATATGACAAAAAAGGTACGAATGCATAATCTGTAAACTGGACAAAGGCCATTCGAAGCTGTACAAGGAAACAACGGACGGACCCTAATTATATGGTTTAAAGTTCAGTGCTTCTCTGATTAGTCAAAATCCACCGTTTTCAAAAATGAAAAAATTTCGAAGTTTTGAAAACGGAGGCTTTGGAAAGGAAAACTGTTAAAAGTTGCAAAAATCTATTCCAAAAACGTGGAGCGATGAACGATCATTCCCTAAAAGTGTGCATTTGCACAAAAATAGGGAATGGATATCACTTGGCGAATAGACGACCTTGGAAGTGTTGTAGGGACGGCTGCAGGCATTTTACGATTGGAATTTGAGCAATTGTAAAAATTTACGACCGAAATTATGTGTGTATTCGCATATGAATCCCAATAAAAGTAGTTATATTTATTTTAACTCAAAAATTTTCGTAAAATTTAAAGGTTAAATGAAAAGTCTAATCCCCCAGCTATGCTGGGGAGAATGGAATAGTTGGAAAC
>ERZ791908.1131-NODE-1131-length-19242-cov-37.076458_pt1 | contig 19242 bp, 16 predicted proteins | sample MGYA00510144_ERZ791908 | MGnify/ENA primary metagenome ERZ791908 (study PRJEB30046, sample SAMN00792105) | human gut metagenome | study: EMG produced TPA metagenomics assembly of the A metagenome-wide association study of gut microbiota in type 2...
CACACGCACACCTGGGAGCCCGTCTACCAGAGCACCTGGGTCCAGGACTCGGCCGCGTGGGACGAGCCCGCGTACTCGACCGTGGTCAAGTACAGATGCTCGGTCTGCGGAAAGACCTTCGACTCCCTCGCCGAGCTCGAAGAGCATGGCGATTCAGTCCACCCGGAGTTCTATTCTTACAGCACCAAGGCGGTCCAGGTCCAGACCGGCACCACGCACCACGACGCGACCGGCCACTACGAGCAGGTCGTCGTGGGCTACCGCTGCACCGGCTGCGGCGCGACCAAGTAGGGTGACGGCGCGCGGGACCCAACTTCCAGAACTTCACTTCGAGGCCCCTCCCCGGTCGACCGGGGAGGGGCCTTTCTCTCGCGCAGAAAAAAATCCGTCCCACTTTGGCACACGCCCCTGGCGCCGGTGGTACTCGCGCTACCGTCCAAGGCAAGTCCAACCTTACTGAAGGGAGCTTTGGATGAAACGGAACAGAGGGCCCAAGCGGCCCCCACGCAGGAATCGGGAGGGGCTGGGGGCGCGCCTCAGGGCGCTTGCACTCTCGGCACTCCTCGTCGCGAGCCAGGTGCTCGGCCTATTCGGGTCCGCCCTAGGGCCGGAAACCGCCTACGCCGCAACCCCCGTCCCTGACTCTGTAACCATCTCGTCGGTCGAGGCCTACTCCCCGGGCGTGGGAATGTTCCCGAGCCACAAGTTCGTCAGCGACACCGGTGTCGTCACCTATTGCGCCGACTGCAACCTCGGCACCCCAACGGTAGGCCAGACCTTCAGCGGTAGGGTCGCGGGCGGGCTCACGCTCGACTACATCCTCTTCTACGGCTATGGCGGCGCAGGCTACCGCGGGTCCGTCCAGGGCTACACCGGCGAGGAGGCGCAGGCGGTCACCCAGCTGGCGATCTGGTTCGTCCTGACCGAGTACACCCCGGCATCGGTGTACGGCCGCAAGCTCGCCTCGGCGGGCCAGGCCTTCCTTGCCGAGGCGCAGGCCAACGCCTCCGCCGATGCAGGGTATGCCGGCACGAGCTGGATCTACGGCCAGAACACGGGGTCGACGCAGCGCGTCGTCGGCCAGACCATCCGACTCTTCGACCCAATGAATTTCGTTGTCCAAAAGGTCGACTCCGAGGGCGCCCAGGTCAGCGACTGGGATGCCCAGGGCAACGCCACGACCGAGGGCGCGCAGTTCACGATCAGGTTCTACGAGGGCATCATAGCCGACAGCGTCGACCAGCTGCCGTCGAGCCCCACGCGCACCTGGATCATCCAAACAAAAGAACTTAACGGCTATGTAAGAGCACGGCTAAGTGATGAATGCAAGGTCTCGGGCGACGACTGGTACTACGACGACAGCGGGGCAGTTTCCCTTCCCGTTGGCAGCTTCACCGTCCAGGAGACCAAGGCGCCCGAGGGCTATCTCATGAGCGACCCGGACGTCCACCTCGGGCAGGTCAAGGCGGGTGACGACGGCTATGCGAAGATAGAGCCCATCGGAAACTGGACACGCACGTTCGACCAGCAGGACGCGGGAGCTGGCCTCGCGGTCGCCGACGACGTCGTGCGCGGCGGTGCCAAGTTCTCCAAGGTCGACGCCGAGCGCGACGAGCCCGTACCCCAGGGCGACGCCACGCTCGCGGGCGCAGAGATCACGATCCGCAACGACTCCGCGAACGCCGTCGAGGTCAATGGCACCTGGTACCAGCCCGGCGAGGACGTGCTGACCCTCACCACAGGCGAGGACGGCACGGCCCAGACGGCAACCGACGCCCTGCCCTACGGCACCTACACCGCGCGCGAGACCAAGGCGTCCCGTGGCTATCTTCTCAACGACAAGTGGTCCAAGACCTTCTCCGTCTCCGAGCAGGGCGCGATCGCCGACTGCACCGACTCCCCCGTGGAGCAGCAGGTCATCCGCGGCGACCTCTCCGCCGTCAAGGCCGAGGAGGACTCCATGGCGCGCATGGCGTGGGTCCCCTTCCTCGTCACCAGCCAGACCACGGGCGAGTGGCACGTGGTCGTGACCGACGAGAACGGCATGATCGACACCAGCTCTGACTGGAACCCGCACAGCCAGCGCACGAACGCCAGCGACGCCGCCTATGACCCGGCGACCGGCAAGGTAGACGACTCCAAGCTTGACCCGGCAGCCGGCATCTGGTTCTCTGGCAACGCCGACGATGCGACGCCCGTCGACGACACCCTAGGCGCCCTCCCCTATGACACCTACTCCGTCCAGGAGCTCAGGGCCAAGGCCAACGAGGGCCACAGCCTCGTGGGCTTCTCCGTGACCGTCACGCGCAACGGCGTCAACCTCCACATGGGAACTGTCGACGAGTGGACCGTTGCCATCGGGACCACCCTCACGGACGCCGAGGGCGGGAAGTGCGTGCCGGCGTCCGCCAGCACCCGCCTCATCGACGAGGTCTCCTACCAGGGACTCACGCCGGGCGCGACCTACACCCTCGAGGGTGAGCTCCACCTGGTCAACGCCGACGGCACCGACGGCGGCACCGTGGCCACCGCCTCCACCGACTTCGTGCCTGGCACCAAGATCGGTGCCACCGAGCAGGCCTTCGACGTCGACACGACCCAGCTCGGCGGACGCTCGCTGGTCGCCTTCGAGACCGTGCGTGACGCCTCGGGCCAGGAGGTCGCCTCCCACGCCGACCTCTCCGACCAGGGCCAGACCGTGACCGTGCCTGCCATCCACACCACGCTCCAGGGCGACGCCGGCCATGAGTCCGCGGCCACGAGCCACGTGACCCTCACCGACACCGTCGAGTACTCGGGCCTCACCCCCGGCAAGGCCTACACCGCCACCGGCACGCTCCACCTGGTCAACGACGACGGCACCGACGGCGGCGTGGCCAAGGACGCCGACGGCAAGGACGTGACGGCCTCCGCGACCTTCACGCCCGAGGCCTCCGACGGCAGCGTGGAGGTCACCTTCGACTTCGACGCGCCCGACCTCTCCGGGAAGACCGTCGTTGCCTTCGAGGACGTGTCCCACGAGGGCATCTCCTACGCCACCCACGCCGACATCACCGACGAGGGCCAGTCCGTGCGCTTCCCGTCCGTCCACACCACCGCCACGGCAGACGCCACGGGCGACCACGAACTGCCCGCCACCTCCGCACAGAGGGTCACCGACACCGTCCACATGGAGAACCTCACCGCAGGCCACGAGTACGTGGTCACCGGCACGCTCCACGTCGTAGCCGACGACGGCACCGACGCGGGCACGCTCAAGGACTCCGACGGCAACGACGTGACGGCAACCACGACGTTCACCGCCGAGGCCGCCACCCAGGACGTCACGGTCGCCTTCGACGTGGACGCCAGTGGGCTCGCCGGAAAGAGGGTCGTCGCCTTCGAGGACCTCTCGACCGCAGGCGTCACCATCGCGACCCACGCCGACATCACCGACGAGGGCCAGACCCTGCATGTGCCCGCCATCCACACCACCGCCACCGACGAGGGCGGCATGCACGAGCACCAGCTCACTGACGCCGACAGCCAGATGGCGATCACCGACACCGTCTCCTACGAGGGCCTCACGCCCGGCACCGAGTACGTCGCCACCGGCACTCTCCACCTGGTCAACGACGACGGCACCGACGGCGGCACCGTCAAGGACGCCGATGGCAAGGATGTGACGGCCTCCGCGACCTTCACGCCCGAGGCCTCCGACGGCACCGTTGAGGTCCAGTTCACATTCGACGCCACACAGCTCGCCGGCCGCACGGTCGTGGCCTTCGAGGACGTGTCTCGCGATGGCGTCACGGTGGCCACCCACGCTGACGTCACCGACGAGGGCCAGTCCGTCCACTTCATCGACATCCACACCACCGCCACCGACAAGGCCGACGGCGACCATGAGATCACGGCCGCCCAGACCCAGACCGTGGTCGACAGGGTCGAGTACACGAACCTCGTGCCCGGCAAGGAGTACACCATCACCGGCACGCTCCACCTGGTCAACGAGGACGGCACCGACGCAGGCGTGCTCTCCGACGCCAGCGGCAACAAGGTGACAGCGACCAAGACGTTCACGCCTGAGACCCCGGACGGTTACGTCGACGTGGAGTTCACCTTCGACGCCACGGGGCTCGCCGGGAGGAAGGTCGTCGCCTTCGAGGACCTCTCGACCGCAGGCGTCAGCGTCGCAACCCACGCCGACATCACAGACGAGGGCCAGACGGTCACCGTCGCGACCCCTGAGACAGGCAACCCCCAGGGCGGTTCGAGCAGCTACCCGAACACCGGACAGGGACCCGTGGCCGCAATCCTTATCGTGGCCGGCCTGACGGCGGTCTGCGCAGCCGGCATCCGCGGCGCGCTCAGGCGCCGCAAGACAGCCGACGAGTCCGAGTCCAAGTAGCTCCCTAGGGCACCACTCGTTCGACTTGGCGCGGGGAGGGATTTTTCCCTCCCCGCGCCACACGATTGGAGGCACGCGCGATGCGCGAAAGAACCCCTCGCCACCCCCAGGCGCTGACGGTGGTGCTGCTTGCCGTCGGGGTCGCCCTTCTCTCGGCAGGATTCCTACTTGCCGCGAGGGATGGGCAATCCGCCGACGAGATGGCATCCCTCTCCGAGACCGCCCACGCCACCGAGACCACGCCCCAAGCGGTCGCCCGGGGCGATACCTCTGGCATCGACTGGGGCGCGCTCTCCTCCCAGAACCCCGACACCGTCGCATGGCTCCAGGTCTCCGACACGAGCGTGGACGTCCCGGTAGTACAGTCCTCGCCCGAGGACCCCGACCACTACCTCTACCGCGACTTCTGGGACGCACCCTCTGACACCGGCTGTCCCTACCTCGACTCCCTTTGCGAGGCAGACGGGGCGGTGATGGTCGTCTACGGCCACCGCACCCTCTATCGCGACTACATGTTCCACGACCTTTCCGGCGCGTTCGAGCAGGGTGCCTTCGACACCCTGGGTCCCGCGTCCTGGAGTACGCCCGCGGGCGGGCACGCGAGCTTCGCCCCCCTGTGCTCCGCCAGCGTGGACCGATGGGATACCGCCTGGCAGTCCGTGTCCAAAGTCAAGGACGTCCAGGCGCTGAGGGTCTGGCTCGACTGGGCGATCTCCGCCTCGAGCGCCTCGAACGAGGCCGCGGGAGCCCTCGCCTCCGCAGCGACGCGGGCCCTCGTCCTCGTCACCTGCAACGGGAGGGCGTTCCATCCCGAGACCCGCACGGTCACCGTCTTCGTCTCCACGTCCGGCACTCCCGCCCTCTAGCCCTTTCCCAGCTCGGCATCAGCCGTGTCACGGAAGCCGCGGCCGCCGGCGCGGCCCCACACGGACCACGCCCGAGTCACGACACCTTTGTCGAAGGCGCTACAGCGCCGCCGCCACCGCCTTGCGTATGAAGTCAGACCGGCTCTTCCCCTTTGCGTCGATGGCGGCGACCATTGATTGTGGGAACTTCACGTTGACGTTCACGAGCGGCTCGTCGGAAAGCGACGGCCTCCCCTGCGGGCGCACAACCCACTCCCCGGGCTCCCCCGGGTAGTCCCCGCGCTCGCACGCCTCCCCGAGGCGCTCCACGTCCTCGTCCGTGAGGGTGCCCCCGTCCTTGATCCTGTACTCAGCCATGGCTCCTCCTAACCAAGCTCGAGCTCTCGTGCCATCTTCGCGGTTAGCCTCATGGCGTGGTATACGAGCACTCCGCCGTCCTCGAGCTCGACGCTTACCATCTCGATGAGACGCCCCTTGGTGTCCATCCCCCGCCGCTGCAACGTATGCCGGAGGGTCGAAGTTCCGGTGTCGCATGGCAAACTAGAGGATTACTAGAGTAACGGCACCCCTTGAGTAATGGTGCCATCTGCCACTCTGCAAAACCGCAGGTAAAAGTATACGAAGCGCTGAGAGCCGTTCTAAGGCCACGAAATCATACTCATGGACCAACACACGCGGGGATTGGGGCCACGAGAGGACCCCCGCACCCCCCGCGTCCCACTTTGGAACCTCCTCCTGCACAAGGACCGCCCGGGCGGATGATTTCGGCAGCGGCAGAACGCGAGACGAGAAGTGGCGCACGCTCTCTCGCCCAAGCCAATGGATTGGACAACGCCGAGAGGAGCATTGCACGATGAACGACATGATTCACGACCTCGCCGAGGTCACGGACGACTATGCGGTGACCTTCGACCTCGCCTTCGCCCTGCTCGATAAGATCCCCGCGCCTGTCGCAGCGAGGGCCCTCCTCGCAATCTGCGACGAGCACGAGATCGACTGGACCTCCGAGGTCACGGACGAGGTTGCGCTCGACGTCAAGGAACTCGTCTCTGAGCCAGAGTCCGCCCGGGTCGCGACGCCATACGGCGACCTCGTCGCGAGGACCTACGACGACTCGGGTACCTACATGGGAATCATCGTCGACCTCGAGAAGCCGGACGGAACCTCCGGCCAGGTGTCGATCACGGAGGCCGTCGCGGGTACCGCCCGGGAAGTCTACCCGACGCCCATCCACACGTTCGCCTACGACGGCGTCCACGAGGACTGCGCCGCCTCGACGGACCTCCACCCCGACGGGCCGGAGATGGAATACCCCTACAGGTCGCAGGGGCTATCCGAATCGGAAGGTAGAGAGGGGATCGCGCAACCCAAACCACGCGTTGGCGGACCCAGGCTCTAGCAGAGGAGACTCGCATGGAGAAGGAGATCTGTAGCCTCAAGGAGCTGAGGGGCACCATGACTGAGACAAGGCGCGTTAACCCCACGCTCGACCTCTGGCTCGACTCGGCATACGACGACTTCCGCGACGCGGGCGGCGGGTCCGTCGAGGACTTCGTCGCGTGGCTCGAGGGTCCCGACGGACCAGACGCCCCGGAGCTCTCCGACTATGCCGTCGGGGAGAGGACCTACGTCGGCTACGCAGCCGACCCCGAGACGCTCGTCGCGGAGCTCTACCTCGACTGCACCCCCGATGAGCTCGAGAGGGCCATCTCCCGTGCCCAGGACCGGCCTCCCTATCCTTCGCCCTCGATCGGCGTCGACGACCTAATCAGGGAATGGACCGACTCCGTCAACGAGGCGCTCTGCAACGACGACATGATCCCCGATGCGCTCGAGGACGCGATTCGTCGCTCTGGCCTGACCATCGGCGGGCGCACCCCTTCCCTGTCGGAGCTCTCCGACGCCATCCAGGCCGAGCTCGACCGCGGACGCGACGAGCCGGAGATGGGATACCCCTACAGGTCGCAGGGCCCATCCGAATCGGAAGGCAGAGAGGGGCTCGCGCAACCCAAGCCACGCGTTGGCGGACCCAGGCTCTAGCAAAGGAGACTCGCATGGAGAAGGAGATCTGCAGCCTCAAGGAGCTGAGGGACGTCCTCGGTGATGACGTCGTGGAGAATATGCTGCCCGCCCCGGGCGACGCCATCGAGTACTACTGGGACCGCTCTGAAACAAACCCGTTCGACATCGACGTCCTCCAGGACTGGATCGATGACTGCCTACCCGATGTCCTGGGACGTCACGAGTCGGACGGGTATTACTACCAGCCAGAGAACTTCAACAGGGACCTCCCGGCCGCCGAGGTCCTCCCCACCTCGCTCGCGGAGTACCTGGAGGAGAGGATGCTCGCCAGCGACTGGCTCGCGGACTGGAGGGACGCCACCATACGGGAGATGGCGGACGACGCGCTCGACAGTCTCGAGACCGCGCTGCGCATCCATCCCGAGTGCGACGGCATGGGCCTCGACGAGCCGTCGCTCCGACCGGAGATAGCCGAGCTCATCGAGGAGAGGACCTTCGTCGCCCTTGGCTTGGGCGACTGGCTCGACGAGCCCGCCTGCGTCACCGCATACGTCGGCACGAGGGCCGAGCTCAGCGCCGACACCTCAACGGTCCCGCGTCTCATCCACGCCGCGCTCTCCTCGGCATCGCACGATGAGTTCCTCGAGCGCTGCTCGGAGGGTGATGGGGGGAACAGGTGGGCCACCGACAATGGCCTGGCCAAGCTCTGCGAGTCCCAGGGAGAGGGCGACCTCTGGCAGGTGCTCCACGACGACGAGCCGGGACCGTTCTCAAGGTCGATGCGGAACGAGGTCGACGAGTTCTCGTCCTCCACAGGCGGGATCGTCGTCTGCGCAAAGACGAGCATACGCGAGTGGGCGGTACTCGAGGGCACGGTCGCCCTCGGGCATGGCCTCTCGGCGAGGGATGCGCCCGTTCCCACGATCACCGTACCAGTCGCCCCCACGAGCTCGATTGGCCTTTACGACAGGATGACCGGCGGGGGATCCCTGCTCGGGATAGAGCTCGTGCGTGACATCGAGGTACCTATCACGGAAGTCCTCGACTTCGCCCTCGAGGGAGGCTACCCCGGCAGGGACTTTGGCAGGGAGGCCTCGAGGGTCTCCGGATACGCCGTCCACGACGCGTTCCAGTGCACTGACGACCTCTGGGTAGATGGCTCGATCGTTCCCCATGTCTTTGACGCGATGACGATCGGGAATCTCACGGAGGCCCCGTGCGAGGCAGAGCGCGCTGTGGAGAGACGGCACGGCCCGCGCCTGTGACGCGCACCCATAAGACACCGCCAATGCAGGAAGGATCCCACATGGAAGACCAGCGTTATCTTCGGCAATCCAGCGAAGGCTTCGTGTATCGCCTCGCACCCGCCTGGTACGACCTCGTCGAAAGGCTGTTGCGCATCCCAGCGCTCGCGAAGGAGGCATGGACCGACACGATGGACCCAAGGGAAACGGCGAGCCGCCTCGCCGACCGAATGACCATGCTGCTTGATGAGGACCCCACCTTCCTCGACAAGGCCTGTCAAGCGGCGGGGCTGGCCATTCTCGGGGACCACTCACCCTATATGATGCTGGAGGACAAGCTCACCCCGAGCATGGGTACCCTCGACGGCCTGCCCCTGCATACCATCCAAGTCCACCAGGACCTGGCCCTGCTCGAGCTCGTGACCTCATGGCAGACCTATGTGACGGAGCTGCCCTACGTCACCAGGCGCGTCACCATCGAGCCCACGCCCTCCGAGATCCTCGCCCATTCCCATCCCGATACTGAATGGGAAGTGGAGGGCAGGTGGAAGGACGTTGTGTGGAAGGGCGATTCCCTTTCCGCGCTCGAGGACTTCTGGGCCACACGCACGATCCGCTTGCGCGGCGGGTACCTCGCAGTCCTAGGCCTCGCCCTCGCCTACAACTGCGACCAGGACCTCCTCGTCTGCCTTGACCCCGGGAACGGAACGTATGACATCGCCGAGTGCTACGACTTCGGCCACGTCGTCGGGCTCGCCCTAAGCGACGGCAACGCCCAGGGTCTCCTTGACCTCGTCGCCCAGGGCGACGTGGGACTCACGGACTACGACGCGATGGTGGGGCGCCTCAAGGGCGAACCTGGCTGGATGCCAGCCGACAGGGAGCATCTTTTGGGTTACTTCTGCAACCAAGAGCGTGGCCTCATCGAGAAGTCGAAGTCGTATGCCGAAGTGTGGGAGTGGGAAAGCGCCTCTGCGCTCTCTGAGAGGCCGGACCTCATTGAGTCCATATCACCGGCACGCCCGCGCCAGTGAGCGCATGGCCAGAGGGCCGTGGAGGCATTTCGCCTCCACGGCCCTCTTCTTGATCCGCAACACAAGTCTCGCAAGGCATGCCGAGCCCATCGAGGGAAACGGTCGCTGTGCTCACGTGATAATTGTGGTATTCTCCCATCGTGGTCTTATGCTAAATACTGTGCGAGTTCCACTTTGGCACCCCATCCCCATCGCCATTCTTTTCGGATGACCATCTGAGCATCACACCCGGATACGTCGAAAGGGATTTTGGATGGCAGGGGACAGGGTCGAGGACGCGCTCGGTGTTGCTCATAGGGTGGCTGGTGTCACGTCGGTCTCATGGCTCGCGAAGGGGGTGTGGATAAGCTCGTCAGCCAAGGGCGACGGCGCGGACGCCCTGACGGTGAGCCTGGTCGGCAGGAAGGCCCTCAAGGTCGCGAAGGGGGGCTTCCCCCACTCCCTGGGATCTGCCGACTGGTGGGTGGCGACCAGCGAGGCACAGCGCGCCGCCGTCGCCTGGACGTGCCCTGAGGCGTCCGAGGCCCTACGGGAGAGATCCGGGATGGGTTGGGGGCCTTGGGTCACCCACGTCCGCGATGTTGGCGAACTCGCCCTTGCTCGGACGCTCGGAAGCGGTGAGGACCTTCGCCGTCGCGTCCTAGAAGGCTCGGATGACCCGGGCCTGGGAAACCTCCTCGGCTGGATCGATGCCGTGGCGACCTCGCCCTTCGTCATTGGGGAGACCTGGGGAGACGGGCACGAATTCGGCGATGATGGGGCGGAGTACGTCTATACGACATTCGCCACCCCCCGCGATCTCGTCCAGTACGACAACCTCGACAACGACGCCTGGGAGGATGTCCTGACCGACGCGGAGGACACGCTCGCCGCCGCCACGGCCATGTGTGCCGCGACCGCCTACACCTGCGCGGGCCTCACCCCCGAGGAGGTGTCCATGTGGGTTGGCGCCAACACCAGCCTCTCCCTCCTTGAGAAGCGGGTGAACGACCTCTCCGGGCGCATCACCGGCCCCACGTGCGAAATCGAGCTCACCCCGCGGCGCGGGTCCCACATCTCGCTGTAGGACGCCACCAACGACGGGTGCGGAGAGGAGAAGACATGGCTGAGAAAATGAGAATGACCCCGACGGAGAGGAGGGGCGTCGCGTTCCGCGCGCTCGCGCACGACGTAGCGGCCTACACTGCGGAGGAGACGCTCGACGCGCTCGTTTCGGAGGGCGTCGTCGACTTGGGCGATATGGACAGAGGCACCGCTGTCGGTTACCTCAACCGCCTGGCGTTCAAGAGGCTACCCTTCCGCGATGCAGACGGGAGCACGTGCGGCCTCGCCGACCTCGGGCAGAAGAGACTCGATTCCGTGGGGGCGCGACTCGCAGCGCTCTGGCCAGAGGGAAAGGCCCTCCCCGCCATGGCCACGGGCACTGTGGCGGTGCCACCCACACCGAGCCTTACATCCCCGCCGCAGTCGACCTCGCTCACCGAGTCGGCTGCGGGGGGCGCCGCAGAGGGAAAGCCATCCCCCAGCTTTGCGCACATGACGGTCCCGGCCGACTGCTGTCATCCCTTCGAGAGGCAGTACGTGGACAAGAGGACCGGGCGCGTCACCACACAGATGAGGCTGAGGGTCACGCTCCCCGAGGGAACCGTGGTCGGTGGCACGGACATCTCTGGCGGAACGGTGTTCGCCAACTGCTCGCAGCGCGCGGCACGGCAGCTCGACCGCGACCTCCCCGTGGTCGTTACGCTCCGCGCAGACAGGAAGGTGTGGCTGCGAGGCATAGACGGCATCGGTGCGGTTGACGCCTGGGACCTCGCGAGGGCAGTCAAGGCGAGCCGCTGGCGCGAGGGGCAAGACCTTGCCACGGACGCACCGGCACCCACCCCGGCTGCCGCCGTCCGGACGGACAGGCGCGGGCGCTGATCCACTCGTCCCACTTTGGCACCCCCGGCCCCCGCGGCGGCGCCCCGGATAGCCTATACCTTGGCGCGCGTGCAACCTCACGCAGGGAGGAGACCACATGCAAGACGAGACGAGTAAACCCGACGACTACGACGTGACGCTTGCCAGCACGGAGGTGACCCCGACCTTCCCGGGTCTGCCGGAGCTACCCGACGACGTCAAGTCCTCGAAGATTGCCGAGTCCATCAACCGCGCCACCTGCGTCGTCATCTGCACCGACAGGACGGAGCTCAGGCGCTTTCTGCGCTGCGCCTCCCTCCATTACGACCTGAGCGCAAAGGGCGTGCTCGAGGCATATCGCGTAGGAAAGTGGGATGCACTCGTCCTGAGGCAGGCAACGGGCGATGGCTCCTGGGCATCGCTCGGCCTCTCGGTCAAGCCTGGATGTAGGCCGGCTCTGATTGGCAAGGCGGTACCCGGCCTTCCCACGTCCACCCCACCGGCGAGGCTGTTCTCCGAGAAGGACCTCGTCGACCTCTACCAACCCTCCGGCAGGGAGCTCCCGTCCCCCATTCTCGATCAGGGAAACGAGGTGCAGGGACGCGCCCTCGCCCACGCCTTTGAGTCGTGCGGCATGGACATCTCCCTGGACGTGCGTGCCGCGCTGAAGCTGCGCCACGGAATCACCCCACCCAACGAGGAGCTCGAGTGCCCAGAGACGATTGACACGGAGGTGGCGATGGATAGGTGCCGACAGGTCGTCATCGACCTGCGCACGGCGACGCCCGCCTTCGACGAGGCCCTCCACGATTGCCTCGAAGCCGAGCTTGCCGCGTCCCGCGAAGGCAACTCCGGCATGACCGGCGCCAGGCAGCGGAAGGGCCGCCGGCCTTCCGACGAGCAGCGTCGGAGAATCGAGCATGAAAAGGTAGAAAAGGATTCAAGGGATGACCGTGCGGGGGTTGCCGTATCGAAAGCGACACATGTAAAGCCCAGCGAGAGCACTCCGGCCAAGCCCTCCCCGCCCACCACTGACTTCGACCTGACCTTCCAGGATCCCACCAGAAGACCCTCCCCTGCCCAGCTCTTCGAGCTCTTCCGCGACGACCAGTAGATGGATTGGAGAAGCAAAAATGCCAGACGAGACGGACTTCACCGAGACCCAGGCCGACGCCTGGTGGGCATACCTAACTGACAAGGACGAGCTCAGGCTCGTCCATGTGTGGGAGGACTGGGACAACCTCCTCTCCGACGACGAGGTACCTGCCGGCTGCGTGCCATTGGATGGCGACGTGCTCCGCTGGAGCTGCGTCGAGGGCAGGCCGTGTGGATGGGTCGTAGCCGACGGCGCCTTCTACACCGACTACTCGGATCCCGCGACCTTTGCGGAGGCGCTGCTGCCCGGGCTCACCCGCGCGATGGACGCCGGCAAGGCGGCACGGATCGACGCCGACGCAGCCGAGGCCCTCGCCTACCTGGGCCCGCGTTGGGTCACGGCAGCCCAGGAGATCGTCGCCTCCATCCCCGCCACTGCCGACATGGACGATCCCACCGCGGTCCTCCCCATGGAACTCAGGGCCACGCTCGACCCAGACTCGCGCAGGACCTTCGACGCTGGCTCGGTGCCCGCCCGCACCGTCACGACCGCAGACGGCCACGAGCTCGCCGTGTCGGTGTCGCGATTCTACGACGAGCCGATGGCAAAGCAGCCCGCCGACGGCAACCTGTACGTGGCCATATCCTCCGCTAACGGGAATGCCGGGGAGCTCGCCTACGAGGTCGGGGACACCCCATGGGCCGCCGTGCACACCGTCTACTCGTGCCGCCTAAATACCTTCGACGCCGACGAGCTCACCCACGACGTCCCACACTTCTTCAACACCCTCGACGATGCCGTCGACGCCCTGGCGAAGGTGCTCCCGGTCCGGCCAATCGATGACGCACGCTACATAGTCGAGCGCGCCCTCTGCGGCCACGACGGTACGGGCGCCGTCCTCGACCGGCCCGCCACCGCGATCCTGCCCGACGGCAACGAGATCACCGTGAAGCCCCAGTGCCACTGGGTCGAGTCGCTCGACTACGCCTCGCCTGCGCCCGGATTGAGCAAGTGGGTCGTCCCGGAGGACGAGTGGGGGAACGAGTGCGAGTACACCTCCGTCCTGGCCCGCTCAGGCGGCGGCCCGCTCGAGTCCGGCTGCGAGCGGGCCTGCTCCGACGCCATGGCAACGGTCGCCGAATGGGTGTCGGAGCACACGTTGGCCGAGATAAACCAGTAGGCGCGGCTCTACTGCCACGGGCCCGAGCGCGCCAGGTCGCTCTAGGGCCACCGGGGGGAGGCCGACCGTCCCCTCGCCGGTCGCACTTTGCCCAGCAACCATGCCCGCGTGTCGGCATGCACGCAAGCCAGCCTGTCAGCCTATCGGCAATGCCATGCCGCACCTAGCGCAGCCCTAACGGCGCGGGGCCGCGTGGCCATGGCGGAAGGAGCGAGAATGGATAGCGAGCGCACGTCCGTGCGAGCCGGGTGGGTTGTCGCGAGGTCGCGTCGCATGGCCTACGACCCCGGCCGCGTCCTCGGCGTCGTCAGCCTCGAGGCCGAGTTCGACCGCGGCCTCGGCCAGTGGGTGGCGGCCGCCGCCGTCGCCCCGCTGGCAGGTCCCCTCCAAGGCACGGGGCCCGATCCCCTCCCCGGCAGCCTGCGCCACCACCTAACGGCGCGGGCCGGCTTCGGGGACATGGCGAGGGCGGTCCTCGACGACCTCCAGGCGGCGGCATCCGCGCCCCTCGACCTCGTCGAGATGACCTACCGCGACGCGCTGGGCCTCACGTCAGGCCGCGGAGGGGCCCTGCCGGCAGCCTGGGCCGGCGCCCGCAGCCCCGTCAACACCCGCATCGAATACCTCTACCGCGACGCCGGGAACTTCAAGACCTGGAACTCGGCCGTCGTCGCGGGCGCGATCTCGACGGAGGGGGCCGAGTCCATCCTCTCCGCCTGCGAGCGGGACATCGACTCCGGCCTCTTCATCCCCTACCAGGTCGGCCTCCCGGAGGACCGCGGCGGGTTCCCGTTCGACGAGGGCATGGACGTGCCTTTCTTCGAGATCGGCCCCGGCTCCTTCTCCCTCACCGTCGCCGAGCCGACAACCGGCCTCTCCGCCCCCGAGCTCGTCGCCCGGTTCGACCGGCAGCGCGGCGCCTGGGACGCGGTCGCCGCCGAGGGCCGCCTGTACGGCCTCGAGGCGCAGGACGTGCCGCTGCTGCGGCGATAACGCACCAGCAACCACTGCCACTTGTAGGACGTCCCCTGCCATCCATCCCCTGCCTGTTGTTCTAACCTTGGACAGCGGTTTTAGGCGGAGACGCCTGGGCTGAGCGCCGTCGGCGACGATCTAGTACTCGTCCGCGCCATCGCCGCCATCGAACCTGCGCATGATCTGCTCTCGCGCCACCGGCACAAGATCGTCCTCAAGCCGGACGAACTGCATGAGACCGTCTACTTCCACCGCGTAGATGTGCCTGATCTCCTCAGGCGTGGCGACCGTTATCGGCTGCGAGAGCTGCATGCGCTTGACGGCGTCCTCCTCCTCGTCTGGCACATGCGCGCCTCGGATGATGACAAGCCCCTTCCCCTTAAGGTCCGTGGCGTCCAGATACGAATCGTCCGCAAGGATGTCGTCCTGGTAGCTGAGAAGCGTCGTGTCGAACACGCTGTAGGAACCGCTCTCGTAGTAGAGTTGCACCCTCATCTTCTTTGCCTCCCCTCTTGGGCCTCGCGTGGCGACCGCCCTCTTGGCGTCGTTCGTTGCGCCCTCTTCGATGTCTCCTGGCGGGTGTCTCCTGTGCCTTTCACGACCAGCAGGGCGTATATCACCTTTCGTGGCCTGTTCCTCTCGAGCCACCTCGCGTGTGCCAGACGCGCTAAGACGGCCTCCTTGTGGGCACGCATGAGCTCCCCTGCAATGGCGGCGTTGTCGTAGCCGATGACAGGTGGAAGTGCCGCGTCGTAACGACCCATGCTCTGTGCGCATCTCAAGTCTGGGCTCTCCTCCTTCAGAAGCATCCCGCTTCGCCTCATCACTCGCACGGCGGATGATGCAAGGGCGGCCTCGCGCTCGGCACCCTCCATCGTCTGCCTGGCGGCGACGACAGATCCCCTTGCCATCGCGAGTGCCGCCTCGGCATCCTTGCGACTCCTGATTCCCAGCGCGTGCAGACGCGCGCGCTGCTCCCGCAATTTGGGAGAAAACTCAGCGTCGGCAGCACCGGCATGACCATCGCGAATCGGGTCGCTGTGCAGACCAAAGGGGATGCCATCGCCTTCCAGGAGATCGATGGCCTCCATCGCCTCCTTTGATCTAGCGAGAAGCGCGTTTGCCTCGTCCAGCGCTGCCGATGCCTTCACGGCGGCCGCGCGCGTCTTGTTGAGCTCCTCCAATGCCGCCTCTGCGCTGCCCACCTTTCTTGCCAGGCACCAGCCGCAAGCGTCGGCGATGTCCTGCGTCGAGATCTTCCTCCTCGAGCGCGCGCGGTCCAGGAGTCTCGATTCGAACGGCTCCGCGGCACGACGACGCGGCATCCTGAGGTAGCCTTCGTATGTCCTGCCGTCAGCCATTGCGGGTTGTAGGCGCGAGAGCACGCCCGAGTACGAGTAGGCTCCGCCTTCTCGGTCGAGCTTCCAACCCTTCACCCGATACCCACCTGCCTTACTCTGCGCGCCCCTGGGATGCGTGTAGGTGACCCCGACGCCCGCGCCGCGCCTCCTCGTGAGTCTCACGCCGTATCCGTCGGCCTCCATGCGCGAGACGAACTCCGACCATGAGGGACAGCCTTCGAGACACTTGTCCACCTCGGCCCTCACGTCGTCTAGCCATGACCAATGGCCCGCGGGCGCCGTCACACGAGTGCCTCCGACTGGTTCACCCTTCGCAATGCGGCGCTCTCGTATGCGCTCCTGCTCGTCCTCACGGACGCGCGCCTCCGACGCGCGAACGACCTCCTCGCATTGCCAGCCGTCCTCTGTGCGCGTTATGCGGCATTGGTCGAAGGCGGTGAGGCCCATTTCCCTGCAGATCGATTGCAGGGCGGCCGCATCCCCTCTGATGGCTTTCTTGTCGAGGTGTATCTTCTTTCCGGTGGTTTGGGCCACTGAGTTTAGGACCACATGGGCGTGCACGATGCCGTTGTCGTCGTGATAATTTGCCACCCACTCGGCTTCCGGATAGCGCTCGGATACCCACCTTGTCGCCAACGCGCGAACTTGTTCGAGCGTTGCGTTGTCGCGAGGGTCGGGGCTTATCACGACGTGGTAGTAGCCACGCCCCTCGTCCTTCCCCGCGAGCGCGCGCGTCTCGTCCATGAGGCTTGCCCAGTCGTCGTCCTCCGAAAAAACGTTTGAGTCGAACGCGAGCGAACGCCCCTCGCGCTCCAAGTAGGCGCGGATGTCCCTCGCGCTACCCTTCCTTGCAAGCGTCTTGAGCATCGCCATCCCGCACCACCACCCTCGTCAAGTTGATCCGCCTGCGCACGACGGGGAGCGCGCGCTCGATCGTCTTGGCAATCGGGGCGAGGTTGCCCATCACGTCGTCGCGCGCCTCCGCCACCTCCGGCACGCGCTCCATGGCGCGCGCGAGCGCGTCCATCGCCTGCCTGGCGTTGGTCCTCTCCCGCACCATCTCCACGATCATCCTGTGTGCCGAGAGCACGTCGATGGGACGCCATTCCGGGTAGAGCGGCGTGCAGGTGAGGAGCACCCACTTGCTCCTGGACAGCCCCGTGAAGCCCCTGCAGTCGTCTAGCTCGCTGACCTCGTCTCGCGAGAGGCGGATCTGGATTGTGCGCTTCGACCCCTGAAGATCAGCGATCGAATCCAACCCTCCAGGCTCATTCCGCTCTCGCTTGCGCGCCGTCTGGCGATCTCGAGCGCCTCCTCGCTCACCGTGAACGAGACCTGCCTCTTCCTCTCCTGCTTCACCGAGACCCGCCTCCACCTCGTCGAGCGCGCGCCTCAGGAGCCGCGCGCTGTACCTCGCTCCCTCCGCGTACTCGCAGCAGTCGCTCACGTAAGTCCAGAACTCGTCCTCGTCGAGCGGCTCGCGGGCGGCGACGAGTGCCGCGGTGTTTGCGAGCCGTGCGCACTCGTTGAGCGTGATGCCGAGCCGACCGAGCTCGGTCGTGGCCGCGTCGAGGTTCGCGCAGACGACGTCCGTCCCGAAGTAGGTCTCAGTCTTCGTGGCATGTCTTGCGACGTACTCGGTGACGCTCACGCCCTCGGCGCGCGCCTCGGCGAGGAGCGCCGCGCGACCGCGCGCGCCGAGGGAGAGCCACACGTACTGCGTCCTCCGTGACCACTCGTCGGTCCCTCGTCGCACGGCCTTCCGGCGCGTCGCCCTATCGCGGGCGGCACCTTCGCTTGCGGGGACGCATGGGATTCCGCGCACAAGATGCTCTACGTAATCGCCCCTACTGAGACCGTAGTACGCGCACGCGAGGTCGACGAAGCCGATCTCCCACTCGCTCAAACGCACTCTCATGCGCGGCATCCGAGCCTCCCATCGTGTCTATAAAACCCGGTCAAAGGGCGGAGCCCTTGCAAGAGAGCGCGTCCTCAGCGCGTGCGTAAAACCTGCAAAAGTGTGACATTTCACGCTGTTGCAGGTTTTATGCGTCTCTTGCGTGGCCTGGGGAGACGAAGCCCCCAGGGCCCGTCCCTACGCCTCCCTCTTGCTCGCCTTCGCGGCGACAAGCGCGCCGTAGTCCTCTGGTGAGAGCACCACGGCGGCGAGACTTCCGTCGTCATCGAGCACATAGGCGACGCCGCGATCGTTCGCCCGCCGCGCGACTTCTGCGGCGCCTGGGACATCGCCAGCGCGCACGGTGCACGCGAGTAATGCTTCGATGTCTGACACCTGGGCGAGCCTTGGCGCCGCCTTTCGCGTTGGAGACTTGCGCCTCTTCGACGGCCTCGGCGTCTCCTGCTCCACCGGTTTGGTGTCGAACTCGTCCATCTTCATCTCTCCCATCGTTCAGAGCCGCGCACCTTTGTGGGTGCGCGGCCATGCCCTAGATGCGCCGCGACTAGCGCGGCGGTCCTACTCGGCCTGTCTCGACATGCCGAGCACGTCGCATGAGTTGACCCGGATGTCCAGCGAGATTCCGGGCATCTCGGAGTCGTTGCGATCGTATGTGCCGACCGTAAAGTCGCCATCAACGACGACCTTGGCGCCCTTCTTGAGCCCCTCGGCCGCCTTCGTCGCGTACTTGCCGAACCACACGCAGCTGTAGAACTCGGCGACCTCGTCGCCGTCCCTGTTCTTCCGATTGCGCGCGATGGTGAAGCGAGCGAAGTCGCTCCCTGACTCCGATTTGCCAAGCTTTGCGTCGCCAGTGAGCCTTCCGGACACGGTGATGTGGCAGACGTTCATTGCCAGCCCCTCCCTGTTTTCCTCGCGGTCTTACTTCGCCTACGAGGCTAGAGAGGGCATCATTGCGATTGGTGGACGTTCTGTTTTGTTTCGTTTCTGTTACGTGAAATAATCGGAAAGCACGGACGGCACGTTTTGCTCTGGCTCAAGGTTTTGACTCAGTCGCCTTTTCCGGTGATTAACATGGCCAAGCTTGTCGTTTGTCCCTGCTAATGAATAACCCATTGCAGCTGTTATTAGTCGGATGCCATAGTGCTGAAGTTGGTACCCAACTTGTTAGACGCCGCCGTACATGGACTACTGGGGCATGGCGTCATAGAAACGTATGTACACTGTAGTTGACAGGCATGAAAGGAGAGACGG
>ERZ791908.1152-NODE-1152-length-18801-cov-16.379121_pt1 | contig 18801 bp, 14 predicted proteins | sample MGYA00510144_ERZ791908 | MGnify/ENA primary metagenome ERZ791908 (study PRJEB30046, sample SAMN00792105) | human gut metagenome | study: EMG produced TPA metagenomics assembly of the A metagenome-wide association study of gut microbiota in type 2...
GAGGAAGTGCAAATCGATGTTGAGCTGGCCGGCGTTCATCAGCTTGACGAGCGTTTGATCGAGCTGGCGGTTCACCGAGGCGCAGCCGGGGCACAGCGGTTCCATATAGATGGATATGGTGGGAGCCCCCTCGGCCTTCTGGCCATACCCTTTGTTGGAGACTACGAAGCCGGCCTTGTCGTCGGCGTTAGCCGGCTGGGTGCTGACTTTCTTGAGCTTGCTGTAGGCCTCGTCCACGGTCATGTTGCTTTGTTGGCTACTGCTGCTGGTGTTGGACGGCTGCATGGCCTTGTATACGGCGAATCCAGCGATGGCCACCAGCACCACGATAATGGCCACCACAATGCAGCCGATGATGGTCTGTTGCTTACGCTCCTTGGCTGCCTGTTCGGCCTGCGCCTGCTGAGCCGCCGCCTCGGCCGCACGTCGCTCGGCGCGGGTGGCGCGCTTAGCCTGACGCTTCGGATCTGACATGGATCTCCCCTTGAAATCGCTTCGATGTTTGGGGCCCATCATAATGACCGGCCCTGAGGAAGACCGCGTACAGATCGGCTGGGAGGTGAATTCCCTGTAAAAGTAATGCAGATTACGCCAGCGGGACCCAACTGATTGTCATGCCCAGCAGCGGCAGCGCGCACAATACCAGCGTGATGATGATCCATAGGGTGAGCAGCACCGTGCCGCGGCTGCCTTGCCGAGGGATTGATGCGGCCGGCAGACCGTCTGCCCCTGGTTGCGCCATCGGCTCGAGGTCGTTGTGCCTGATGCCGCGCAGCACGCCGGCACCCAACCGGGGCATGGCCGACTGTGGCCCGAATACGGTGATCAGCCAACCGATGGCCATGAACCCACCAAGTGCCAGACCGGAGACGGAGAACGGCATATCATCCAGCAGCGGAACCGGAACGCCCCGGCTCGCAGTGAAATACCACGAGATGGTGCGCACCGGCAGTCCCAACGCGGCCACGGCCACGGCGATACCGGCCAGATAGACGATGGTGAGCAGCAGTAGTTTCGGTATCGACAGCAGCAGCGCCTTGACGATGTGCCACGGCAGCGTTGCCACGCGAATCAGCGAATCGGAGCTTTTGCGCTCGCCGCCGCGTCGGCCTTCGCGCTCCAACTGAGACTCAGTGTTATATGCCAACGTCAACAACAGCCAGAGCAGTATTTCGGCTGCAATCAAGGCGATCAGCGGGAAGCTCGCAGCCAGCACGGCCAAAGGCACAGCGAACAGGAACAGCGGCAATACCCCGCGTTGCAGATACATTCCACGACGCACATCCGCGGGATTGAGTGCAGGCGGGCCTTGGATAAGCGCCTCGGTGGGAACGCATTGCGCGGTCTGGTTGATGACATGCTGCAATGCGGGGCGAATCGCCGGATCCACAGCCGTGCTTTGCCCGTCGGCCGGGTTCCATCCGTTCTGGCCTAGTGGCACTGGTTGCGGTGTGGGTTGCAGGGGTTGTGGCACTGGCTGTGGTGCAGGCAGTACGGCGGTACGTTCGGATAGTGGCGTGGTAGGAGCAACCGGTGGTTCATCGCTGATGGGCACCGTACACTGTGCGGCTGGGCGTATCGCCTCGGTGGCGTTTTCGGTGGCATTGCCTACGAGTTGTGTTGCTTCATCATCCGACGAGAGATTGCTCCCAGCGTTGGTAGTTGCCGGGAATGCTTCGGTTGCCGTGCCGTCGCTGAGCGTCGGCGAAGACGATGAGTCGATTGCCGCCGTGGCGTAGTCGTCCTGACGCCAGATGGCCCGCGGATTATCGCTATCCGCGTCGGCGGTTGCGCCAAAAGGGGGCATCGCCTCGGTTCCAACTGCATCGGCGGCAATTGTGGCAGCCGTTCCGGCAATGGCGCCGGCGGCGAACGGTCCGGCCTGAGTGCCTTGCCACACGCTCGGATCCAGTGCGTCCACAGCGATGGCGTTCAGCAATTGGTCCGGCGTGCAACGCTTTGACCGGTCGGGGTTCAGGGCGGATCGGAACGCGGCCATCGTGCCGGCCGGCAGTCCGGTAAGGTTCGCGTTGCCCGATGCTTCGCGCTCCAGCACCGCCATCATCGGCTTGGTGCCGAATACCGGTGCGCCGATCGCAGCAAAAGCGAGTACGGAGGCCACCGACCACCAGTCGGTCATCTCATCTGATTCAGCGCCGTCAATGATTTCGGGGGCTATGAACCCCGGTGTGCCCATCACCAGTCCAGTGCGGGTCACGTGGCTTTCCCCCTCGCCCATGGCGATGCCGAAGTCAACCAGCACCGGGCCGGCGGCGGAGACCATCACATTGGTGGGTTTGATGTCGCGGTGGACGATGCCGGCCGCATGCACGGCTTTGGTGGCGTCGATGAGTTTACGGGCCAGACGTTCCAGATCGTCGCCGATGTAACGGCCGTTGACCTCCACGTCTTCCTTGAGATTGCGGCCCTCGATGAGCTCGGTGACAATGAACGCCAGCGAATCATCGAGTTCCATGTCAACGATGCCGCATACGCCCGGATGATTGACCTTCTTCAGCGCCATGGCCTCACGACGTAGGCGCTCGCGCGGCGTGATGTTGGGTTTGAGGTCCGGGTCGTGCGCTGCTGTGTTGGCGGAGTTCGAGGTTCCCGATTCGTCGGCCAACGAATCGCGCAGAATCTTCATGGCATAGGTAGTGCCGCCATCGTCGCGCACACGCCATACCGACCCCATGGCACCCGCGCCGAGTCGGGAGACCAGCGTATACCCGCCAACCACTTCGCCCGGTTCAAGATTCAACGCGTTCAAATCGCTCATGCCCTCCATCCTAGCTTGGTGGCGTCTTTGGAGTGGTGCTTGGGCGTTCAGCGTCACAAATTCAGGAAATAAGGCGCAGTCTCCTGAATTTCTGACGCTGACGGTGCCTCAGTGACAGATTTTCAGGAAATATGGCCTTGTTTCCTGAATTTGTGACGCTGACGGCATCTGAGCGACAGAAATTCAGGAGGTGTGGCCTCATTTCCTAGATTTCTGTCGCTGAGCGACCGGTAGCGACAGAAATTTGAGAAAAAATGCCGTTTACGTATCAAGAAGTGCCATTTACGTCATATTGGATGAGTCGTGGGCGCGAATGTGGCCAAGCAGTTCGGCGAGATGATCGGCGATATGGCTCACGACATGCATGTTGCTGGTTGGTACGCTCCGGCTATGAACATCCACCGTGGCGCATTCTCCGGTCGTACCTTCGAATACTTCTCTGAGGACTCCCTGCTCTCCGGTGTTATGGCTTCCAACGAGATCGCCGGTGCCAAGGAGAAGGGCGTGTACTCCTTCATGAAGCACTTCGCTCTGAACGATCAGGAAACCAACCGTACCAACATGGTGTGCACCTGGGCGGACGAGCAGGCCATCCGCGAGATCTACCTCAAGCCGTTCGAGATGAGCGTGAAGGAAGGCGGCGCACAGGCTATGATGAGCTCCTTCAACTACATCGGTTACACCTATGCCGGTGCCTCCAACAACCTGCTGAACACCGTGCTCCGTGACGAGTGGGGCTTCAAGGGCTTCGTTCTGACCGATTACTTCGGCGGCTACGGCTACCAGAATGGTGATCAGGAGATCCGTAACGGCAACGATTCCATGCTGGCCGCCACCAAGATCACCAACCACATCACCGACAAGTCCGCCACCTCCGTCAAGGCAATGCGCACCGCCGCCCACAACATCTTGTACACCACCGCTAACGGTTGGCAGTACGAGAACGGTGAGCCTGAGGTTGATGCCCCGGTCTCGCACAGCGCGATATACGTGGTCTGGGGCGTGACCGCTGTCCTGGCAGTCGGCCTCGAGGTCCTGACCATCATGAAGTACCTCAAGCGCCGTAAGGCCGTGGCCGCTGTCGAAGCACTGGCTCCCGCCGATGCCCCGACCGAGGCCTGAGATTTCGCAATATCCCGATAACTGAATAGCTAAGCGGCTCGCCCCAATACCGGGCGTGTCGCTTAGCATATGCGAAAACTAAAATAGAATCTTGGCTCCCCTCTCTGAGGGGAGCTGTAGCCGAAGGCGACTGAGGGGAGAGGAGGATCGCCGATGATTCACATCGCTATCGTCGATGATGACGATACAGACGCCGCCAACACCACGTCCCTGATCAGCCGGTACTACGAATCCGATCGCAGTGCCTACCGCATCACCCGGTTCACAGACGGCGACACCTTCCTCGACACATATAGAGCCGGCTTCGACGCCCTATTCCTTGACATCGAAATGCCCGGCATCGATGGGCTCGAAACCGCCCACCGTCTGCGCGAGATCGACGATCATGTGGTGCTCGTCTTCACCACCAAAATGGCCCAATACGCGGCCATCGGATACGACGTGGACGCGGTTGGCTACCTCGTCAAACCAATCGACTACTTCGGCTTCGCACTCAAGATGCGCAAGGTGGAGGACTTGGTGGCCAAGCGCCAAGGCGTCACCATCCCACTGACCGTGGGTACCGGTACGCAGTTCCTCTCCTCGCACGACGTGCGGTACATCGAAGTGCTTGGCCACGAGGTCATCTACCATACGGACACCACCGCCTATAAAGTCTGGAGCAGCCTCAAAGACGCCGCAGCGCTGCTGGAACCCGTGCATTTCGCCGCCGTCAGCCGCTACTGTCTGGTCAATCTCGAATGGGTCAAGGCCGTGACCGGAGACACGGTTGTGGTAGACGGCCAAACCCTGCCTGTCTCCCGTTCCAAACGCAAGCCCCTCATGCAGGCGCTCGCCGCCTATTACGGAGGATGAGGAGAAGATGAGTCTCGTTACCATCGAATTATTTTTCGGCATGCTGGTCTTTTGCACTCGCGTAACTTGGCGCAAGTTGTGGTATTTGCCATTGGCTGCAGCATGTGCTTTCGCGTATGATTTGTTGTATTTTCCGTTGATTGCTTCACTGGATAGCGGACCGCTCTCACTACTGATGATCGCGGTGAAGTCGCTGTACTATCTCGCTTGTTTTGCGCTGATAGTGGTGGTTCTGCACTGTTGCGCTTATGCGACTTGGTTGGAATCACTGGTGATTGTTGCCGCTGGTTATGCCGTGCAACACCTGTCGTACAACATTTTCGCACTGATGATGAACGCGTTGCACTTGGAACAAGTGTTCCCAGATCTCAATTACACCGTGGTACACGTCATGGTGTTCGCACTGGTGTGTTTGGTGATTTACGTAGTATTGGGTCGACGAATCACCGTCGATGAGCATAAAATTCGCACCCGGTGGGGCTGGATAGTGGCATGTGTGGCCGCGATTATGCTCATGGTGGTATTCAGTATGGTATTCGTGCAGCGCAAACCCTTGGAAGTGCAGACGGTTGGATTACTCTATGACTCGCTTTGTACGGCATTAATGCTGTTGCTTGTGCTGTTGGGCTCGTCCAACGATCAGTTGCGCAGTGATCTGATTGCGATTCAGCAGGCGGATCGGTTGAAAGAGCAACATTATGAGATGTCCAAAGAGACTATCGAGCAGATTAATATCCGCTGCCATGACATTCGTAAGCTGGTGGGTTCTTTGTACGCTGATGATGGTCGGACGCCTACTCCGGAAATGATTCGCAAGGTAGAAGATAACATTCGCATCTACGATTCCATATTCCACACAGGCAACGACTCACTTGACGTATTGCTAACGGGAAAAGGACTGTATTGCTCCCGTCACGGCATCATGTTCACCTGTATGGCCGATGGTGCCGCCTTGAGTTTTATGGACCGTTCCGACTTATACTCGCTGTTCGGTAACATCCTGGATAATGCACTGGAAAGTGCTGTGCAGGTTCAAACAGGCAAACGTGTGGTGGACCTATCCGTCCAGAGAGACGGCGGTTTGCTGGTGATTCACGAAGAGAACTATTACGCTGCCAATCACGAGCCTATCTTCAAAAACGGTATGCCAGTAACCACCAAAACCGATAAGGCGAACCATGGTTTGGGCACTCGTTCGATCGCTTGGCAGGTGCGCAAATATCATGGCGAACTCACGATGAACGCGGCGAACGAAGTATTTTCACTGGGCATTGTGATTCCGATTCCCGACGCTTCTGTGCCCTCTCACTGAGGAGCCTACCATTCATGCAATGACCGCACCCGCTCATGCAATGTCCGCCGTGGTGCCGTCGATGTTTTCCTATCTTGAAAGTGTTCAAGCGCAAGTTGTTCGGCGAAGCAGCCGGCTGGCACAGTATCGCGCAGGCGCAGAAAGAATAGGAGAAAGACCTCATGCTGGATATCAATATGTCCGACGTGATCGCCGTCCTCAAATCGTTAACACCATATCTTGTGGTGCTTGGCGTGGTGTTGGTAGCGGCAATCATCATTACGTTCGCGGTCAATAAGAAGACTGTACAGAACATCAGTGTTCGTAAGCTGGTGCATTCCGAGTCATGGCTGGTAGTGCTGGTAGTTGTAAGCGTGTCCATTGCTCTGATGCTTACCGGCCCTATGGCCACTCTGCTGGGCAACGCAACCGCCAAAAAGTACAAGTTGAGCGATGAAACCATCGCCGCCGCTAATACACAGGCACAGGATTTGTACAGCGAAGCAGTCACCATGCTGCAGAACAATGAAGATAATCTGCCGATCAGCGGCACCAAGAAGCTGAATGTCTTTGGCTGGGGTTCCACGCAGCCGATTCTCGGCGGTTCCGGCTCCGGCTCCATGTCCAACGAACATCCGATGGCTTCCATCCTGAGCGGCCTGAAGCAGGCTGGTTTTGAGACCAACAGCGAATTGACGGATCTGTATACTGCGTATCGTACTGATCGCCCGGTACTCAACATGTTCCAACAGGATTGGACCCTGCCTGAAGTGCCGGCTGACCAGTACTCAGATTCTTTGATTTCCGATGCCAAGTCCTTCTCCGATGAGGCTGTTGTGGTTATCACCCGTTTTGGCGGTGAGAATGCTGATCTTCCTCGCGATATGAAAGCCGAGAGCGTTATCTATAACAATAATTCCAAGGATTACGAGGATTATCAGCAGGGTGAAAGCATTCTCGAGCTGAGCCAGACCGAGAAGAACATGCTCGATCTGATCTCCAAAAATTTTGAGCATGTTACTTTGGTATACAACGGTTCCAATCCGTTGCAGTTCGACTTCCTCGCCGACTACCCTCAGATTAAGTCAGTGTTGTGGTGTCCGCCGGCAGGTCAGACCGGTTTTAACGCCCTTGGCGATATTCTCGCTGGCAAGGTAAACCCGTCTGGTAAGACCTCCGATACTTTTCTGAAGAACGTGCGCAGCACACCCACTCTGAACAACATCGGTAACTTCCCGTACGACAACGTTGAGGATCTGGCTGTTAAGGTTAACTTCGTTGGCAGCGAGTACACATCCAGTCCGACGTTCGTCAACTATGTTGAAGGCATTTACGTGGGCTACAAATTCTACGAAACTGCTGCCGATGAAGGCTTGATCAACTACGACGATACGGTGGCGTTCCCATTTGGCTATGGCCTGAGCTACACCGATTTCTCTCAAGAGATGGGTGATGTCTCCTATAAGAACAGTAAGGTCAGCTTCGATGTGACCGTGACCAATACCGGTGATAAGGCCGGCAAGGACGTTGTTGAGGTCTACTACAACCCTCCATACACCAATGGCGGCATCGAGAAGGCTTCCAAGAACCTCGTCGCTTTCGAGAAGACCAAGGAGCTGAAGCCAGGCGAATCCGAAACCGTGAAGATTGAGTTTGATGATGACACTATGGCCTCCTATGATGCCACGGATGCCAAAGCCTACGTGCTCGAATCCGGTGACTACGAGGTGTCGTTGCAGTCCGATTCTCACACGGTGATCGATTCCGCCACCGTGAACGTGCCGAAGACCATCACTTATGATTCCGATTCGAATACCCACAATGGCGATCAGGTTGCAGCCACCAACCAGTTCGATGATGCCGAGGGCGACATGACCTACCTGTCTCGTGCTGACCACTTCGCCAATTACGAGGAGGCCGTTGCCGCTCCCGCCAGCATGTCTATGTCGGATGAGGCCAAGAAGGCGTTCAGCAACAATGACACCTACAATCCGGCGGAGCACGACAATGCCGATGATGAGATGCCGACCACCGGCGCCAAGAATGGCGTGCGTTTGGCTGATTTGCGCGGTAAGGATTACGACGATCCCCAGTGGGATAAGCTGCTCGATCAGCTGACCTTCGACAACATGGACAATATGATTGCCATGGCCGGCTACGGTACTGCAGCAATCAAGAACATCGGCAAGGTAAAGCTCACTGACCTCGATGGTCCAGCCGCGTTGATCAATAACTTCACTGGCGTCAGCTCCATTGCCTTCCCCTCGGCAGTTGGCATCGCCAACACGTGGAATAAGGATCTTGCCTCGGAATTCGGCAAGACCTTGGGCAAGATGGCTCGTGAAATGCATGTTGACGGCTGGTACGCACCTGGCATGAACATTCACCGCTCCCCATTCTCCGGACGTAACTTCGAATACTTCTCCGAGGACGGTCTGCTCTCCGGTGTGATGGCTGCAGGCGAGATTGCCGGTGCGCGTTCACAGGGCGTGTACTCCTTCATGAAGCACTTCGCCCTGAATGATCAGGAAACCAACCGTACCGCCATGCTGGTCACCTGGGCCAACGAACAGTCCATTCGCGAAATCTACCTGAAGCCATTCGAGATGGCTGTCAAGGATGGCGGCGCGCAGGCGGTAATGACTGCCTACAACTACATTGGCCCCACCTACGCTGGTGCTAACCCTGCACTGCTTAACACCGTCCTGCGCGATGAATGGGGCTTCCGAGGCTTCACCCTGACTGACTACTTCGCTGGCTTCGGCTATCAGAACGCCGATCAGGAGATTCGCAACGGTGGCGACGCCATGCTCGCCACGATGGATGTCACCAACCATGTGACCAGTAAATCCGCCACCTCGTTGAAGGCCATGCGCACCGCTGCGCACAACATCCTCTACACCGCAGTCAACAGCTGGCAGTATGAGAATGGTGAGCCCAAGACTGAGCTGCCAATCTGGCAGACCGGCATGTGGATCGGGCTTGCGGTGGTATCCGTGCTGTTCATCGGTCTTGAAGTGGTGACCATTCGCCGCTTCATGGCCCGCCGCAAGCCTGCTGTGGAGGTGATTGCCTCTGAGAAGTGACCTTTGGGCAATCGGAATTACTTTCACTCCTTCGTTCTGGTTGTCTGAATAATCAACGTATCCGCTGAAACCATCGCTGTCCTATTGATGGTTTCAGCGGATACGTTTTTCTTCGTTGCACCAATCATCTCCGCTCAAGCTCAGCGCGTAAACCGGCCACCATGGCGGCCAACTCGCGCACCTCCTCACGCGCCAACTCGATTTCGGGACTGGGCGGCATGGCCGCAGCAGAGCCTGGCGCGGCTGCCCGCTTGGTCCCCTCAGGCACACGAGCCTTTGCCGCAACGGCTGCGATGGCTTCCTGCGCAGCTTCCTTGGCTACTTCCTTCTCTCGCGCGTCCTCGCGCCGGTCCGTCTCCAGATTGACCTGATCGATGCTTCCAAGAAGCCAGCGTGGCTGTCACGATACCGATTAACGCAATACCAGTGAACATCAGCACCACCGCAATGATCTTGCCTTGGAAAGTCACCGGCGAAAAATCGCCATACCCCACGGTGGTCACGGTCACGAACGCCCACCACAGAGCCGTGCCGAAATCGGTGATCGTGGACCGGACGCCCCGAGCTCCACCGAATACACGGCCAGCGCGCCCACGTACATGAGCATTCCCGCCGCGCCGGCCGCATACACGGTGATGCGTCCGCGCACCGCCATGCCGGACGTGCGGTTCAGCACGTGCAGCACGGTCAGCAGACGCAGCAGTCGCAAGGGTCGGAGCATAGGCAGCGCGATGGTCAGCAGTGTGAACAGGTTGTGTTTGAACCACTGCCAGCGGTCGTCGGCCAGCCATAGCGACACCACATAATCAACAACGAACACCACCCAGATCACATTGATGACGGTCTCGCACAGCGCGATATACGTACGGGAGAGAATCTCCCACGAATACACCACCAGAAACGCCACGGACAACACCATCAGCGGCCAGTCCGTCCACTTCTTCCAAGTCTTCAGTCCCATATTCCGATTGTAGTGGCGCACCTGCGGCGCCACTGCGGAGTATGACTTCAGACATCAGTGCTGTATACGTTCGTATACATTTCACATTGTGTACGAACGTATACAACGGTATCTTTCAACCCACATTTCCCTTATGGATATCACTGTGGTGATATAATCAAAAATATGTAAGGAGAGGGAAGGAGGAGGCCAATGGAGACCTCGTCGATTGAACTGTGGCACGGCTCTTCGCGTGTCATCAAACATCCCGAATATGGGATGGGCAAGCCGAACAATGACTATGGTCGCGGATTCTATTGCACACGCAGCATCGAACTAGCGAAGGAATGGGCGTGTGCTGGGCTGGATGACGGTTTTGCAAATCGATATACATTGACCACAGATGGGCTCACTTTTCTGGACCTGTCTCAACCGCCCTACACCATCCTAAATTGGCTGGCATTGTTGGTCGAAAATCGTCGTTTTCAGCCGACTACCGCCGTCGCCGCGCAAGGCATCGAGTATTTGCGACAAGTGTTTCTGCCGGATATCAGTCAAGCTGACGTGATTGTCGGTTATCGTGCCGATGATTCTTATTTTTCGTTCGCCCGCGCCTTTGTCAATAACGCGATTTCCCTTGACCAACTCGCTGACGCGATGCGATTGGGTGAGCTTGGCAAACAGATCGTGCTTATCAGTTCCCGTGCATTTGCCGCACTCCAATTCCAAGATTGTGAGATCGCCCGCGCTTCGACCTACCACGTATTGCGCAATGAGCGCGACGTCACGGCCCGTGAAGCCTACCGTCGCAAAAGTGCGGAAGCCGATATTGACGGCTTGTTCATGCGTGACATCATCCGTGAGAAAGTGACCAACGATGACCCCCGCTTACGATGAGACGTATCTGCCTGATGCCATGGTCAACTTGGCCGGCGCATTCGATTATGCGCTGAGCGATTGCGGATTGCCGGCTAGCTTGTTTATAGATTTCTTTGTTACTTCTGATGTTGCTGAACTCTTCGGTCGGGGCGTGCCCAAATATGTGTGCGGCATGTCCGGCGAAGAGCTGGTGGCCGAAATCATGCGGCAAACCGGCTGGACTCGCATTATCGATATGCCACCCGCCACGCCGCGTACTGGTGCAACACTCGAATACTGGGCCGGCTGGGTGCTTGCATACTGCCAATGGGCCAGGGGAGTGCGGTTCGAGGATATTCTCGAGGTGCTGCCGTTTGACGATATTGTGCGACTGTACCCGACTTTGCACGAAGCCGGCGAAAGCCGATTCGTCGACGTATACGACGAGCGGGCCGCCCGCAATCGCATTGAAGGCGACTCCCGGCTGCACACGATTCGCGTGCGCGCTGGACTCAGCCAATCCGAACTGGCCCGTCGTTCTGGCGTCACTTTGCGCTCCGTCCAAATGTACGAACAGCGCCACAAAGACCTCGGCAAAGCCGCTGTCTCTAGTGTGCTTGCCCTAGCCCGCACACTTGGTTGCCGTATCGAAGATTTGTTGGAACCGTAGCTTCTCAAAAAGATTAAGAAGCTACGGCACAAACTTCTCAACATTTTTGAGAAGCTGGACGCTGAGTCGTTGCTTTCTGGAACTTGGCAGCACCGCAATGTGCGCCTCTCCCGACCGATTGTGCGCGCGAAACGACAGGTTGTGTAATACGGGCAGCGCGGCCCGGCCAAACCTGATTCAATCAAACTAGCGGCGAATCGTGTGCAACTCCAGGCACTGCGCGGATGCGGTGCCGGCAATGTGGCGCAGGACGGTTCGTCAGACAGACGCACAACAGTGCAGTGCAAGGGAGAACGATATGGAACTTGAAGAACTGTCGGTCGCCGAGAAAGCCGCGATGCTCTCCGGCGGCTCCGAATGGGATTCCCGCGGCAACGAGAAGGCCGGCATCCCCAGCTTCGTGATGAGCGACGGTCCCCACGGCGTGCGTCGCCAGCTCGGCGAAGGCGATCATCTGGGCCTGGGTGCTTCCAAGCCCGCCACCTGCTTCCCGACCGCCGGCACCGTGGCCAACTCATGGGATTCGGCGCTCGCCGAAGAGATGGGTGAGGCCCTCGGCAATGAAGCGCACGATCTGGACGTGAATGTGCTGCTCGGCCCGGGCCTGAACATCAAGCGCAATCCGCTGTGCGGCCGCAATTTTGAGTACTATTCAGAAGACCCCATCGTGGCCGGCCGCATGGCCGCAGGTCTGATTCGCGGCATCCAGTCCAATGGTGTTTCCGCCTGCCCGAAGCACTTCGCGGTCAACAGCCAGGAGTTGCGCCGCCAGGCCTCCAACTCCGTGATCGATGAGCGCACGATGCGCGAGATTTATCTGACCGCGTTTGAAATCACCGTGCGTGAGGCCGCTCCGATGACCATCATGACCTCGTACAACGAAATCAACGGCGTCTACGCGCATGAGAACAAGCACCTGCTGCAGGATATTCTGCGGGACGAATGGGGCTTCGACGGCATGGTCGTCTCTGACTGGGGCGGCTCCAATTCCGCCGTGGCCGCGGTCAAGGCCGGTGGCTCACTGGAGATGCCGTCTCCTGGCTACACCTCCGTGCGCGAACTCGAAGGTGCGGTCACGGCCGGTACCTTGTCGGAAGCGGATTTGAATGCCCGCGCGGCTGAAGTCGTCAAGATTGCGCGGATGACCAAGACCGAGGGTGTTGGCCGCGATGATCTGCTTAAGGATGCTGTCGCCGCCGCACACCACGAGGTGGCTCGTAAGGTGGCTGAGAACTCGTCCGTGTTACTCAAGAACACTGTCATCGGCGCTTCGGCCCGCAATGGCGAAGCCAATGACGCTGGAATAGCGAATTCGGCGGTCTCCCCGGTCCTGCCCCTCGCCGCAGGCACCCGCGTTGCCGTGATTGGTGACATGGCCAAAACCCCGCGATTTCAAGGCTCCGGCTCTTCTAAAGTGAATGCCACCCGTGAAGAAAACATCCTTGATGAGCTCAAGAACGCCGCAGCAACCACCGGCGTGACCGTGGCAGGCTACGCGCAGGGTTACGACCGTCAAGGTGCCAAGAACCAACCGTTGGTTGACGAAGCTGTGGCGCTCGCTGCCTCTCAGAATGTTGACGCGGTAATCGCCGTCGTCGGTCTTGACGAACGCAGCGAATCCGAGGGCCTCGACCGCTCCACCATGGCAATCCCGCAAGTGCAGAACGATCTGGTCGACGCCCTGACCGCCACCGGCAAGCCCGTCATCATTGTGCTCGTGGCCGGGTCCCCGGTTGAGCTGCCATGGTTCGATGCCGTGTCCGCAATCCTGTACGTCGGCCTGTCCGGCCAAGCGGGCGCATCCGCCACTGTGCGCGCCCTGACCGGCCAAATCAACCCATCCGGTCACCTGGCCGAAACCTGGCCGATCAGTTACACCGACTGTCCGTCCGCTGGCTGGTACCCGGCCATCGGCCGCGACGCCATCTACCGCGAGGGCCCGTTCGTTGGCTACCGCTACTACGAAACCACCAACGTGCCGGTCCGCTTCCCATTCGGCTACGGCCTGAGCTACGCCACTTTCACCTACAGCGACCTGACCGCCGACGAAACCGGCGTCCAGTTCACAGTGACCAACGATTCTGACGTGTCCGGCGCCACCGTCGCCCAGCTGTATGTGTCTGGCCCCTCCGAAGGCGTGCTACGCCCGGCCCGCGAGCTCAAGGGCTTTGCCAAGGTTCAGCTTGACGCGCGCGAATCCAAGACCGTGCGCATCGAATTTGATCGCTACACCTTCCGTCACTTCGACACGGCTGCTAACGCATGGCGCACCGAATCCGGTGTATGGACGCTGGCGGTCGGCACCAACGCCGAAAACCTGCCGCTGACCTGCGAATTTGCAGTCGCCGGCGATGTGGACGCCACCCCCGCCAACCCGGCGCTCGGCCACTACCTCACCGGCGACGTCAAGCACGTGACCGACGCCGAAATGGCCGTGCTTTTCGGCCACGAGGTCATCGCCCCCGGCAAGCCCACGACCTTCGGCGTAAACGATCCGATCTCCAGTTGGGTCGATTCCAAGGGCTTCACGGCCCGAACCATCGCCAAAACACTGGCCAACCGTGAGGCCAAGACCCGCCAGAAGACCGGCGCGCCAGACCTCAACATGCTGTTCATCCTCAACATGCCCCCCAGGGCCATGAGCAAAATGACCCAGGGCATGGTCGATTCGGCCATGGTCGACGCCATCGTCAAAATCGCCAACGGCCACACTTTCCACGGCCTCGGCGGTATCATCGCGGGCTACTTCCGCAACCAATCCGCCAACAAGCGCACCGCAAAGGAGCTGAACAATGACTGAGAACGCAAAGCAGCCTGCCGCCAAGGTGAGCACGAACGGCATCGTCGCATGGTGGATGCGCACGTGGGGTGATTTTCAGAGCAAGCACCCTGTGCTGGCAAAGTGGGTCTATCAGATCTTCTACTTCTTCGTGTTCAGCATGGGTGTCACCATCGTGCAGTACCTGATTTTCACGTTCATGCCATATCTACTGGGTAAGGATTTGGCAGGTACGGAATTCATGTGGCCACAAGTCAACATGAGCCTGTTCGGTGTGGACTTTACGTGGAGCCTGCTCGGCTACAACGTGGTGCGTGACGCCGCCGGTGCTGTGGTCATTGGCGGTGGCCTGGGCTACTTCATTAGCTATGAGGTGGGCTCGTTCATCGCCCAGTGCATTAACTTCCCGCTGCAGCGCAATATCACCTTCAAGAGCCATGGCAATCCGGTGTATCAGGCAATGTGGTACTTCATTGCTTGGGTGGCTATCTCGCTGATTTGCAATGGCTTCAATAATTTATGGATGCCGATTGCGCAGGCGTATGTGCCGTTGGCCGTGTACAACCTGCTGGTCACCTTTATCACGGGTGGAGTCTCGATGATTATCTTCTTCTTCGTGTTCAAGATAATCTTCCCCGAAGGCGAAGCTAAGGCCGAGGCGGAGTAATTCGTGCCACATCAATTCTGATAACTGAATTTCCTCATCTCCTTTCCTTAAGGCCTGGCCGTATGCTCGTTTGGACATCCGGTCAGGCCTTTTGCCGTCATATGGGGGCGTTAGCGTTCATTCTCCGTTTCGAGGGGCTGATTTTGTTTTTTGGGAAGCTCTATCTCCGTTTCGAGGGGCTGGTGCACAAGTAGAAGCGGTCCAAGAATGGCGAAATGACGGTGGCAAGAAGGCGTTTGTACTTGTGTTTCGGCGGATGACCGGCCCCTTGAAACGGAGATAGACCTCCGGAAAGGTTCAAATCAGCCCCTCGAAACTTAAATATGACGATCAAAACGCAAATGTGAACAATGCCACATATAACTTGGTGAGTCGCTGCACGCCGATTTTCAGGGCTTCTCAAGAATGGCGGAATATCAACAGAAACCACTATATCTAGGTTTGTTGTGTGATACACGCCACTACATATAGTGCATTGATTTCAAGCTACACAGATGTAATATGGCCATCGTTTCACTGTTCAACAGAGATAGATGGAGGGGAGTCGCCATGACTGTCACCGTGTTCACCAAGCCGCATTGCCCGCAATGCAACGCCACCAAGCGCCAGCTCACCAAGCTTGGTGTGCCGTTCGAGACCGTGGACCTGACGGAGAACCCGGGCACTCTCGAGCAGCTGCAGGCCGCAGGCTTCCAGCAGGCTCCAGTGGTGATCACGCCGAACAACTCATGGACCGGCTACCGCCCCGATTTGATTCGTGAGGTTGCCCAGCAGGTAAGCGCTGAGGCCAATGCTTCGGCCATGGTTTCCGCGTGAGCCAGACCGAATCCGGCATCACCGCGGAAAGTGTTCCCGGTGCCAGCCAGCCTGAATTCGCCGCCACCAGCAATGTGATCGGAGCACTGGTCTACTTTTCGTCGGCCTCCGAGAACACCGCGCGATTTGTAGCCAGCTGCCGATTACAGGACGAGGGCATCAACGTCTACCGCATTCCACTGCGAGCAGCTGATCCGGCTCTCAACATCCGCGAGCCATACGTCATCATGGTGCCCACATACGGCGGTGGCGTGGTCAAGAAAGCAGTGCCGATTCAGGTCAAGCGTTTCCTGAATGACCCCGACAACCGCGCATGGATTCGCGGCGTCATCGCCTCAGGCAACACCAACTTCGGCGAGGCCTACTGTGCCGCCGGCGACATCATCGCCGCCAAATGCCACGTCCCCTACCTATACCGCTACGAACTCATGGGTACGCCAGAAGACACCGCTGCCGTCCGCAACGGCCTCGTCCGCTTCTTCGCTCAACAGCAATAAGGACTCCAATGACCGACCTCACCAACACCGAACTGTCGCTCGACAACACCACCGACACCTCGGCAGAACAGTACGATCCGGCACACGACTACCACGCGCTCAACGCGATGCTCAATCTCTATGATGCCGACGGCAAGATCCAGTTTGATAAGGACAAGGCCGCCGAGCGTGAATACGTGACCGGCCATGTGGCCGCCAACAGCAAGCGGTTCGACTCCAACGCCGAGCGTCTCGACTACCTGATCAGCAACCAGTACTACAACCCTGCGGTCTTCAACCAGTACTCCGCTGAATTCCTCGACCGCATCTACGAGCACGTGGAATCCGCCGGCTTTGAGTTCGGCACTTTCCTTGGTGCGTTCAAGTTCTACACGTCCTACGCGCTCAAGACGTTCGATGGTCGCCTCTATCTTGAGGACTTCCCGCAGCGTTGCGCCGCTGTGGCCCTGGAGCTCGCCGCCGGCAATGAGCAGCAGGCCATCGAATACGCCGACGAAATGCTTGCCGGCCGCTTCCAGCCCGCCACCCCGACCTTCCTGAACCTCGGCAAGGCCCAGCGCGGCGAGCCGGTCAGCTGCTTCCTGGTACGCATCGAAGACAATATGGAGTCGATTTCGCGCGGCATCAACGCGGCTCTGCAGCTCTCCAAGCGCGGCGGCGGCGTCGCCCTGCTGCTGAGCAACCTGCGTGAGCTCGGCGCCCCGATCAAGCACATCGAGAACCAGTCCAGCGGCGTGATCCCGGTCATGAAGCTGCTGGAGGATTCCTTCTCCTATGCCAACCAGCTCGGCGCACGTCAGGGCGCAGGCGCGGTGTACCTCAACGCCCACCACCCGGATATCCTGCGATTCCTGGACACCAAACGAGAGAACGCGGATGAGAAGATCCGCATCAAGTCGCTGGCGCTTGGCGTGGTGATTCCGGACATCACCTTCGAACTGGCTAAGCAGAAGGCCCAGATGGCCCTGTTCAGCCCGTATGATGTGGAGCGCGTGTACGGCAAGCCGTTCGCGGACATCTCCGTTACCGAACATTACGACGAGATGGTGGCTGACGACCGCATCAAGAAGACCTACATCGATGCCCGCAAGTTCTTCACCACCATCGCCGAGCTGCAGTTTGAATCCGGCTACCCGTACATCGTGTTCGAGGACACGGTCAACCGCGCCAACCCGATCGAAGGCCGCGTGACCATGTCTAACCTGTGCTCCGAAATCCTGCAGGTGCAGGAGCCGAGCGCATACAACGAAGACCTCACCTATGCGCACGTGGGCCGCGATATCTCCTGCAACCTTGGCTCGCTGAACATCGCCAAGGCCATAGACGGCGGCCTGGCCCACACGGTGGAAACCGCGATTCGCGCGCTCACCTCGGTGGCCGAGCACACGAGCATCGACGCGGTGCCCTCGATCCGCCGCGCCAACGAGGAGGGTCACGCCATCGGCCTCGGCCAGATGAACCTGCACGGCTTCCTGGCCCGCGAAGGCATCCACTACGGCTCCGAAGAAGGCCTCGACTTCACCGACATGTACTTCATGACCGTGGCCTACCATGCCTACCGCGCCTCGCACGCGCTCGCCGTGGAACACGGCCATCCGTTCAAGAGCTTCGCTACGTCCGATTACGCCAAGCCGGCCGGTCAGGGCAATTACTTTGACAAGTACACCGATGGTCGCCGCTCGCTCGAACCGCGTACCGCCAAGGTTCGTGAGCTGTTCGCCAAGTACGGCATCGAGATTCCGACCGTGTCCGATTGGGAGACGTTGCGCGACGCGATTTTGAAGGACGGCATCTACAACCAGAACCTGCAGGCCGTGCCGCCCACCGGTTCGATTTCCTACATCAACCATTCCACGAGCTCGATTCACCCGATTGCCTCGAAGATCGAGATTCGTAAGGAAGGCAAGATCGGGCGCGTCTATTACCCGGCGGCCTACATGACCAACGACAACCTCGAGTACTACGAGGACGCCTACGAAATCGGCTGGAAGGCCATCGTGGATACGTATGCCGAGGCTACCCAGCACGTGGACCAGGGCCTCTCGCTCACGCTGTTCTTCCCCGACACCGCCACCACCCGCGACCTCAACAAGGCGCAGATCTACGCCTGGCGCAAGGGCATCAAAACCCTCTACTACATCCGCATCCGTCAGCAAGCCCTGGAAGGAACTGAAGTCCAAGGCTGCGTCTCCTGCATGCTCTGATTGTTCGATGGAGCGTCCTCGTCGTTGCTCCTCGGTCGACGTACCTTCGTACGCCTTCCCTCGGTGCGCCCAGAGGCCGCACGCATCGAACAACCACAGATGTCCATTCATATATCGGGCTCCCTTTCTTGGCTCCCCTCCCTGAAGGGAGCTGGCCGCGAAGCGGACTGAGGGGAGCCCAACCACTCTAAGGAACCCACAATGTCACGAACCATCTATAGAGCACTGCTCCGGCTG
>ERZ791908.1163-NODE-1163-length-18597-cov-5.499622_pt1 | contig 18597 bp, 13 predicted proteins | sample MGYA00510144_ERZ791908 | MGnify/ENA primary metagenome ERZ791908 (study PRJEB30046, sample SAMN00792105) | human gut metagenome | study: EMG produced TPA metagenomics assembly of the A metagenome-wide association study of gut microbiota in type 2...
TTAGTTTCTCAGTAAATACTGCTGCAGTCAACGTGCATTAGCTTTGACGCTTACGCATCACCTTGTAAATCCTTGTGACATTTTGTTGACAACATTTTACAAGATTCAGGTTTTCGGTGGTAGATACGTGCTATTTGCCGCTTACGATTCTTGCGTACCACATCTCCTGGTTTCTGATCTTTTCTTCGCCTTTAATATGTTCACTCCTTTCCGATGATCTGTTACTGACCGGAGGGAGCAAACGCATGTTACTGCTAAAGTCAAATACTCCCAGCAGGCGGTCATGATCGATCACCTTATGGGAGTATTTTCTCAAACTGTAACAGTGAATGATAGGTGCATTAGCTTTGACGCTTACTACTTAGCTTTGACGCTTACGGGTGGGTACCCGGGAACCTTGTTGTTGTCTGACGCATAAACAATAAAAAACCGGGCGGATAACCGCCCGGAAAATCGTTCTTACTAGAGAATGTGAATTTTACTTAACTGTGAATGTATGAGAAACAGTTGCACCCAGATAGGAAACTGTTACTTCATATGTTCCCGGATAAGTCTTTGCAGCATAGAACGTATCAGTTGTAGCGTTTGTCTGTGCTACACCATTATATTTCCATGCAAATGTTGCACCGGATGGAGCATTATTAACCTTAAGGTTAGTAGCTTTTCCATCTTTTGATGCTTCTGTAGAGAATGTAACAGGCAGAAGTTCTGCAACACCCTTAAACTCTACAATCTGCTCACCAGTATAATTTGTTCCTGTAACAGAAGCACAAATACCAGTAATCTGCTCATTAGTTCCAACTGCTGTATCGGAATCAGTCAGTTCATAAGAAGCCATTACATTATCTGCATCCTGAGCGGTTGTAGCTGTAGCCTTGCCTAAGGAAACCTTAGAAATCGTGCCATTGGACTTATTCTTGACAAGCTTATAGAATTCAACAGTGTAATCCTTGTTCAGAATCCAATCCTTTGCAGGCAGATTCTTTACATTCAATACGTAGTTTCCAGTTACTGGGTTAGTAGTAACTTCACCACTCAGATTCTTGAATCCAGTGACATCCGTAATAGATCCCAGAGTCTTAACGGTTACAGAAGCCTCAACAGATGTGCCAGCATAGTCGCCAGTTCCTGTTGCAACTACCTTGTAAACGTCTCCAACCTTGGAATCTGTAGGGATTTTGAAGTCTGCAGATGTCTTACCATCAATCTTGGTTCCGTTCTTATACCACTGGTAATCAGCTGTTCCAGTAACACCAATAGCACGAGCTGTTGCAGTAACTGTCTGACCAGCAGCAACCTCTGTTACAGCCTTATTATTGGAATCCTTAATGACAACATCGACAAGCTTATCAGAACCAACGGTTACGTCTGCTCTGCTTGCGCTTGTAGTTGTATAGTTCTTCTCATCCTTTGTTGTCTTGATAACTACTGCATACTTTCCAGCCTTGGTCGGTGTGTATGTTGCAGATGTAGCATCCTTGATTGCAATGTCTTTTCCATCTGTTACGTTGTACCACTGATAGGATACAGAAGCGTCAGATGGTGTTACGACAGCGGTCAGTGCTGTATTAGTAGCAGCTGTTGTAACCTTCTTACCATTAGCCTGAATTTCAACAGTAGCATATCCTGTAACCTCGTTTGTGGAAGCAGAATATGTTCCATTTGTCAAACCTGTAGCTGTTACGTTTGCCTTCGGTGTTACAACAACCTTAATTTTAGCTCCAATATCTTCTTTCGTAACCTTATATGTCGCGTCTGTTGCTCCTGAAATTGCTGTCTCAACAGTGCTCTTATTAGCGGACTGGGTTACACGATACCACTGGATGCTTGCAGCTGCGGACAGATCACCTGTCTGTTCTTTATCCTGAGAATCGAATACTTTCAGAGTGTCACCAACATTAGCATCTCCTGCCGTTGTTGTATATACTGTCTTTCCAGTTGCAGTATCTGTTGTAGCCTTGTTAAGAGTGATTCCCTTCAGTACTACAGCGTCAACCTTTGCAGAAGCCGCAGAAGTAACCTCAGCACCTGTATTTGCTTTAGCCTTTACAGAAACTGTCTTACCAATCTGATCTGTTGTTACAGTGAATTCGCTTCCTGTAGCTCCGGAAATCGGCTGATCATCAGCATACCACTGGTATGTAACGCCTGTGGCATCAGTAGGTGCTACTGTAGCTGTCAGGGTTGTTCCAACCTTAAGAGCCTTTGTGTAATCTGTAGAGTTGTTAGCCTTTACGGTAACGCCTGTTGCAGCAACCTTTTTAACAGCCTTCTTGTTTACAACCTTGAACTTCCAGGATGTCTTTGCATTCGGGTTAGCCTTTGTAGCTACTGTTACTGTAGCTGTGCCGGCGCTCTTGAAGCTTACAACAGCCTTTCCAGACTTGATTGTTGTGATTTTTGCGACCTTGCTATTGCTGGATTTCCATGTTACCTTTTTAGCAGAGGAAGTCAGCTTGCTCGGGCTCAGCTTATACTTCAGTGTCCATGCTGTGCCGACTGTTCTTGTGAATTTAGCCTTGTCAGCATGGGATGCCTTGGTTACCTTAGTAGCCTTCTTAGCTGTAGCAGCGAAGGAGGAATACGTCAGGGAAGGCATGAATGCCGCAGCCATCAGTACAGCAAGTACAACACTGAGAAGCGCTCTAGAGCTTTTCGTTCTTGTCATGTTATACCTCCATAAAATAAAAATGAGATTTAATTTACGCATGATCTTCACGTCTCCGGACGACAAGAACCGGGCGCGTCAATCACGCAATTGGATAAATCTGTGAAAAAACGTTATTGCTCTCCCACAGATTTCATAACACATTATACCCACATGGGGCCCTATGTGTCAAGTGTATTTCGGTTTTGTGAAGGTCTTGCGATGCAATTTTCTTAAGTAAAATTAAGATATCAGTTTGCTGTGCAAACCGTGTCAAATCATTGAAATTAAGCGGTTTGTTCATTTCCATAATGTAAGCGTTCCGTACAATTGCACTGCTATTAAAACATTACTCATTCCTTAATCTTTCCTTAATTATGCTTTACGCGCTTTCATCTGTCACTATTTTACATTTTCTTAAACTTCTGGTTCACACTCCACAATTTCTTCGGATTCAACGGCTGCCTTAACCAGCGCTTCAACATCCAGAGCGGATTCAGACTGTTCAATCCTTGCCAGTTTAGGCTTTGTCGTCGGATGCTTCGGCAGGAATACGGTGCAGCAGTCTTCAAAAGGCTCAATGGATGTCTCATAAGTTCCGATCTCCCGGGCCTTATCCATGATGTCTACCTTATCCATACCGATCAGCGGACGCAGAACCGGAATATCCACGCAGGCATCGGTAACGGTAATTGCCTCTGCCGTCTGGGAGGCAACCTGACCCAGGTCCTCGCCGGTAATCAGCATCATGCAGCGGTTCTTTTTCGCGATCTCCTGGGCGATCCGCATCATGAAGCGGCGCACCAGAATCGTGGTCTCTTCCTCCGGGCAGTGCTGGACGATCTGCTCCTGAATCGGCAGCAGGTTAATCACATGCATGCGGATGCGGCCAGAATAGCTGGCCACGATGCCCGCCAGTTTTTCTACCTTTTCCTGGGCTCTCTTGGAGGTGTACGGATAGCTGTGGAAATGCACGGCCTCGATCAGCATGCCTCGTCTGGCCATCATCCATGCGGCTACCGGGGAATCGATTCCGCCGGAGAGAAGGATCAGTCCCCTGCCGTTGGTTCCCAGAGGCAGTCCGCCGATGGCTGCGACTTTCTCATCATAGATATAGGAAACGCCGCGTCTCAGGTCTACATGCAGGCGGACTTCCGGGTTGTGGACGTCGACCTTCAGAACCTTGCAGCCGATCAGGACCTTGGCACCGATGATTCTGGCGATCTCCGGGCTCTTGATCGGGAAGGTCTTATCCGCGCGCTTGGCGAAGACTTTAAAGGTCTTTACGCCGCGCTCCTCGATCTGCTTCAGCATGAACTTGACGGCCATTTCGCCGATGGCGTCCAGGTTGCTCTCACACTCCCAGGCCGGGCTGATGGAGGCAACGCCGAATACCCGGCTGACCAGTTTGATGATCGTGTCCTCCGGAATGGTCTTCGGGCTCTTGATGAAAATCAGGCCCTCGTGGCGGTAGACGTCAATTCCGCCGTTACCCTCTGCCTTCGACTGCTCGATGGTCTTCTTCAGCGCCGCCCGGATTCTCTGGACCAGCACACGCTCAAAATACGGTTTATTCATTCCCTTCAGCGCGACCTCGCCGGTACGCACGATGAAAATATTCTGTTCGTTCATGTTTTTTCCTTTCTTCTATATATGAGGCTGCGCGTTACTGGAAACTTCCCAGTCTTCTGAAGCGCTGAACCGCGGTCTTTACCTTATCCGCGACGATGTCCATGTCTTCCGGCTTATTATATCTGCTGAAACTGAAGCGGACGGCGCCTTCGATTTCTTTCGGCGTTCTTCCCATGGCCTGAAGGACGTGGCTCTGTCCCTTGTGGTTGGAGGAACATGCGGATCCTGTGGACACGTAAATCCCGTCCTCTTCCAGCACGTGAAGCAGAACTTCTCCCCGCACGCCCAGGAAACTGATATTCAGTACAGAATCCGCTCCAGTCTCGTCCAGCGGCGAGTTGATGATGATGTCATCGATCTGATCCTGAATGGCGTTCAGGAGGCGCGTCCTGCACTCCTTCATGGTCTTATGACCTTCGACAAAATCTTCCTGTGCAAGTTCTGCTGCCCTGCCAAGTCCGGCGATTCCCGGCACGTTCTCTGTGCCTGAGCGGTAATTTCTTTCCTGACCGCCTCCCAGAATCAGCGCAGGAATCAGGGTTCCCTTCTTTACATACATGGCGCCGACTCCCTTTGGGCCGTGGAACTTATGGGCGCTGACGGTGAGAAAATCCACACCTGTGTTTTTCAGGTCAACTTTTCCGTAGCCCTGCACGGCGTCGGTGTGCACCAGAATTCCGCTGGCCTTGTCCGGCTGTCCGCCCTTCTTTCTGGCCAGCTTCACGATGTCTCTGACAGGCATGATGGTTCCGACTTCGTTATTTACCGCCATAATGGAAATCAGAGTTGTCTCCTCGTCGATGGCGTCCTCCAGCTCTTCCATGTTCAGATGGCAGAGGGAGTCTACAGAAATTCTGCTGACCTTATAGCCCTCATGCTCCAGACGTTCGCAGTTCTCCAAGACCGCCGGATGTTCCACAGCGCTGACGATAATGTGTTTTCCCTGATGCTTTCTCGCGTCAGCGACTTCTCGTAAAACCGTGTTATCCCCTTCCGTTCCGCCGGAATTAAAGATAATTTCCGAAGAATCCGCGCCGATGGTCTTCGCAAAAGTCTTTCTCGCATTTTCCACGACTTTCTCGGCGTCCATTCCCAGGGAATATAAAGAGGAAGGATTTCCAAAGGTGTTTCTCGCGACGTCTGCCATAATGTCGGTGACTTCATCCGCCTGGCGGGTGGTCGCACTGTTGTCCAGGTAAATCATATGCATTGTTTCCTTGTCCTGTGTAAATTTTGTCCCAAAATCACTCATGTATTAAGGAAGCCTTTCGTTTCCTGAACCGGTCCCGAAAGGCTTCTTCTGATGTTCCGTTATTTCGCGTAGTCGACGGCCTTGGTCTCGCGGACGACATTGACCTTGATCTGGCCCGGATATTCGAGCTCAGACTCAATGCGCTTGGAGACGCTGCGTGCCAGCAGCGGCATTTCATCATCCGGAACCTCGTCCGGGTTGACGATGATTCTGATCTCACGGCCCGCCTGAATGGCGTAGGAATTGGATACACCCGGCGTCGTGTTTGCGATGTCCTCGAGCTTCTCCAGTCTCTTGACGTATACATCCAGCGTCTCTCTGCGTGCTCCCGGTCTTGCAGCGGACAAAGCATCTGCGGCTGCGATCAGGACGGCCTCCATGCATTTCGGCTCGTAATCGCCGTGGTGGGAAGCCATGCAGTTGATGACTGCGCTGCTTTCCTTATACTTCTTCAGGATCTGGATACCGATGTCGACGTGGGTGCCCTCGTATTCATGGTCCAGAGCCTTTCCGATATCATGCAGCAGGCCCGCGCGCTTGGCGAGCTTGACGTTCAGTCCCAGCTCTCCTGCCATCAGGCCGGCAAGGTGGGAAACCTCGATGGAATGCTGCAGGACATTCTGTCCGTAGGACGTACGGAAGTGCAGGCGTCCCAGGAGCTTGACCAGCTCCGGATGCAGGTTGTGGATGCCCGTCTCGAAAGTTGCCTGCTCGCCCTCTTCCTTGATGACGTGCGCAACCTCGCGGCGTGCCTTCTCGACCATTTCCTCGATCTTGGCCGGATGAATACGTCCGTCCATGACCAGCTTCTCCAGCGCGATTCTCGCGACCTCTCTTCTGATCGGATCGAATCCGGAGATAATGACGGCTTCCGGCGTGTCGTCGATGATCAGATCCACACCTGTCAGGGTCTCAATCGCCCTGATGTTGCGGCCCTCACGTCCGATGATTCTTCCCTTCATGTCGTCATTCGGCAAATTAACCACGGACAAGGTGCTTTCCGCAACCTGATCTGCCGCGCATCTTTGGATGGCGCCGGTGATGATGTTCTTTGCCTTCTCGTCGGCCTCTTCCTTGGCCTGCGATTCGATTTCCTTAATCATTCTGGACGCCTCGTGGCGGCAGTCCTTCTCGACCTTCTCCAGAATAATCTGCTTGGCGTCTTCTGCCGTGTATCCGGAAATCCGCTCCAGTTCCTGAACCTGCTGCTGCAGGGTCTCCTCTGCCTTCTGCTTCTTCTTCTCGATTTCCTGCTCCTGAGAAGCCATGCGTTTCTCACGCTTCTCAAACTGCTCGAGCTTTCTGTCCGCAGCCTCTTCCTTCTGCTGTACACGGCGTTCCTGGCGTGCAACCTCACTGCGGCGGTCTCTTACTTCCTTATCCGCGTCATCACGGATCTTGTGTGCTTCTTCCTTAGCTTCTAATGTGATCTCTTTTCGGATCGTCTCTGAATGGTTCTTCGCATCCAGAATCAGATTCTTCGCCTGCTGCTCTGCGCTTCCGATGACCTTCTCTCCGACATTCTTGCGGATGATGTAGCCGATCAAAACGCCCAGAACCAGCGCCAGGACGATTCCGATGATCATACCGAAAACTGGTACTGTCAAGGAAGCACCTCCTTCCTCATATTCAACTCTCTTACGATTCTGCCGTCTTCCTGCGCGGCGGGATTTCTGCGTGCCCTGCCAGAGCTCCGACCTCCCGTCTTTGCTTGCCGTGTTCTGCCTGCTGAACGATCTGCGCAGCTGCATGACTGCATTTCAACAGTAACTGCATCCTCATACGCATCGCCTATTACCGATTCACCCTCATTTTTCATGAAGATTCCTGTCAAAAGCAGAAAAAAAGCGGCTTTCTCAAGCCGGCTTCACTCTTGCTCTGTTTGGATTTTGTCGCAAATCGGCAGCAAAACACAGTCCGGCGGTATTGAAATTGCTCCGGACGCGCTCCCGAAAGGTTCTAAGGTTGAAGATGTTAAAGATTTTCTATTTATGTAAACAGCACAGCTGAAAACATCGGATGCCATGGCGGCACACGGATATTCCCCGCCTCGCTGCATTGCGGGCATACCTGCCCTGTGTTCTGCATAGCAGAATGTATAATGAAAAAAGATCTTAAATCTTTCTTAAACTTCCGGAAAACGGCCCGTAAATGTGATATTCTGTATATTCTAAGATAGGTGGAAATGCACATCCGGGCACATCGTAAACGCCGCTGAACAAGCGGTTTACGCCGACCGCCTCGCATATCGTTTAATAACGATACACCATTCTGCAATTCTGCCTTGATATACTTACATCTTTTACATTATAATGTTCTAGTGGTTTTTATGTCAAGTATTCCATATAACCGGAAGGGATGAAATTCATGCGTTATATAATTTCGCGTTTTAAAGGCGCTGATAAGATATGTCTGGGCATTGTGGCGATATTCATGGTGCTCAGTCTTCTGATGATCGGAAGCACGACGATCAGCACAAGCTCGTTCTGGAACCGCAACACGATCGTTCAGGGCGGATCTTACGTCATCGGCATCGGTTTAATGATGATCATTATGGCCATCGGCTATCAGATCTTTCAGGGAATGATCAGGAAGCTGTATATTTTCTCGCTGTTCCTGCTGCTCCTGGTTTATGTGCCGGGACTGGGTGTCACACAGTTTGGTGCGCGTTCCTGGATCACACTGGGATTCACCACCGTTCAGCCGTCTGAAATCGTAAAGGTCCTGTTCTGCCTGCTCATGGCCGACTACCTGAATAAGCATCACGATGAACTTTATAATTTCAGGGGCCTGCTGAAGGCCGGCATTCTGGCTGCGCCGATTATCGGCATTATTCTGAAAGAAGACCTGGGAAGTGCGCTGGTATTTATGACCATGTGGCTTGCTATGGTATTCTTTGCCGGACTGAGCCTGAAGGTCTTCGCAAAATTCCTGGTCCTGGTGGCCTGCATGATTCCGCCTGCCTATATGGTCATGGCGACTTACCAGAAGGAGCGTATCAGCTCTTTCCTGCACCCGGACAATCTGAGTATCGGCTCCAACTATCAGGTTTACGAATCGAAGATCGCCATGGGTTCCGGCGGTGTGTTCGGCAAAGGCCTCTTCCACGGCACGCAGAAGGCGCTGAACTTTATTCCGGTTCAGAAGTCCGACTTTATTTTCTCTGTAATCATCGAGGAACTGGGCCTGATCGGCGGTCTGATCGTCATCGGTCTCTTCGCCTACCTGATGGTCCGCTTCATGCGCATCGCGCTGGAGGCTGCTGACCTCTTCGGCGCCCTGATTGTCGTCGGCTTCATCGGCATGTTCATCTTCCAGATCTTCGAGAACATCGCCATGACCATGGGCATCATGCCGGTTACCGGAATCACCCTGCCTTTCCTGAGCTACGGCGGAACGTCGATTCTGTGTAATATGATGGCGCTGGGATTTATTCTGGCGGTCAGGGACAGGAGCCGGCAGATCGAATTCTAAGCAGCCGGGTTCTTCAACCCATTCCGATTTGGCCGGCAATAGAAAACATTCGTGTTATAACGAAGAAAAACGCAAACGTAAATGCATACGGTGCGCTTTTCTTCGTTATTTTTTATACGTTTTCTGTGCCAGCTGCAGATCTCCGCAAGGCACTCTCAGCAGCGGATATTCCTTCTCTTGTCGATGATTTAAGCGGTAAATATTTTCCCATCCGGAAGTGTAGTTTCTCAGAAACTGCCTGGTGCAGGAAGGAGTTTGGAATGTCCTGTTTTGGAAATGCTCAATATTTCCGGAAAAATAACACGTATGGCTTCTATCCAGCAGATTGCAGGGCTGTTTCATGTATGATTGGTACGCAGGGAATCATTTACGCTCAATTTTTCCATGAAATAACATGCTGAAATGCTGTATTTTCACTGTAATACACTATATATTCTGTCATTGATATCTAAACGTCTACGTATCCAACAAATGAATGAATGACAATGCGGAGCCCACTCCTGGCTAAGAGGTATTTCACAATGATACCAGGAAAAGATTTCAGACAATTATTTGAAGGACTCTTTTTACGTTTAGTAAACATGATTATTATTCAATTCCAAAACAAGTTTTAGTGAAGTGTTTTGCTTTTGGCCGTTTTCGGCTTTTTCGCAACGCAAAGAGGCAGGCTGATGTCCGAATATTAATCCGAGTAAGTGCAGCCGCTGACAGAACTTTGCGCAGATCTGCTGCCGGAACAGAAGGCAGACAGCAAAAATGACGAGAAGCAGCCGCACAGTTCTTCTGTCTGTTTGCGGCTGCGCCCGTCATTTTCTGGATGCCTTCCATTTCCGGCCAGATCGGAGCAGGATCTGGAAGCGGCTGCGCTTACTCCGCCTTTTCCGGCTGAATGTTCTCCAGCAGGCGGCGCGCGATGAGCTCAAAGTTTTTCCGGATATAGGTGTCTGGCTTCAGGACAATCGGAACACCGAGGTTGGTGGAAATGTTGATGTTCCGGTCACTCTGGATGACGCCGATGAGCTCCGGGCGCATCATCTGGGTGATTTCTTCCAGTTTCGGGGTGTAGCCCTGGCGCATGAGTTCGGCGATGACGCGGTTGACGACGATGTAACGCTCGTGGATCCCGAGCTGGAGAAGTTCGCTGTCTACGGAGTCGGCGTTTCTCAGGGCGGCGTATTCCGGTGTGGTGACGATGACAGCGGCATCGGCTCCGCCGGAAGCGGTGACCAGGCCGTCGTCGATGCCGCTCGGGGCGTCGATGATAACGATGTCGAACATCTCTTTCAGCTTTTCACACAGGACTTTGCAGTGGAGCGGAGTGATGGTGCCGTCGTCGCGCATGGGTGTGGCACCCATGATGTACAGCTTCTCAAAGCGTGAGTCTCTGACCAGGGCCTGTTTGATTTTACAGAGTCCGGTCATGACGTCATAGGCATCGTAAACAACGTTGTTTTCCAGTCCGCAGTAGAGGTCTACGTTGCGCATTCCCATGTCCATGTCCAGGATCACGACGCTGAGCCCGTGAAGGGCGAATGTCGCGCCGAGATTTACGGAGAACATTGTTTTTCCCGTTCCGCCTTTACCCGATGCAATTAAGTAGACTTTGCCCATTTTTGCCTCCCATGTGTGAATAAATCCTTCTCTCTATTTTCTTTTCCGGCAGTCCCGCCTGCCGGCCTTCTTTTCTTCTGCCCGCCAGTGAACATCGCAGCAGAGACTGGATTTCCCGGCGTTTTCCAGCTGCCCGTGGCGTACTGCGTTTTCAGGGCTCCAAGGTTTCCAGGCTTCCAGAGCGCCGGGCCTTCAGATCATACCGCGGCGCCGGCGGCTTTCCGTCCGTCAGGCCCCTTGCGCGTGCTGCTTTTGTCCCGCCGGGGAAAACGGCGGAGACTAATCCGCCGTGTTGTTTCCAGTCTGTGTGGTCGTGCTGGTCTTTCCGCTGCTCTTGCCGTAGAGCTGGAAATACTTGGTCAGGATGGCCTTGTTTACCGGGGCCGCGTGGATGGATGTGCCTCCCTGAATCAGCAGGGTGACGACGGCGATACGCGGATTATCGGCCGGCGCGAAGGTCTCGGTCCAGGAATAGTAGTCGTAGGAGCCCTTGGCCGCGTCGATCATCTTGGTCGTGATCTTATAGTTGCTGGCCATGCGCAGGGCCATGTCGGCTGCGTCCTCCTCGGAGGAGTAAACTTCCGGCTGCTCGCGCATCAGCTTCTTAATGTTCTTATCGACCTGCTTCCATGTGACGCTGGTGCCTGCCTGGCTGTTGTAGGAGGCCAGGTGCTGCTTCAGGTACTTGATTTCGCTGGCCGGCTGCGGTGTGCCCTGGTTCTCCGCGGTTCCGGTCTTTCCGGCTACGGAGTACTTATAGCTTCCGAACACGGTCTGCAGGGTTCCGTATTTCGCAACTCGCTTCATGCCCGTGACGACTGCAGGGATCGTGCTGCTCTTCAGCTTGATCGTTCTGCGGTCTTTCGACTTGTCGACGGTGCCCTTGTTCTCTACGCCGGAAACCAGGCTGGCGCGGTTGTAAACGCCATCGTTGGCCAATGCGGAGATGTAGGTACACATCTGAATCGGCGTGTAGGCGTTGTCTCCCTGTCCGATACTGATATTGAACTGGTCGGCGATCGTCCATGTGGCCTGCGCGAAGTAGGTGTACTTGATTACGGATGCCGCGGAAGCAATCTTGGACTGCTTCATGTCCGTCTCCTTGGAAAGCCTGGAAATCAGCTTTGTGTAGGACGGGTTGGCTTCCATCCAGCTGCAGATCGTGTTGATGTTCTTCTTCAGCTTAGAATAATTGGAGTACACATCCTTCGGGAAGTAAGTATGCGCGCTGTTATACAGGTAGCTCCACAGACTCGTTTTATAGGTCGCGAGCTTGCGGGCCTTGGTCGGGGACGGCGTTACCGTCTCACCCAGCTCGATACCGGTCTTCTGGCCCAGTCCGAACTGCTTGGACATACCGATGATTCTCGGAATCGTGATCTTCTTACTATAGCCCAGTGACTTCTTTGCTCCCCAGTCATAACCGGTTCCGATGGCGATGAAGTAGGTGTTGGAAGAATGCTGCAGACCAAGTGCCAGATTCTCGGCACCGTAAGATCCGCCGCCGTCATTGTACTGCGCAGTACCCCATTTATGGCCGCCCAGCTGGATGTACATCGGGTCGGTGATGTAGTGGTTCGGGTCCAGGCCGCATTCCAGAGCGGTTACGGCTGTGACCGGCTTGAATGTGGATCCAGGTGCTACTGACGCCATTGTTGCGTTATTGTACAAAGGCGCAGGCGCAAGGGAATCACGGGTGTTTTTCGCCTGAACGGATTTCCATGCCTTGGCCGTAATTCCGTTCGCGAAGATATTCGGGTTATAGGAAGGATAGCTGGCCATGGCCAGGACTTCTCCAGTCTTCGTATCCATCGCTACGGTTGCGCCGCTCTGGCACTGGGAACCTGCCGCGCTGATGGCGCTCTGCAGGGCACTTTCTGCGGTTTTCTGCAGATTCAGGTCGATGGTCAGGTAGACATCCTTGCCCTTTTTAGGCTTTGTCCTGCTGATGGTCTTTACATACTGGCCGCTGCTGTTGACCAGAATCTTCTTTACGCCGCTCTTTCCATGAAGATAGGTCTCATAAGCGGACTCGATTCCGGAGCTTCCGATCAGGTCGGTAGAAGCATAACCCAGCTTGTCGACGTAGTAGCTGCTGTTGCTCTCAGAAATGCTTCCCATGTAGCCCATGATATGGCAGGCGGTATTCTTATTCGGATAATATCGCTTATACTGGGACTGAATGGACGCGCCAGGGATCGTGTTCTCGCCGACCTTGACGATGGTTTTCTTAGAGACTTCCTTCGCAACGGTGGCCGCGATATAGGACTCTGTGGATTTCATCTCATTTCTGACGATGAGAATCTTTCTCGCGTCTTTATCACTCAGACTACTGCTGATCTTAAAGTTCTTTCGCAGCTTGTTGAATGCGGTCTTTGCGGATACACCATTTGACTCCTGTTTACTGGAGAAGCATCCCCACTTGGTCAGGAAATTGGTCTTCTCCGAGTCGTAGGTATAGGTCATGGTCGACGGTGTAATCGGGACCGTAACGTTGTACGTGTTCTGCAGTTCCTCGATCGCCTCATAGCGGGTGTCGCTGGTTGGAATTCCGTAACGTGTACGCAGGGCCTTCAGCGCCTGCTCGGCAGAAAGGTTTTCTTTCAGATCCATGGATTTCAGCCATTCTTTCTGCTGCTTGTCATAGGTCCAGTACATCGATCCGTCTTTTTTCATCTTGATCGGGAACTCATCGATATAGCTGTCTCCGTCCTTATCAAGAAGACGCATCAGCTTGAGAATATTCCGGTTGATCTTCTTCGTATCGCTGCTGGAAGAGCTGAAGGTGACCGAGAATATCTGCTTGTTGCTCGCCAGCACCTGGCCGTTGCGGTCGTAGATGTTTCCACGCGGCGCAGAAGTATAGATCATTTTTGTACTCTGGCTGGATGCACTTTTGTCCCACTTATCGTGCTGTACGACGGTAAGAATGAACAGGCGGAGTGCCAGAATGAACATCAGCACCAGGATCAGGCCGACGATCATATAATATCGATTACTGAATACATTATGCCTGCGATTTCCATTCATTCGCTAAACCTCACTAGATATACCAGTTTTTCTTGTTTCTCTTATGCTCATCCACGGACAGACGCCAGTAAATCAGCATAAATACAATCGTATTCTCCGCAATCTGCTCCGGCATCGTCTTCAGTGCCGTCATGAAACTGTAAGGACTTGAAGCGGCATGTGCAAGTCCCCAGTATATCAATGAATAGACGATGGTAACAAGGATCGAAACAATCAGCGCGACCAGGGCACTTCTGCTGTTGAACAGATGCCGCGTAAACAGGATCAGCAGGATCACCCCGAAGGTTGATACCATGCCGATACCCAGGAAATATCCGAACACCGCGTCTTCCAGAAGAGCGTAAATCATGCCCATAACCATCCACAGCAGATTATCCGCATAAACCATGGTCAGCGCAGCCGTAAGCATCAGAATGATGTTCGGCGTCTGCATTCCCGGGAAGAGGCCGTGCAGAAACGGCTGCAGCACCAGTGCCGCCGTAAACGCGATGATCCCCTTCCAGGAATCTTTCAGGCTGGAAAATCCGGTCATTTTACTTTATCAGTACAGCAACCTGCTGCAGAGCCTCAAAGTCAACCGCTGGTGCGACGGTGATCTTCTGCAGCTGCTGATTGCTGTCATAACGGACGTTGGTAACTTTTCCGATGGTGATTCCGGCCGGATAGCTTCCCATGCCGGATGTAACGATGGTATCTCCCTGAACGATCGTAGCGCTGCTGTCCAGGGTATATCCGGTCAGAGTTTTAGCCGTACTGCCGTTCAGAAGGCCCAGGATCTTATGATTGCTCTTGACCATAAAACTGAGCTGCAGGTCCTGATCCATCAGAGTGGCCACCTTCGACCATCCGGCACCGACTGATTTTACGGTTCCGACCAGTCCGTCGCCGTTGACAACCAGATCGCCCTTCCTCACGCCGTTATTCCGGCCCAGGTTGATGGTGAGCATATTCATCCAGTTGGTTCCGTCCATGGCAGTGACATCGCCAGATACCATATCGGTAGAATCTCCCGTTCCCTTATACTTCAGTGCTTTTTTCAAAGCCTTCAGGTCGCTCTTTTCATTCTGCGTCATGGTCAGCGACGCGACCTGGCGCTTCAGTGATTCATTCTCTTTTTTCAGTTTCTCATTTTCACTCTTTAGTGATCCCTCAGAGCCAAAGGAAGCAAAACCGCTGTGGATTTTACGTCCCAGTGAAGAAAACGGCTGCACAACCTTGCCGGCTGCCGTACCGGCTGTGCTGGAGATGACTCCGCCGTCTCCGCCTGTCGCTGCCGCAAAAATAATAAAGGCGAGCGCCAGCACAATAATTATCAATAGAAAACTAACAACTTTATGTTCTCTGATCCACCTCATAGAGAATTACCCCCGATGACGACAAACGGCCGGTTCGTGCCGGCCGCCTGTCTCTCTTTTATCCTCTGCGAACGCTCGTCGCATAAATTTTCAGCTTTTCAATGTCGTTCAGACTCATTCCGGTTCCGGCCGCAACCGCCTCGAACGCATTCTCTGCAGTTGTTACCTTCAGTCCCGTTGCCTTGGAGATGACATGGTCAAGTCCTCTGACCAGTCCGCCGCCTCCGGAAAGCATCATGCCGTTGTTGGCGATATCTGCGGCAACTTCCGGTGGTGCCTTCTCGATGGTGGTCTTTACACCATCGACGATGACCTCTACAGATTCCTGCAGCGCCAGCATCATGTCCTTATTCGATACCTCGATGGTCTTCGGCAGTCCGGAGATCAGGTCTCTTCCACTTGCCTTGGTGGTCTCGATCATTTCATTTCCGTCTTCATCAACCGGAAGCTCCGCACAGCCGATCTTCATCTTCAGCTGTTCAGCTGTACGCTCTCCGATAGCCAGTGCGTGACGCTTTCTCATATAGTTGATAATCGCTTCGTTGAACTTATCTCCTGCGTAGCGGATGGAGCTTGACGCAACGATTCCGCCCAGAGCGATGATGGCGATGTCGCTGGTGCCGCCTCCGATGTCTGCGATCATGCAGGCATTGGAACTGTCTACATCCAGTCCGGCACCGATTGCTGCTGCCATCGGCTCTTCCAGAATATATACTTCAGAAGCGCCCAGCTGACGGACAACCTCGTTTACCGCTCTCTTCTCAACATCTGTGACACCACTCGGCACACCGACGACTACACGGAAATTCTTTACCTTATTAGAAGAAACAACCTTCTCGATGAACTTGGTCAGCATATCCGCTGTGCGGTCGAAATCGGAGATGACTCCGTCTCTCAGCGGACGGACGACCTCAATATTCGTCGGCGCCTTGCCGATCATGTTTTTTGCCTCAAGACCGACAGCCAGCACCTTTCCGCTGCGCTTGTCGAATGCGATGACAGACGGTTCGTTCAGCACGATTCCGCTGTCCTTGATATAGATCAGCGTGTTCGCTGTTCCCAGGTCAATTCCCATGTCCTTCGTCATGATTTTAAACATACCCATCTTATGCAAATACCTCCAACTGATGTCAATATGTATGTATTAAGCGGAATGCTGAACATCCCAATGAAAAAACACAATTCTGCAGCGCCTGCGGGGTTTACTGCAGGCCGCGTTTTCTTATGGCGTCCGCCTCTCCGTCTTCACCCGTGCGCTCGCCCTCATAGAAGTCCTGCGGAATCACGCCCAAGTCCGTCATGCTCTGAAAGACGCCGTCTCCCAGAATGATGTGGTCCAGAACACGGATTCCCAGAAGCCTTCCGCATTCCACGAGTCTCTCCGTAACCTGAAAATCCGCATGACTCGGCTCCGGATCCCCTGTCGGATGATTATGCAGGAAAATCACTCCCGCAGCACTCATCCTGACGGCCTTCAGGAATGCCTCTCTCGGATGCACCGGCGCGCTGGACAGTTCCCCGACGGAAACCTCCTCCCAGCCGATCATCTCACACTTCTGATTCACACAGACACAGATGAAATGCTCTTTCTTCTCAAAACGCAGGCGGTCCATGAACAGGTCTGCGGTTTCCTGCGGACTTCCCGCCGCCGCCCGCTCCGGCTGACGGCTTGCCGCCATCCTCTTTCCGAGCTCTGCGGCTGCCCGCACGGCCATGGCCTTGGCATCGCCCATGCCGCGGATCTTTTTCAGATCCTCATTCTGCAGCGTTCCCAGGTCGTACAGACCGCCGGGACACTGCGCGATAATGTCTTCTGCCAGAGTCAGCGCCGACCGCTCCCGCGTTCCTGTCCGGATAATCAGAGCCAGCAGCTCGATATTCGACAAAGCCTGAACGCCCAAGGAGAGACCCCGCTCAAGCGGCCGTTCAGCCGGCGGCATTGACTGGATACTCATGAATCCTTCCATCCTTTCCCGTCCGGCCGGTCACATGCAGGTTTATGGCATTATGGATTCCGCTTCAGAAGAAGCCTGTTCCCTGTCTGCCTTACTTGTCTCTGCTCTGATTTCCCAGCAGACTTTACAATCTGAAGGCATCAGAGCATTCATTTCTGTGTACGCATATCCACACACAGAAAACGGTTACACACGTACGCCGGTTCCACAGCCCTTTCTTATTCGGGCGCAAAACCGTAATTTAAATTATACCATCGAACCCGTCATTATACAAGACGGGTTAAACGATGAATATCCGCTCTACTGCGCGTGATTGCACCGTTCCAGGATGGATGTGCAGATTTCATCGACCACTTCTTCAATGTTCATGTTCGTAGAATCGATTTCCATTGCGTCGTCGGCTTTTTTCAGAGGGTTGAGCTTGCGGTGCGTGTCTCTGTAATCTCTGTCTTTTACATCCTTCAGGATTTCTTCATAGCTGACGTGTTCTCCGCGTTCCTGCAGCTCCTTATATCTTCTGCGGGCGCGTTCTTCCGGTTCTGCCGTCAGATAGAACTTGAACTGCGCGTCCTTGAAGACGTTGGTTCCGATGTCGCGGCCGTCCATGATGACGCTTTTTTCATGGCCGATCTTTCTCTGAACGGCAACCAGTTTCTCTCTTACTGCGCCCACCTGTGCGCATTCTGAAGCTGCTGCGGAAATTTCCGGCGTGCGGATTTCCTTTTCTACGTCTCTTCCGTCCAGATAAATCTTTCCATCGATGAAGTTAATCTCGGTCCGTCCAAGCATATCCTTCAGTGCTTTCTCATCTTCCGGCTGGATGTTTTCTCTTCTCATCTTCAGCCCGACTGCGCGGTACATGGCGCCCGTGTCGATATAGTCGACATGCAGCTTCTCTGCTGCCTTCTTCGCAATGGTGCTCTTTCCTGCGCCGCTCGGCCCGTCAATCGCGATGCGGATGATTTCTCCTTCAGGCAATGCTGTCACTTTCCAGTCCTCCTGTTCATTATGCTCTGCGCGGAGCTTGTCTATTTCTCTGGCAAAAGTCTCAACGTCTGTGAACTGTCTGTACACGGACGCAAAGCGGATGTAGGCAACCTGGTCGACCGCTCTGAGCTCGTCCATGACCAGCTCGCCGATTTTTTCACTCGGAACTTCCTTATCCATCCGGCTGCTGAGATTCCGTTCAATCCTGCTTGCCATTTCTTCAATCTGCTTCATGGAAACCGGGCGCTTTTCTGTTGCCTTGACGATTCCGCCGATAACCTTGCTGCGGTTGAACGCCTCTCTGCGCCCATCTTTCTTTACAACCATCAGTGTCGATTCCTCAACCTTTTCATAGGTTGTGAAGCGCCTTCCGCAGTGATCACAGATCCTGCGCCTTCTGATTGCGTGACCGTCATCCGTCTGTCTAGAATCAATGACTCTGGTTCCACCATGATCACAAAATGGGCATTTCATATTTCTTCCGCCTTTCTCTGCTGTTCCCTGTTACCTTCAAAACACATTCCCTCATTTTACTATAGTATACTGCAATTTACCACCGTGTTTTCCATGTGTTTATGGTGATTTTATATTCTCCGCGGCTTCCCCGGCGGGATTTCTCCGATTTGCCTGATGATTTCAGCATCCCGGGACACT
>ERZ791908.1176-NODE-1176-length-18359-cov-3.215691_pt1 | contig 18359 bp, 17 predicted proteins | sample MGYA00510144_ERZ791908 | MGnify/ENA primary metagenome ERZ791908 (study PRJEB30046, sample SAMN00792105) | human gut metagenome | study: EMG produced TPA metagenomics assembly of the A metagenome-wide association study of gut microbiota in type 2...
CCGCTACAAGGGCCGGGATGGTGAAAAGAAAGAAGAGACCGAGTGGCACAACGTCGTCCTGTTCGGCAAGACAGCTGAAATCGCGCAGCAGTACCTTCAGAAGGGTAGCGAAGTCTATATAGAAGGCCGCCTGCGCACCCGCAGCTATGAAAAGGACGGCGTTAAAAGATATTCAACAGAGATTATTGGAGAGTCCATGCAGCTGGGGGCGAGGCCTACGGACGTCTCGGCTAAACCCGCCCAGAAGCCCGAGCCCACATCAACAGCATCCCAGTACGCCGCCGCCTCCGGAAGGGCCGCCCCTGCCTCTCAAGTTCCTGACGAAGAGGTGCCTTTTTGATGATGGCAGATCCGCCAACAAAAACGCTGGAAGCAACTCTGAGATCCTGCGCAAAATCCGATTGCTTTTCGGAAATTGACCGCATCTATTTCCAGACCGCTTTGGATTCGTTCAAAGCCGGAAACCTGAATGCGGCGTTTCAAGCCGTCGACAAGGTTTCTGAGCATCAAGTGGCCAGGTCGAGCCTTTTAAAAACCGTTATTCAGGCTTTCTCGAAGGAATTAAGAAAATGTGCGAGATGAAATTCAGCATCGAAATTGGGGACGAATCCCCTAATTTGATCGTCCGTTCCGGGCGGACTGCTGAGGTCGTTTTGACCGTACCGTTTAAAAACACCCGGGAAATAGACCATCTTTCCTCAATCCTCGATATAGCAAAGACCGCAATGGCGGTCAGAAGGGAGGAAGAAAAATGAAAGAGGTTGACATCAAAATCGTCTCCCTTCACCCATTGGCGCACGTCCCCACCTTCGGCACGGAAGGATCTGCGGGGGCCGACCTGTACGCTATCGAGGACCAGTACGTCCACGCAGGAGAGCCCGCAAAAATCCGCACCGGCCTTGCCTTCGTGATCCCGGCCGGATACAAGCTGCTCGTCTACCCGCGCTCCTCAAACCTGATTCTGCGGAACGTACTCCAGCCTACGCTCATAGTCGATCAGGACTACACAGGGGAAGTTTTTGTGACCTGGTATCCGACAAAGGATTACATGATCCTCGCCGGTGATCGCGTCGCCCAGGTGACGATTGAAGAGGCCATCAAACCTAGATTCAAGGTGGTAGATAGGTTGCCGGAAACAAAGCGCGGATCCGGTGGCTACGGATCCACGGGACGCTGATCATGCCGAAAAGCAAGAAACCTCGCAAACTGCACCGCAGGCTGAGCTTTGCTGACGGTCTGAGGCAGGCCTCGGCGCTTTCGAGGATCCTCATCAAAGGGGATGGGTATTGGCTCGAGTCTGACGTCAATCGCTTCGCCGGCGATTTCCTCGAGCCCCTGGCCGCGATCAGGTACAGCAAGGCTGCAGACGATCTTCAGCCGTACTTCGGACTGGCAAAGTCGCAGCTCGTCTTCGCCTACGGGCTCTCATCGTGGGTTGAAGACGAATCCCAGAGGGCGGCGTTCATGCGGGAAATCGAACAGCAGAACCAGCTGCTCCAGATGATCGCGAACACATGGTTGAACCATCGTCGGATTCTCTATCCGCAGCTGAAGCACCTGAGGCGCCTAGCGGCCTCAACATTCGAGGATCTGGTCGAGTATTTCCCACCAAGTCGCATTTCGACGCAGCGCTATGCGATGGGGAAAGGGGCGCAGTACTACGACGCGGCCGAGGATCTGCTCGACAGCAAGTTGAAGTTCAAGGAGATGAACTATGTCTGATATGGTCAACCACCCGGCGCATTACCGGCACTACTCGGTCGAGGTGATCGACATCATCGACCAGATGAACTTCTGCGTTGGATCGGCTGTGAAGTACATCCTGCGGTCCCCGTTCAAGGGCCGGGACGAGGCTCGCGACCTGGTCAAGAAGCGGCGGCTTAAACCCGAGGAGGTCGAGGCTTACGCGAAGCAGAAGTACGTGGAAGACCTGGAAAAGTCTGTCGTCTACCTCAGGCGAATCAAAGACGAGGGGATCAGCGCCGAGATCAACCTGGTCGAGTACGCGCTTCTGCACCGCGTGGCTCGCGAGGTCACGATCGAGAACCTGAGGCAGGCCATCCTGTTCATAGCTGAGGAAAACATCGATTGGGCGATCAAGGAGCTTGAGGCCGCGATCAAGGAGGAGAAGGAAAATGATTAAGCAGGGAATTAATTTCGAGGTCACGCTGACGCCAAAAGAGGTATGCGAGATGTTCCATGTATGCCGAACGACCCTCTACAGATGGGAAAAGACCAACCCGGATTTCCCCAAGCCCTTCCGAGTCAATACAAAGGTCATCCGATACCGAAAGGATGAAATCGAGGAATACAAAAAGAAATCAGCGGTTTATGCACTCTGACTTAAAGAACTCCTGCCGAAAAACAAAGGCGGTGGGTCGCCTTTTATCTGAGCTAAACCTCTAAGGAATCTGTGTAAGCAAAACACCGTTTGATCATAGTTAATGATCTTTAACGTTCTTTATACTACAATGAGCTACGGATAACTTGTGAAGGATTAGTGCTGGGTTCCCGAACAGGAGTAGGCTTCAAGCCGAGAATTCCTTTGCCCCTGGGGTTATCCGTTTCGCAGCCACGGTATCTAATATATCGCGGCTGTTTCTTTTTAATGTGTCAATTATGTATTGGTAGGCTTTAAGAGAATAGAAATACAATCTTTGCTTTCTATGCATATCTATATAGCAAAACTCTTTATTTTTCTTTAAGGAAAAATACTTGGAAAAATTCGTAAAATCTCTATTTGTAAAATTTTTTGCTTCTCCTTTATAAAACAGAGTTACTTTTTCTCTTTTAAGCCGTTCGTTAATTGCTTTTATCAGCGACGTTGTTGTATAAGGAAAATCCTTGTTCGGGTCTTGGAGCTCTTTAACAAGTATTCCGTTGTTTTTTGAGGTTTTATCTAGGCAAATAGTATCAGTTGCGCTGTTTTTGTTTTTCGTTATATAAAAATAATGTTCTACGGGTATTGCAAATTTATCGTTTCCTTTTGAATACTCGCTATTCAATTTTTTCTTTAAGCTCTCGTATTTTTCTGAAATAACTTGCGGGTATGAAGCTTTAATTCTTTCTCCTACACCAGCCTCGAATTTTGGCATTAATGTTAAAAATCCGTAAGGTATATGTTCGCCGATATCTTCATTTAGATATTCTTTTATTTTATTTGAATAATTAATCACACTTGCTTGAAATAAAGGTACATAAAGCTCTTCATACTCTTTCAGTATAAAATGGGTGCTGGTGTTTCTTAGTTCAATTATTTTTTCTAAATTTTTTCTTATCGGATCATTTTCGTTTGTCATTATCTGCCTTAAACAACTTTCCAAGCTGATTGATCGATCCGGTTTGTCTTTGTAATATATCGAGTTTTCGCCCTTTATCTTTATTAAATAAGCTTTTAGCATTAATTCCCAGGCATTGCAGATAAAAAATCCGAAGCCTTCTACCCGATATTGAATTGTTGGCTTATTAAATATTTCGATTGCCAGTAAAAAGGCTTCGATAGATTTATTAGTTAATTCTTTAGCGAGATCAATCTTTTTATCCATCATCAAGCCTCTTTTGAACGAAAGATCTGTTCAAGTTTATTAGCCCACCACTGCATTAGTTCTCGGCGCTCCTTCGCATATTCAGCTCGGTTGTAGACCGACCGAATGTCGTGGTGCTCGTGGGCTAGGCAGCGTTCAATGATGTCGGGCCTGAAGCCCTCCTCGTTTGCAAATGTTGAGAACGTACGCCGGAAGTCGTGAGGAGTAAACGCCGCGATCTCTATCCCCTTCTTTGCCGCCGCCCGGCGAGCGTCATTGATCCACTTGTTTGGGGACTGAGGCACGATGGAAATCGTCGAGTCGTTCCTGCCCGGAAAGACGTATTCCGAGGCGCCGTCTCCTATGTACTGCAGACCAATGAAAAGATCGACGGCCTGACGGCTCAGGTACACGATATGAGCCAGTCCCCCTTTCATACGCTCAGCAGGGATAGTCCATTTTTCGGCATCGAAATCCACTTCATTCCATTTCGCCCCTACCAGCTCGCCCTTCCGGACCGCGGTCAGAAGCAGGAGTTTGAGGAAGGCCTTGTTTGAAGAAGCAATGGGGGTGAAGTCCAGGGCCTGAAGGAAGTTCTTCAGCTCTGTTGCGGAAAGAGTGCGGTCCCGGGATTTGAAAACGTGAATAGTGCTCGGCTTCACATAGCGAGCTGGGTTGTCGATCCGAAGGCCCTTAGTTTCATTGAGCCAGAGATAGAAGGATGAAAGAATGTCCCGGGCAGTCAATGCGGTGGCAGGCGCTGAGGATTTGATCGGCTCAATCGCCTTGCGGATATCATTGTCGGTCAGCTCGGAAATGTGCAGCCTGCCAAGCTTTGGGATGATCACGCTGCGGATTGTGTAGCGCCGGGCCCTGCGGGTTGATTCCGCCATCTGAGCCTTCTCGATCCACTCCCCTATTCCTGCCTCTATCGTGTCTTCGGCTTTCCTTCCTATTGCTGCAGCCTTCTTTTCCCGAGCCGGTGAGCGCCCCGAGGCAAGAACTTTCTTAGCCTGAAGCAGCATCTCTCTCGCTTCAGCGAGGGATATCACAGGGTACTGACCGAAGGTAATGGTTTCCTGCCTCCCGTCGATTTTGTAGTTGTACCGGAAAGACTTCACTCCGGTCCTCGTCACAGCCAGATACAGGCCGTCGCGGTCAGCTACACGGTACAGCCTGTCCTTAGGCTTGAGGGTTTTGATCTTGGTATCGGAAAGCATATTTTCCAGTTCCTTCGAGTACCATTCGGTTTTTCAGCATCGAAACCATGCAACCATGCGTGGTATCGACCGCCTAAGGAACTATATCATTTTCCGTGCCATGATTTTTTGTTGCTTCGAACTGATCGATAGTAATCGGAGTTGACATAAATAAAGCGGGCAATTCAAAGCATTTTCAACAACTTAATGCCTTAAACTGCCCGCTATTGGGTGCTATCTGATTAAATTTAGATCATTCCCACTCAATCGTCGCTGGCGGCTTTCCGGAGACGTCATAGCAGACACGGTTGATGCCCTTCACTTCATTGATAATGCGGTTGGACACCTTGCCGAGCAGCTCATAGGGCAGGTGGGACCACTTGGCCGTCATGAAGTCCGTCGTTTCGACGCAGCGCAGCGACACAACCCAGTCGTAAGTACGGCCGTCGCCCATGACGCCCACAGAGCGCACCGGGAGGAAAACCGTGAAGGCCTGGGAGACCTTGTCGTACCAGCCGGCGTTATGCAGTTCTTCAATGAAGATCGCGTCAGCTGCGCGGAGCAGATCCGCGTATTCCTTCTTCACTTCGCCAAGGATTCGGACACCCAGACCCGGGCCGGGGAACGGATGACGGAACACCATCTCGCGGGGAAGTCCCAGCTTAATACCGAGTTCACGCACTTCATCCTTGAAGAGTCCGCGGAGCGGCTCCAGCAGCTTCAGGTGCATATCGGGGGGCAGACCGCCGACGTTGTGGTGAGACTTGATCACCTTCGCTTTCTTCGTCTTCGCGGCGGCGGATTCAATCACGTCAGGATAAATCGTGCCCTGGGCAAGCCACTTCGCGCCGGTCAGTTTCTTAGCCTCTTCCTGGAAGCAGGCAACAAATTCACGGCCGATGATCTTGCGCTTCTGCTCAGGATCCGCAACCCCCTTCAGGGCATTCAGGAAGCGCTCTTCAGCGTTCACCACGACAAGCTTCATGCCGAGGTTCTTCTCAAACATTTCCTGAACCTGCTGACGCTCGTTCAGTCGGAGAAGACCGTTGTCAACAAACACGCAGGTGAGCTGCTTACCGATTGCCTTATGAATCAGAACCGCGGTAACGGAAGAATCCACGCCGCCCGAAAGGCCGAGAATGACTTCATCGGAACCCACCTGAGCACGGATGCTTTCAATCGCTTCGTTCGCGAAGTTACCCATTTCCCAGTCCGGATTGCAGTTGCAGATACCGAGCACAAAGCGCTGCAGAATCTCGCGGCCCTTTTCCGTGTGGGTCACTTCCGGGTGGAACTGAACGCCGTAGAAGTGACGGGTTTCGTCCGCCATTGCCGCGATCGGGCAGGAGGGAGTGGACGCCATCACAACAAAGCCCGGGGGAAGCTCGGAAACACGGTCACCGTGGCTCATCCAGACCTTCAGGAAACCTTCACCGTTCGGGCCCTTGAAGTCTTCAATGCCTTCCAGCAGCTTCGTGTGGTTATGGGCGCGGACCTCAGCGTAGCCGAATTCACGCTTCGTACCAGGCTCAACCTTGCCGCCGAGCTGAGTCGCCATCGTCTGCATGCCGTAGCAGATGCCGAGAACCGGAACACCGGCGCTGAACACCGCGGGGCTTGCCTGATCATTCGACTCCTCATAGGCGCTCATATAGGAGCCGGAGAGAATAATGCCCTTCGGCGCAAATTCACGGATGAAGTCTTCAGAGACGTCATTCGGATGGACTTCGCAATACACATGCGCTTCTCGGACACGGCGGGCGATCAGCTGGGTGACCTGGCTGCCGAAGTCGAGAATCAGAATGCGATCATGATTCATGGGGGAACACTCTTTCAAGTTAGAAGAAAAGCAAAGCGGATACATTGGCCAGCAGGTGCACTGCCGCTTTCCAACGTATCCGCTGATTTTAATTCATCAATTCAGATCGAATTATCACTGCTGGTGATAGTTCGGAGCTTCCTTCGTGATCTGAACGTCATGGACGTGAGACTCGCGCATACCGGCAGCCGTGATCTCAACGAAAGCGGCCTTGTGGCGCATATCGTCGATCGTCGGGCAGCCACAGTAGCCCATGGAGGAATGCAGACCGCCCATCAGCTGATAAATGATGGCGCCGACCGGTCCCTTGTAGGGAACCATGCCTTCAATGCCTTCCGGAACGAACTTGGAGATGTTGCCCTGGTTGTTGTCCTGGAAGTAGCGGTCAGCGGAGCCGTGGCTCATAGCGCCGAGGGAACCCATGCCGCGGTAAGACTTGAAGGTGCGGCCCTGGGAGAGGATCACTTCGCCCGGAGCTTCATCAGTACCGGCGAACATGGAACCCATCATCACGGAGTAAGCGCCGGCAGCGAGAGCCTTGGCGATATCACCGGAGAAGCGGATGCCGCCGTCAGCGATCAGCGGAACGCCGGTGCCTTCGAGAGCTTCTGCCACATTGGAAACAGCGGTAATCTGCGGGACGCCAACACCGGCAACGATACGCGTCGTGCAGATGGAGCCCGGGCCGATACCGACCTTGACAGCGTCAGCGCCGTTGTCGACGAGAGCCTTGGCAGCGTCACCGGTAGCGATGTTGCCGCCGATCACCTGAACGTTCGGGTAGTTCTTCTTAACCCAGTTGACGCGGTCCAGCACGCCCTGGGAGTGGCCGTGAGCGGTATCAACGCAGAGGACGTCAACGCCGGCTTCAACCAGCGCTTCGATACGCTCTTCAGTGCCGGCACCGACGGAAACGGCAGCGCCGCAGAGGAGCTTGCCGGAGGCGTCGTGAGCGGCGTTCGGGAATTCAGCAGCCTTGACGATATCGCGGACCGTCATCAGGCCGGCGAGCTTGAACTGATCGTCAACGACCAGAACGCGCTCGAGACGATGCTGGTGCATCAGAGCCTTGGCTTCTTCGAGGGAGGCGCCCTTCTTCACAACGACGAGGCGTTCGCGGGGGGTCATGACGGCGGAAACCGGCACATCCTTGCGGTCTTCGAAGCGGACGTCGCGGTTCGTCACCATGCCGAGAACCGTGCGGTCTTCAGCGACAACCGGGAAACCGGAGATGCGGCGCATACGGGAGAGACGAAGCACGTCAGCAACCGTCATATCAGGACGGACGGTGATCGGATCATTCACGATACCGGCTTCGAAACGCTTCACCTTGCGGACTTCAGCTGCCTGGGCCTGAGCGGACATATTCTTGTGAATAATGCCGATGCCACCCTGTTCAGCGAGAGCAATAGCGAGACGGGATTCAGTAACCGTATCCATGGCTGCCGAAACGAGCGGAATGTTGAGCGTGATTTCGCGCGTCAGCTTGGTTTTCAGGGAAGTCTGTCTGGGAAGCACATTGGAGTACGCCGGAACGAGAAGAACGTCATCGAACGTGAGTGCTCTCTGAAGGAGTCGCATGGTTAACCTCTGAGCAAAAAAAAAAGTCCCTCCGGCAAGGCATCTGCCGTGGTCCGAGTGCTGAACGGGGGAACTGTTCAACGAGAATCTCGGATACAGGTTAACGGCGCATTATAGCTACCATTCTGATAAAAAGTCAAGCTCCAGTGAAACAAAATCTCCGGGACCAATTTACCTCTGCTGCAAAAACGCCGGAAAAGCCCGCTGACAGTAACGATCTCAACGGAAACGCCCGATTTACAGGGATTCCATAAGAAAAAAAGAGGGGCGGCTTCATCGGCAGCCGCCCCAAAATGCACTCTGGATTCTGACTTCTCTCTGTGCCCTACTTCACCATCCTGCGGCAGACTGCCGCGAAAACAAGTCCCAAAAGACAGAACGCTGCGCCGACCATACAGCAGTCTGAAAAGACAAAGCCGGTGTGCTGCATCCAGCGCATCAGCGCGGGACCGCCAAATCCAGCAGCGGCGAAGCCGCAGAACATGATTCCGTAGTTGACACTTGAATGCGCGGTGCCAAAACGTTCCGCCGTAAAGCCCGGGTAAATCGCCATAAAGGCGCCAAAGGAGAGCCCCACGAGGACACAGCCGAGGTAGTACTGCGCGAAATCCCCCATCCCCGCGGTCATCAGCGTAAAGAGCCCGGCGAGCGACAGGCAGAGCGCTCCGGCGAGCACCGTGATACGCCCGAGATGATCCGAAAGAATTCCCGCCACAAGGCGGCCCGCCATATTGAAAAGCGCAATGACAGAAACCGATACCGCTGCGGCCGCGGCTGTCATCCCGATTTCATGGCGCGCGATCGAGGCCGCCTGGGAAATAATCATCATCCCCGCAAAGGCCCCGCTGAGCAGCAGCGCGATCATGGGGTAAAAGACCGGACTTCTCAGCATTTCGCGCCAGGTGAGCCCCTTCGCCTCTGCTTTCGCCTTCTTCCCCATGCCGTGCGGCACAAAATCAGGCGGACACTGCCTGCAGACAAAGCCCCCGGCCATGATGGCAGCCCCACAGACCGTCCCGAGAATAATGAACGTTGCGGTAATGCCGACAGAGCCAATCAGAGCCTGGGCAATCGGCGGCACAAGCACCGAACTCATGCCGTAGGCCGCCGTCACGATACCCCCTGCCATGCCGCGTCGGTCCGGAAAATAACGTACAGCGGTAGTAATGCAGGCCCCATAGGTCAGCCCCAGCCCCAGACCGAAAAGACCGCCATACGCCGCGATCAGAGTTCCCACGGATTCCGCGAGTCCGCAGCAGATCAGTCCGAGCCCCATAAGGAAACCGCCTGCCACAATGACGGTCCGGGGGCCGAATCGGTCATTGATCGCACCACCCAGAATCATCGGAATCGGTCCCACCGCATTCGCGACCCCGAACGCGATAGCGAGGTCTCCCGGGGTAACCGCAGTGCCGAGCACCGATGAGAGCTTTGCGGCGCTGGCGGCCGCCAGCACACTCCAGGCGTAGATAGAACCCGCGCAGAGGTTAATCAGACCTATGACCGCGAGAATCCACCATCGGCGTTTTTCGAGCTGCAGCGTCATTTCGGCGTTCATGCTCTTTCTCTCCTTTAGACAGGCCGCTTATCAAAGAGCCTGTAATTCCGATTCGAGCGTTTTTTCCGCTTCTTTTCGGTTCTGAATGAAAAAGTCTACCCGACCCTTCATCGCTCTGACCATCTGGGAGGCGGCATTCATCTGGTCCTCAAGCATCAGAGGAGAGGCACTTCCCGGAGTCTTTCGGTTTTCAAGAATGTGAAGGGGATTCACCGCCTGCTTCAGCTGTCCGTCGTTCAGCGGGAAAGACTGAGGAAGGTCCTTACCAGCTGCAAATTCAGACCAGACACCGGTGAAATCACCGTAGATCGCGTTGGCCGGCGTCAGTCCCTTCTCCCGGGCGTATGTTACAAAACGGGAGGCAAAGCCATGCCCTGTCCGGAAATCAATCCCGGCCTCCCGCATCAGCGTATCGGCGATCTCCTGCGTGCAGGTCCATTCCGCATTCAGCTCGGCGAGCGCTCTTTCGCGATCCACCCGAAGAGACTTCACAATGCCCGCGAAGGTTTTCACGACCACGGCGGCGTCTGTCATCAGGCTTTCCATAGACCACGAGTCGCGGACGTCCGCCATACCAAGCGTCAGGTTCTGCATACGCATCAGAACACCCTGCGCTTCTCCTATCACGAGCCCCGCGTCCCGCCGGCAATCATTGATAAGACCAGGATTCCGCTTCTGCGGCATCGCGCTCGAGTGATAGACGCCATTCGGATCAACGCTGTGAATCCAGGGCTTTGTCTGGGAATACTGCGTCATGAAATCCGCAAGGAACGCGTCAATATGGAGCATGACAGAGGCCGCGATCTGACTTGCCTCGAGCGGAAGATCATTTCCGCGGCACTGTCCCGCGTCGAAAGCGTTATCCGCCGTCCGTTCAAACCCGAGCAGTTCAGCCATACGGGCAGAATTCAGCGGCCATCCCGTGCCATTGCAGACACAGCTTCCCATCGGACAGACATCGTGACGCCGTACGCATTCCACCATGCGCTCAATATCGCGGCTGAAAACGTAGACCTGGGCGAGGAGGTAATGGCTGTAAAGTGTTGGCTGCGCCTGAACGCCATTCGTATAAGCCGGAACAAGCGCATCAGACTCCCGCTTCGCGGTTTCAAGAAGAGCGTCGCAGAGCCGCGCTGTTTCACCCGCGAGCATCATCAGACGTTCCTGATTCATCGCGGCGTTCGAGGTTGCGAGAATATCCTGGCTTGAGCGTCCCGCATGAAGCCGGCTTGCCTCCATGCCGCAGAGTTTCAGAAGCTTCGGCTCGAACTGAATATAAAGATCACAGTGCTGGGCGCCCGGCTCCGCAGCTTCCCGCCGGAGTTCATCCAATGCGGCGCGGATTTTTCTCGCGAGTTCCCGGTCAAGCAGCCCGCTCTCAACATTCGCCACAACCGACGCGCGGTTGATCTGCTGCAGCCAATACTCCGTGTCATGCACCATCGACTGATCAGGCGCCTGAACTTTTCCCACATGGAAACCCAACATTTTTACCCTGCTCCACAAAAACTTTTTATTCACCCGCGGCTGACTCTTACTTTCGGAATCAGCCGCGGGTACTGCCCATCTGAGAACTTTCAGATTTCTCAGAAGCGATGCATCATGCCGGCGATGAATTCATGAGCCGAGATGTTCTTCCGCTGCCAATCGGCGTCCTGCCAGAAATAGCCTCCGACCGCGTAGAGCGAGGTACGGCGGGAAAGCGGATAGATATAACCGAGGCCGAGATTCACGCGGTCATACTTATTCTGGTTCGTCGTGTTGTTGTTTTCACCGAACCCCCAGGCGGCGGAAACCTTGACTGTTCCGCCAGCCGCGGGAACATCGACACCCGTCGAGAAAGCCCAGCCGTCAAACCCCTTTGTCAGGTCGCCTGCATGCTGGAGCGGCGCAAATTCCTTCGTAGAGTAGCCGCCGATCCAGCGCGTATTCTTGAGGTACTGGGCTGTTCCATAAAGCGTGAAGCGATCAAACTTGTAGTGCCCGCCAACAGTGGCTTTCCACGTATCCTTATCGGTCAGGCGATTGGCAGAGTTGCCGGCCGCAATCCAGTCAACGACAGCCGCAATGTACGAGCGGCTTCCTGTCCAGTTAAAACCGACCGCGGTCCAGCGATCGGCGTCAGACGTACCCTCAGTCGTGTCGCTCTTATTGCCGAAGGAATGCTGGAAGTGGAACTGAGCCCCATTCATCACGGGGGTCTTGTAGTTGATCATGTTGTTCCAGCGTGCGGTCGCCAGCGTACCGGCAAACTTCCAGCCGCCTGTCATGTTGCCCCAGCCGGCTCCGAACGGATTCACGCGGCTGTTCAGCAACCCGGTCGTACCGGAACCGGTTGACATGGCCGGCATGCGGCCGCCCTTCAGTTCACCCCAGATCTTGGAGCGGAAACCAACCGAAGACTCACGCTCAAAAAGCACGTTATTCATGTAAAGCGTGCCATCATCAGGAAGGAAACCGTTTTCGAGGTGGAAGATCGCTTCAAGATTGTCAGAAAGCTTTTCAGAACCCTTGATACCCCAGGTGCTCACATTACCCGTGCCCTGCTCAAATTTATGTCCAGCGCCCTGCTGCGTCACATAGCCCGCGCTGTCAAGTACATTTGCCTTGGACTGTCCAACAGGTCCCTGCATGCCGGTATTTCCGTCTTCGTACCGGTAAGTAAGACCCTGATCCAGGAATCCGAAGACTTCAACGTTGGCGGCAGATGCCTGCTGAACCGCACCGAGAAGCGCCATCGCGACCGAGGCAGCGAGAAGTGAATGCTTTTTCATGAACGATCTCCTATTGATTGTTTTTTGACAGTGAGCCGAAAGTCCTGTCTATTGTTGGTATTCCGCCTGGAAGGACTTCAGCCCGAAGCCCCATCCGGCGAACGGCTTCCAAACCTGCCTCAGTGACGAGAGCGGTGCCTCCGCGGCCATTTACCCGGCCATCCCGCAGAACGGCTTCGCCTCTCACAAAGGTGTGAACCGCGGTCATCCTCTCCGGGTCATAGAGCGTGAGATCCGCGTCAGCCCCAGCTGACAGCCTCCCCTTCTTTTCGAGCTTGAGCATGCGGGCAGGAATAAGGGAGGTTTTCGCGGCAAACTCAAGCGCCGAGAGTCCGCCAAGCTTCATCAGACCGCAGCCCCCGCGCACGATGACATTCCGCGGCAGCACACCGCCATCCGTGCTGATCCCATCCACGAGGAATGTGCCGTCAGCGCGCTTCGCGGTCGCGAAGAAAGTTCTGGCGATGATCGGGTTCACTCCCCCAAAGGATCCGTCTTTCGCTTCTCCGGAGAGGAAAGCTTCAACCCCTTCTTTGGGAGGGAGAAGCACAAGCGTTCCGTTTCTGGGAGCGATGGCGCGAAGCACATCCGCTTTCATCGCGGCAACCGCTCCATCCCGAGAGGGCTCAAAACCGAAGAACCTGAGCTGCGCGGATAGAATCCCCGAGGCGGGTTTCCCGTCCGGCGTGAAATTCAGGGGGCAGCCATTCCGATCCGAAAGGTAACTCTCCGTCACGATTTCCGGATGAGAAGCAAGGAGTGACTCCGCTTCTTTGCATTCATCCAGAATGCCGTTCACGCGGCCGCGGCAATAAGCGTTGATATGAGCCAGATGGAAGGGATGACCGGACGCCAGTTCCACCGCTTCTTTCATGCCTTTTATGTTGGAACCTGCCTCCGTCGTTCCCGCGTGCCAGGCGGCGTAAATCCCCCGCTCTGCGGCAATGCGGATGATTTCAGCGGATGCTTCAGGAGTGAGCGGAAAGTGCCCGCCAAGGATCTTTACGCCGAACGCGCCGTCCTCAACCGCTTTCGTCATCGCGAGGTCAATTTCCGCAGCCTTCGGATCGTTTCCCGAGACGTTGTCTCCTGGAATCAGCGCGGTCAGCACCGCGACGTTGATCCCAACACCCGCAACCGGCATATAGCTGAAGACTTTAGGCGCGGGACCTGCCATTTCGAGACAGGTCGTCACACCGCTTTCCGCGGCCATCCGCATGCCAAAGGGGTGAGAAGCGAGGTGAAGATGTGTATCGATGACGCCTGGCTGCACCGTGAGGCCGGAGGCGTCGAGTTCTTCCGTACCTTTGCTGCTGATCGATTCGGAAACTTCAGCGATCCTGCCGTCCTCGACAGCGACATCAGACTTCCCGGCGAATCCGGATTCGGGATCCACCACAAAACCGTTTCTGATAATGAGGTCAAACATTTTTCTTACCTCAGACCAGAATCAGGGCAGCGACCAGCACACCAACCGTCATGCCCGGCACCAGACGCTTCACAACAGCGACCGGGTTCGCGGCAGCCATACCGGCCACGATAATGATCGAACCAGCGAGCGGGCTTGCGGTACGGCCGAACTGACCCGCCATAATGGCGAGAAGACCGAGGGAATTAGGCGACATTCCAAAGCTCACAGCGTGAGGCGTCACAGCCTGGTTGAAGGCCCAGATCGCCGCTTCGCCGGAACCCGTGCCGATAGCCATCAGATACGGGCCAAGAGCGGCGCCCCAGCGGGCAAGTTCATTCGAGCTCTTCAGGAATTCAATGAAGGCACCGACAGCACCGGTCACCTGAAGGCCAGCCGTAAAAACACCGGCTGCCACAATCAGGCCGATCACCTGCGCGTAACCAGAACCCATGCCCTTGAAGAAAGCCTTGGAAAGTTCACCCGGATTCGCAAGCGTAACGAGCGCGATCACCAGGGTACCGATCAGCATGGCGGCCACAACGTCGAGCCCTGCCTTCGGGAACCAGATAGCGGCAACCATAAGGACCGCGAGCGGAACGAGCGGGCAGATGGCACGAAGATAGCTCACCTTGAATTCTTTCTTTTCACCCAGATTCAGGCCCTGCATTTCTTCCGCGCTCGGTTTGTGATCACGGAAACCGAAAATTCCAACGACGGCGTTCACGAGAGTCGCGATAACAACCAGCCCCACCACATACGGAGCCGCCCAGGCAATGAAAGCCATCAGATCCATATTGGCCATCTTCGCGACGTAAATGTCATGCGCGCAGCCAGGGTTCAGCAGAAGCCCCGCCATCGTGCCGCCGCCGACGGCCGCTGCTGCGGCTGCCGGACGGATGCCAGCGCGGATAAGGAGAGGGATGAAAGTCGCGCCGGCGGTTGCAGCCGTACCGGCAGCCGACATGATGGCGATATTGATGGCAAAGGTGAGAAGCGTGGTAACCGGAATCAGAAGACCGCCGAGCTTCTTAAGGGGAGCGGCAACCGCGGCAACCAGATGCTCGTCACACTTGGAAGCGGTGACAACGGCAGCAAAGCCCATAGCCGAGCAGATTGCCGGAACCAGGGTGATATTCGTCATTCCCTTGACAAATGCCTGAAAGGCTTTCATCGGGTCCCCGCCGACAATACACATGGCAAAACCCGCCAAAAGCAGAACCATTCGGGTTTCATACCGTTTAACAAGTCCTACCACCGCAAGAACAATGGCCGCACAAGCGAACCAAATCTGCCAGGTCATTCTGATTCTCCTATCTCTCTCATGAATCCCCCCCGGGGTCTCGTCCGGCAGGGATTTTTTCTTGAACAGTCTGATTATCCGGAGAAGATAGATTTCAGAAAAGACAATTTCATCAATTTTAAATTGGCATAAACGCAATAAATAACGTAGACTTAGTTCCTAGTTTGAGCTCAACCTATTGTTAAACAGCCAATCTGAGAAAAGATCTGTTGCATAAATGGAACATCAGATTGCAGTTTTTTCCAAAATTCCGGGAAAATACCCATACGATTTACCTAACACCTTAAGGTGTATATGAGTACCTATCTCGGAGAAAATGGAATACATCTTAAGAAATACGAATAAAAAATCCGGAGAGAGATGTGAACCGTTTGGACGACATGAATTCATGGCGGATGTTCTGTGAAATCGTTCGGGCTGAAGGACTTAATGCCGCCTGCGAGCGGCTTGACTGTGAACCCAGCACCGCAAGCCGGGCAATTCACGCGCTTGAAAAAGAACTGGGGGCTCCTCTTTTCTCTCGCTCTTCGCGTCCTGTCAAACTGACCCAGCTGGGGCATGAGGCATATCAGGCAGCGCTGAAACTGACCGCGACTCACGAGGATATGATCCGCTCACTGAAAGGCGATAAAAGTAAGCTATCAGGTCTGATCCGGGTCACATCTCACGCAGGCATCGGGCCGGCAGAAATCACCCCGGCTCTGGTTGAATTTCAGAAAATTTATCCGGATATTCAGTTCGAGCTGAGCGAGCTTACAGCTCCTCTTCCAGACGGTTTTATGACATCTGATGGCAATCTGGTTGATGTGGCGGTTGGTTACGGAGAAGACGCCCCGCTCCCGGGGGTGATCCAGAGATATTCAGGAGAAATGCCCTTTATCCCCTGCGCATCCCCCGCCTATGTCAAAAAGCACGGTTTTCCTCGCCAGGTCGATGACTGCCAGAGGCATACCGGCGTTCTGATCAATACTCCAACCCGGTCTGCGACAACGGTCCTTCAGAAAGGAGCCAAAACTGCAACAATCAGGTGGAAGTCCACGCTGATTGTCCATAACCTCATTTCGGTCAAATCCGCTGTAATGCTGGGAGCCGGTGTTGTTCCGGACCTCCCGCTTTATCACTGCGCAGATGATATTGAAGCGGGGAATCTTGTCGCAGTACTGGATGGCTGGAGGCGGAAACCTCTCTCCTGCTTTGTCTACGCGCGGGAAGAGTCTTACGAAAAACGGAGAGTTCAGGTTTTTGTTGACTGGCTCGCGGATCACGAGGAACGGTCGATGAATCGGCTGAAATCCCGATTCCCCGAGTTCTATCACTGAGCTTTCCTGATTAGGCAACCAAAAAAACTCTCAGATTCCAGTAGGGAACCCGAGAGTTTTTTGTACTTCAGATGAAGATTCTGAATTCTTACTTCTTCAGATTAGCCTTGATGTAGTCCGCGACGTGATAGCCGTAGACCGCCGCGTTTGTCAGCTGAGCGCCGCCGACGTAATTGTCATAGAAGAGACCGCCTGCCGCGTTGCCGATCGCGTAAAGTCCCGGAATCGGCTGATTCTCAGTATCAAGCACCTGAGCGTCCGTATTCACCAGAGGACCGCCGAAAGTGGCTGTCATTCCGCCTTGGAACGGCACAGCGTAGAACGGGGCCTTCTTCACAGGCCGAGCTTCCTTCAGCGTATTCGGGGGCACAAGTTTCGCGCGGGTATTATTCGCACAGGCCTCGTTATATTCATCCACAATCTTCGTCAGCTTCTTCGGATCAAGACCGGCTTCCTTGGCAAGGGCTTCAATCGTGTCAGCCTTATAAACCGGTGCGTGGTTCTTTGCGTAGGAGTTCCAGTCGTTCGCAAGGACCTTCAGGTTATGAACGTCTTCGTCAACGATCATAAAAGCCCAGTTATCCGTAGTCTTCGCTGCGGTGTCACGCGCCATCTGAACATAAGTCTGTCCTTCGTCCGTGAATCGCTCGGTACCTTCCCTTGAGACACAGATACCGTTATTCACGATGTTCAGAGGATTAGCGCCGGTCGGCCCATGAATCGGACCGCAGTGATACTGATCGACATTCACAAACTTCGCGAAGAGCGGATCCGTAAGCTTAATGTTTTCACCAGCAATAATGCGGGAACCGCGAATCGGCATGCGGGCGGCCGCAGCCCCCGCGTATTGGCCTGGTTCGCGGAGAAACCGCCGGTAGCAAGAACCACTCCGCCGCGGGAACGGATGTCACTGTAACCATCTTTGGTCTTGACGCGGACACCGTCAACGAACCCCTTCGAATTCTGAAGCAGCTGCACAACCTTGGTGTTAAACATCATTTTTACGCCAAGGCTCTTCGCCTTCTTCTGAAGATCGAGCGCCAGCTGGGAACCACCAGGCTGGGTCGGCCCCTGAACGAGATGAGACCGGGTAAGCATTGGGAAAATGATATGCATACCAGTCTTGAATTTGATACCGCAATAGTCCGCCATCCATTCAAGCGTCTGATCCGCGTGATCGACAAAGTAGCGGGTGAGCGCCGGGTCGCCATGTCCTTTGGACACCTTGATCATGTCGTCATAGAACTTATCGGTCGTATCGCCGGAGATCCCTGCAGCGCGCTGCATCTTCGTATTCGTGCCGAGCATAAATCCGGCAGCGTAAATCGTATTGCCAGAGGAATCCATCATCTTTTCTAGCAGCAGAGGCTTAAGACCGATCTGTGCCGCGCGAACCGCGCAGACAAGACCGCCGCAGCCGGCACCGACAATGATGAGATCGTAGGAAGCTGTTCCTTTGGAACCTTTCTTGGCCGCAGCCTCTGCGGTTCCGGAGGAAAGAACGGCGGCACCAGCTATTGTGGCGGCAGCGCCTTCAAGAAAATGGCGGCGAGACGGATTATTCATGACGAATTTCCTTCAATCAGATATGAGGATTGAACTACGACAATGCTAATACTGTCGAATTCTATTCTTGTTTCTGTGTTTTTTCCATCAAGGAAATACCGTTCCGACTGTCAGGGTCAGATTAGCGTCATGAAACTATTTGAAAAGACAGGAATTTGTGTGGGGCGGCAGCCCCACTCAGTTTCTTAGCTTTAAAAAAACTTTCAAAGTATGCACATAAAACAAAACCCTCGAAAGAAAACTTTCGAGGGTCTTGAAAGGGGAGCCTGACAGTGACCTACTTTCACCGGAAATACAACCGACTATCA